>Ga0187885_10000277_pt1 | contig 63555 bp, 60 predicted proteins | sample June2016WEW_20_1_3_FD_132970 | JGI IMG/M metagenome (GOLD analysis project Ga0187885, IMG submission 132970) | Peatland microbial communities from SPRUCE experiment site at the Marcell Experimental Forest, Minnesota, USA - June2016WEW_20_100 | ecosystem: Environmental > Terrestrial > Soil >...
CATGACCTCCGTCAAGACTTGCTCAAAACCGAACCCCACGTCCTCGTACCCTAAGATCGCCTTATCAACGGGCTTCAGGCCTTCGACCAGCGCCTGTCTATCCTTTTCCGGAAACAGGGGTTTGCGGCCCTTCAACATCTCAACCGTAATGTCCGTCGCAACAACGGCGACCAACAGGTCGCCAAGGGACTTGGCTTCGTTAAGGGCCGCTAAGTGGCCCAGGTGAAGCACATCGTAAACACCACCAGCAAGAACTACCTTGATTTGGCCGCGGCCCTTCTCTGTCAACGAATAGCGGAGTTCGCCGTTGTTATGCTTCGCCAAAGACCCTAGGATGAGGAGATCTTGAAGCTTAGTTGCATCAGCCGATGTTTCGAACTCTTCTTGGGTGAAGGGTCCATGCCTGAGCTGCAAGAGGTAGGCCATTTTGATGCACTCCTTCAGACTCTCTGAGTTCATCATGTCACAGCCGCCACGAGTATCTTCACGGTTGAAACAAACCCTTGACTAAAGGGCTTATTGGGTTTCTTAGTCAATTGTCTTGGTGAGGTTTAGGAATTTCAATGCGTCGAGTAGGCCTTCAGCATATGCGATTGATGCCAGAGATGTTGTAGGTTTACCGTTGTCGAAGTAGAATCGTGCGTCCTGCAAGTAGCGATGTATGGCGTCTGAGACCTTCATGATGCTAGCTTCTCCGACCATCTTGCTTTCTTTCAGTGGGCTATGTTGCCGGAGAGCCTTCTCTAGGGTTGTGATGTATCTGAGTGCGCGTTCCGAAGGGTCTTCGCTCATGTTGCTCATGCTTTTCCAGCCACCAGTTCTTTGCGAGCGCCGCAGAAAAGTTCGAGGGCTTCTACTTCAACAAAATGGAGTTGACCTGGGAATATGATGGCATACGGTGGCTGCCCGAAGTCGATCTGGATTAGTTCTGAGACGGTGCCGGCCTTGACCTGCATGTCTGGTGCTTCGAGACGGGACATTCCCACAACCAACGTTTCAGGTACTATTGCGGTTTCTGATTTTCGCTTTGAGACGGCGAGGAGTTGTTTCAAGCCTTCGGGGATGCTTATGTGGCGCTTGTTTTCAACATCCACTTCCAAGAGTACAAGCGAATGAAGCCCTGAAGATAAGTTGCGTCTTATGGCTAGGTAGACGCTTTCAGGAAATTCCCCCTGCCAAGAAGCAGGGATTGTTGCAGTTCTCCCAAACTTGTACGATTGCAACCCTGTTACACCTGCCGCCGCTGACCCAACCGACGCCGCGTTGATTACGCTGGTTCGAATCCCAGCCTTGTGGACGCGTAGCCGGAGGTCTACATGTGTGGTCGCAATCATAGGGTCCCCTGGAACCAGGAACCCAACCTTTTCAGCTTTAGCCCTGGGCAGTATCACCTGCTCGGCCCTTTCTTCAACCTCAAGGCGCGAGAGTACCTGCACAGGTTTGCCAACGATCTTCTTCAGGTTCTCTAGGTTTAGGCCAGGCATTACACTGGTATAGAATTCCGCAAAGAGATGGGCGCACGATTTCGCCTCCGATTGGCCTCGAAGTGACATGCCATATTCGTCATGAAGCCCCAAACCGATGAAGACTAACTCCGCCAACACAAACCCCTCTGAGCTGGTCATTATGCGAACGAGGGCACTGTTAACTTGTCGGCCTCATTGCTTTCAGCGACCTCTCATGCCTAAAAGAGGATGAAAGTTTAGGCTAAGTTATGCGGGCTGTCAAGACAGTTCAACAACACTACAAACTCAACCCTGAGATTCTACGAATGCTTGACGAGTTCCGCCAGATGATGAACACCTGCACACGGATCGGTTTGGCTGAGAATGTTACGAGCCTCAAGGCTTTGTCCCTGAAAGCATACAGGCAACTCGCAACCTACGACGCGATGAGCTACTACAAGTTATGCGCCATCAGCAGTGCGACCGGCATCCTGCGAAATTATCGGAGGACCGCTCGACATGGAGAGAATCCAACAACCCCTTATGTTCGGCGTTTGAGGTTGACCACATGCTACGGATTCAAAATTAAGGATGGCTGCTTGCTGCTCCCGTATCATCCCAGGAAAGCAATCGGAATCCCTCTAACACCCCATGTTCAAGCAACCATTCGAAAGCACCCGGTTCGTTCGGTCACGTTGACCAAGGATAAGTTATCGCTGACATATGCGAAGCAGGTCGCGGAGGTCAAGCCGAATGGCTTCATCGGCATCGATAGGAACCTAAACAATGTCACGTTGGCCGGCACGGACGGTTCGATCATGAAACATGACCTCTCCGACGCGACGCGGGTAAAGGCTACTTACCGTCAGGTTCGCTCCCGTATGAGGAGGAACGATGTACGCATCCGCCGCGAAATCACGGGCAAGTATGGCTGGAAGCAACAGGAGAAGGTGAATCGAATTCTCCATCAAGCATCCAAAATGATCGTGCAACAAGCCAAGCAGGGGGGCTTCGGCATCGTGATGGAGCAGCTCACGGGCCTTCGGAAGCTGTATCAACGTGGAAACGGCCAAGGAGGATGGTATCGCGGCCGGATGAACTCTTGGTCGTATGCGGAGTTACAACGTCAAATCGAGTATAAAGCCCGCTGGGAAGGTTTACCGGTTATCTATGTTCATCCGCATGGGACAACAGCGAAGTGTTCGATATGTGGGTCTCGCATGGCGAGAATACCCGAAGAGAACCGAACGCTGAAATGTCCGTCGTGCCGGGTGAGCGTAGACCGCGACGTAAATGCCGCCAGAAACATTCTGGAGAGAGGCGTGAGGTTCGCGCCAATCGCGCTTCCAGTTGAAGCGATGGTACAGGAACCCTCCAGCAAGGTAATCCTGAAAGTCGATGGAAGCGAGTTAACGAGTTGAAGCCCATGAGCCAACAAGTTAACAGAACCCGAACAAGGCTTTAATTCGTGGGGAAACTTTCTGAAGCTTCTGGGTGGGTCCGTAGCTCAGCCAGGTAGAGCGGCGGATTGGGCATGTGTTTGCCAGGCCGAAGCTCTTAACAGCCTGAGGGAGACCCGAAGGTCGAGAACCACAACAGTGGCCTACAAGGTTCAAATCCCTCCGGACCCGCCACTCCAACGGTTCCAGACCAGGGTCTGGCAAATATCGAAAAGGCAGCCTCTCAGACTAACGCCGTTTACATATGCAGTGTGCGTGCACCGCTATTAGTGGAGTTCAAATCTGAATGCCCGCACATTGTGTCCCCCACAACTTCCAGAAAAGCTAGCAAGCTAAGAGTTCAATTTGTGATGCCCGCACGGCTATACCACACACACAAAGTGTGACTATTACGGCCCTGTCTCGGTTTCAGGTGACTCACAACTTCAGAATATCTTGAAAAGGCCTCCAAGATCCCCATGGTTGTCCAAGTACTGGAACAGAGCTGCTACTCGAGGGATGATCAGAACCTCGATTATTGTGGATACACCTGCCACGTATAGAACCAGCGAGTTCATGTTTTGGATGACCTCCTCCAAGCCGTGCCACTCGGATGCCCACTCAGACGATCCGTATCCGGCCAAGATTACAAGACCTACGGTTCCCATCGCCAGTATCAAGTAGAACCACAAGACCTCATCTTTGATTTTCTCGGCGAGGATCTTGAGATAACTATTGAGTTTCAGATGTGTTCCGGTTCGCAATACTAAGAGCCAATACGCCGCAAGGAATAGTATTGAGGGCAACAAGTAGGAGAACGCTGACGAAGCGGCCTCTTTTCCGAGGAAAATCGAAGCCAACTCAGGTGCTGTGAAATACACCGCGAACATGCCTCCTCGCAACAATGCAAAGTAAGTTACGAACGTTAGAACCGACTGCCTTTTCACAAACGCCCTGTATCTTGTAGGGTTCTCGCGCCAATCCTCGAGAATTTGAGGGATTTTGACCATGCAGATTACGTAGGTTATCGCGATTGTGCAAGCAACTGGGAACATGGCCACTTTTGGATCGATCCTGATTGGGCTGGTCATCGCGATCAGGAGGAAGAATCCCGGCAATAGTAGCCAGACGTCCGGAAGCATCGCAAAGAAGACCATTTCGACGAAACGCTCCGTGTATTCCTTCTCGAGTATTCTGGCCATGCTGAGCGCAAGGACGATTACGAAAATACCGTTAACCAGTATGAAGCTGACGCCGAAAAGCGCGATGTATCCAAACATTGTCCCGTTCACACCGGTAATCAGCTCTACCGGAACAGATTGGGCGACTATCCATGCCCCTACAAGAGCAAGTGTGGCCCGCATTTCGAGAATGGAAACGTGTTTCTTGGAAAGCACCGATAGAAGATGAGCCAGGAAAATCAAGGGCATTAGATGATAGAGAATCGAGAATGACATCACCATCTGTGGCGGCGTGCCCAGTTGGTATTCATTAGGCCCGGAATTCACGGTAAGTCTAGGGAATGATAGCCACAAGATCCCTGTCGTGATTGGTTTCCAAGTTTCTTTGATGAACAACGATTCTCCAGGCATCAGCGTAGCGTTAATGCCAGTGTAGCTCGAGGAAGGTAGTGGTGATGGGAAACGGCTCCCAACCGCAGGTCCTAGATACGTCAGCGGCTCTCCGCCGACGGTTATCAGCAGGGACGCTTCTGGGTTGTCTACCCCAGCCCCTGATGGGTTCAATGCCATATGAACGATCGTGGGTGCGGATCCCCGATTGGTCACATTAACGCGGAATGATACGGGTGTTCCGAGTTCAATGATAACGACGGGTGAATAATCGCAGTAGTACTCCACTTTCGCTCCTTGAGACAGGTCGTGAAGACGCACCGTGGTTCCGGTATTAGCGTCCGCACGGACCTCAATGGTTACTGTGAGAAATGCGGCAATCACGATCGCTATCACTACGAAGGTCAGCCATTGATGGCGTCTATCTACGGACGTGGCGGCAGGCGAGGTTGTCACTGTTTGAGCCATCCCAGGTGCTCAGGATTGTTGCACAATCTGTAGGCTTGCTCCATAGACCTCTGGCTCCCGGTGTTGCTGCGTTACGCGCTCCTTATTCAGAGAACCAGTAAAGCCAGGATCCTTTGCAGTTTTGCTACGCGCGATTTTTTGTAGCTGCCCATTGTTAACAGGAGGTCTAGCTCATCAAACCGTGATTCCGAATCAACTTGCCTGGATCTCAACTCCTTCACGTCCATCTACCTCCTGTTAGCAAGGTTCCGCCTTGGCTAAGAAGGGGCTCTGAGACAAGAAGCCGATTACAAAACAGTCTCAGATTCTATGAGAGGCAACGATCTCACTGAATCATCTGACTGACTTGGCAGAGATTCAACCGCGAGTCGCAATGAAAGAAGTTATTTACGAAAAAGACAGACTCCTATAACATAGACGGGCTTCACATAATGACGGGCCGGTAGCATACTGCTTGACCAATCATACTTCGCTGACCATGGAAGACGAAGTTGAGCTGTACCGTTGGCTTTGCAAATACTTCAAGTTGACAGAGATTCAGTGCCTCACAATCATGTTAGTTTTAGCGAAATCAAGCAGGAATGTGTATCAGGTCCACCAAGACTTGAAGGAAGCTATGGAACTAGGAGATAAAGGAGCTGGGGCGTTGATCCTCAAACTTGGCGGCAAAATACCAAAAGAGCCCCCAGTCTATGCTTCGGTACACAACTGGCTCACTGGTCCTTTTGTTCGCTACGGTTTTGTCTCCATTGAGAAGCAGGTCTCGAAGAAGGAAGTAGCGATCGGCTACCGTGACATAGTCCAACCCTCCAACGGGATTTCTTCGCTTGTTCAATCATACGAAAGAAGTCACAAGTTGCAGGAAGGGGCGGACACACTTTGCCATGCGATTGTGACGGACAAAGAAATACCGCGAGTTTTCTTAGCCCAAAATCCGAGCCACCCCATTGAATTTAAGAAAACGCTGTATCAGATGCCCATGAGGTATTGGGCCAAGGGAGACGGGAAACTGGTGTACCAATTCGAACAACAAGCTGCTGAAGCAGCTGTTGAAGAGGTGAGTGAGGGGCGCATAAAGTGGAGCGCTTACCACGAAATGGCAGGCAGCCCGCTGAAGCACATTTGGGCAAACGGAAGAATTACTGTTCATAGAGTATGGGCTGGGCTCGTTAAAGAAAAGAATCGATTGAAACCGCACTCACCTTTCGCGGGACAGTGGTTTGACATGGATCAGGTGAAGACGAACCCGAAAATAGACCCGGAAGCAAGAGATTGGTTGTCCCGAATTTGAAATCACTAAACTCGGCGACATGGGTGTGGAACAACGGCAAATATCAACCGTACAGATACAGAAGAAAAGCGATGAGAATTCGTAGGATCAAGTTTGTCGTACTTGATGGGGACGGAGTCATCTACGACTTACCCATAAAGCAGGAAGATAGTCCGAAGGTTGCAGCAAGCACTTGGAATGTCTTGTTCAGCAGGCTCGGAATCTACGAGGAGCATGAACGTCTCAAAAGGAAATTCATAGCGGGAGAGTTCAAGTCATACGTCGAATGGACAAACGCCGCCTGCAAAGTGCTCAAAGATTTCGGTCTCAAGAAGAAGATTTTCGAAGACGTCATGGAAACTCGTCAGATTGCGGCCGGAGTTTCAGAAACAGTGAGTGAACTCCGCAAACACGGCATCATTGTCGCTACAATAAGCGGTAGTTTTGAAGGTCTGTCTCAACGAGCCAAGAGTACTCTTCCACTGGACGCATATGCCGGACACTGCAGGCTCATATTTGATCGCAAGGGTTCACTGAGTGATTGGAGATTAAGAAGGTGTGACTACGAGGACAAAGTGTCCGTCATGCGCAGAATGGGCAGGAAATTCGGAGTCGGAGTGGATGAATGCTCATTCGTCGGACATGAGGTGAATGATATTCCCGCACTCAAAGCAAGTGGCCTAGGGATAGCGCTGAACGCCCACAAAGAGAAGGTGAGAAGAGCAGCGGATATTTCTGTCAAAGGAGACGTGACAGCCATCCTAAAGCTGATTCTAGTAGCGCAGGCCCCTGAACTTGAACCTGTAACTGCGCCACTAGAACTGAGTCTGTAACTGTTCTCGAAGTGTGCTTGTTTTTGGTTCGGGGAACTACTCATGATCTATTGCGTACCCGAAGCGTTCAACACGACCGCAACTGGAAAGTTCTAAATGCTCTCTCGGATAAACGGACAGACTGTCCGCGGGTCCGCCGCACTATCGGTTCCAGACCAGGGTCTGGCAATTTCCAAAAAATCGTATGGTAGAAGATCAATGACAACAGTTCGCGCGCAGGCGCGCGACTACAACTCAGATTTCGTCGTTCGCACTACCGTAACCCACCAGGGCGACTTGAAAAGAACCTTTGACTCCTCGGCGTGAAGTTACACTTGGTCCACAACTTTTATGCGGCCTCTAGCCTGGCCAAGCAACTCACGGGCAAGCCGCTCTAGAACCACATCTTGTTTCCATGGATATCTCTCCACATGGACGAGAGCTCCCTGCCTGGTTGTCTGGAGAATACAAACGGCGTTGTCGCTTTTCATCGAATATTTCGCTGCCTTAGTGTATTCCTTCAGAAGCTTATGGGACCTGGAATAGCAAAGAACCGAGCCAGTTTCAAGTCTGGTTCGAAATGCTAGATCCTTGTGCTTCTTCGTATAGGACCAAAGCTTGTCAACCGATTTAGCGAAGATGGCTCGTTCTCCATCAGTCTGTTCTAGCAATATCGCAATTCCATCTATGAACCCTGTGGCGCCATTCTTCTCAAGAATTTCTACTAGTGACTGCATCGTCTTGGGCATTTTCTGTCTTGGTTTAGGAGTCGGCGTCGAGCGTACGCCGAGGACATGATGATAATAGTCTTGGATTGGACCTGTAACGTCTGGAAAAATTATGACATTGTTACTGGCTCTGATTCGTTCGGTAAGGAGTTGGTTATCTAAAAACAGACCGAACCAATCTAATTCCTCAGTGGCAAATGCTTCTAGATCTTGTACTGCTATCCTTCGTTCAAGATAACTTACGAACTCCCCCACCCCGTTGACCAATTCAACTATCACTTGTAAGTCAAGGTCGAAGACTGACCACGCAGCCTCGTTTCCGCTTACGATTCCGGCCCTAGATAGCCAAGACATGTTTGTTGTGAAGGCGGTCAACGAGTCTAACGTCACGGAGATAAGATACATGCGTATTATGTTCTTACTTCTGAGACGCACATCGCCCTTAGGACTCTCGAAGTAGACTTCTTCCGAAGATCGAATATACCGCGCCGCTCGCGCGTTTTGTTTTTGAGCGTCATCAACCAATCGTTTCAACTGGTCAATTGCACTTCGTGATCCTCTTCGAGCTGCCGTGGACATCGAGCCAGCTTTCGCTTCAATCAGAAACGCGGTTCTATCCACCAACACAAGCCCGTCAAGTTCGAAGTCTCGAACACCTTGCCCGTCATCATAAGAGTAATGCAGGTTCACCCACGCGTCGGCGTGGCGCGTAGTTGATTTGATCAGGGCTACTGCGTGGTTTTCTAAGTAATCCGATCTGTGACTTTCGTAGCGCCTCCATAGCCCATCATTCTGTTCTAGTATGTTTTCAATAGCTGCTCTGAACCTAAAAATCGATTGTCCTACCAAGTGTACTAACCATAATTCATCAGATAACTTGAGAAAAGGAGCACGATCAAGGGCGTCGTAAACGCTCGGCCATCCTGCTCCTATCTCCTCCTGTCCAAATTCGGGTGTAAAGAGGTCTAGGAATTTTCTAATGACGCGTTGATCGATTTCTGTAACCTTCGTGAGCTCTTCACAAGTCACCAAGAATATTCTGTGCGCCACCGGTCTCATGGTCTTTATCAGGTAACGATTAACCTCCTCGCTCTGCTTGCGAAGTTCGCCAGGACCGGGTGTCTTGTGCAAATCAGGACGTTCTGACTTAGATTCTCGGTATATGATTGATTCACACTTCAAAATCCTACTATTCACCACCTTATCCAGGCCATCAAAAATCCCAAGAGCGTCGGTAATATCGAAACCGATGAGCTCCTGCAGTTCTTTGCTAAACGGATCAAAGAGTGCGTGCAATTGTGCAGTCATATGATGTCGAAAAGCTTCGCCACGCATGAGAAGGTTCAATATTCTAGTGTGTACGAGGATGTCTTCAGGGTTATCACCCAATCGCCCCTTGCCTCTAACCCTAGCATGAGAATAATCCTCAACTAACTTCACAGCTTTCATCGAAAGAGCAAATACTTTTTCGAGATCGTCTTCTGAAGTCACCTCATCAATTGCGAGTGGATTCGGTGCCGAATCGAAATTACACAGGTACAACCAGGTGACATATTCAGCGTAAATCGGACTAATGTCCTGCAACTCAACTTCTGGGCTCGTTAGGAATATTCTCATCGCAATGTTCGAAAGAGTCGAAGCGATTGGAAGTTTGCGCACCAGCTCACGGAGTTCTTGAATTGCTTCCGAAATTTCCTGCTCTAGCACTGCTAAGTCTTTGCGTTCTGCGCCTGATCTCTCCAATTCACAGCCTCTCCCTCAAGCTATCGCAATTCAAGCTTTGATTCGAACTGAACCTGGGTTCAGGCTTGTATAGTAAGAGGTGCCCCAGAGGCCGTCCTCTTCGTCATATGTAACGTCCCTTGGACCTAGGAGTTTTCCCGCCGACATTTTATGCTTTTAGTCCAACGTGACCCGGGTTCAAACTTCGATAATAGGAGATTCCCCAAAGGTCATCCTCCTCACTATACGTGACATCACGTGGGCCTATGAGGTCTCGCTCAACACCATGAGGCAGCTGCACGACTATATCTTTGTTCATCCACTCACGAATGAAATCTCGCCGAATTCTCGACACGCCATGGAAACCATCAAACGGTTTCACGTGAAAATCATTGTTCCATTCCAAGTCTGTCTTGATCGAATTAGTGAGAGAGAAAGCAAGCCGCATTTTGAAGTCAAGCGGAATGAACTGCCCTGAGAATGACCCTTCAGCGACTTTCACCTTGATGTGGCATGATGTCTTTGATCCCCTTAAGCGCAATTTACTGGGACGCAGATGAGTGGTTCCAGACTTCAATGTAATTTCGCGTATTCCTTCCATGTCGGTGAGGGAAACGAAGACTTCTACCTCTTCATTAGGAAGGACGAGGCCGCAGTTCGAGGTCATAAACGGGCATTCATTTAACCCGTCGAAAGTCTGGTCTTCTCTTTCGAATTGGTTCCACTCTTCAGGGTTCTTGCTGTTCTGGACAAGATACTCTAGACCCGCCACACCAACGGTGCCATACCAGGATCCGGCAAATACTGGAAAACGGTCTCGACTGAACTTGCCTCGATCGATTGAATCCTGCCCTTCTTAGGCGAACCATCTCGTCAACCGTGATGAATCCGGTCCCCTCTTGCTTATGCTGTATCGATCTCATTTCTCTCATGTCGAAGTCAGGCAAAAAGTCTTCAGAGGAGAACAGACGACTCAGGAGTCTGCAACTCATAGCACGCTTTGACTTCTATGATAAACGATAAACACGCAGGTTACGAAATTACCGAAGTCTTCTGGAGTTTACCGCTACTAACTGAACTTCTTGATCTCAACAAGCTTAACCGATATTGGTCTTCGAAGCATCACGGAAAGCCGGCCCCTTCGAATCTCTCTCGGGGTTATGGTTTCTGTATTGTTTCTCTATTGTGGTCTCTGGCTGACGCAATCATCCAATTCCCTCGAGTCCTAGACATCAAAGACGCTGAACTTCTCGTGAGGGCCTGGCAAGGCAATGTTCCCTTTCACCGCATGCCGACCAAAACGCAGGCAGGTCAACTAGTTCGCAAGATCGTAGATCTGTACCGACCCTTGATGGGAGCAGATACTTTTGCTGATATTGAGCAAAATGCACCGATTCTATTGCAGGCACTAGTGAAGCCACTTTCTCAAATTTTCCTATCAAGTTTTGGGTTATCATCGGAGTTCAAGAAAAAGACAAGGCTGGATGTTCTCGAGGCACTCAAAGCCGGAGCCATCTTCAAACTCCTTTTCGAACTACAAAATCGCAAATCAATCAAGATTGCCTATAATTACACTTATGATAAAGGCAAGCGATTTTTTGTTCAATCAACCGTTTTGCCCCTGACTGTCTCAAACCAGAGATTCTTTGACGGGTATAAGCTAGGAATAGTCTACCTTTGGGAATCGCTTCTCGAAGCGAATCAAGACTCAATTCGGAAGATCAAGAGATGCAGGACATGGGATCAACTAGAAACGCTCCGTAACGTCACTTCTACAACTATAACTCAACCATTTGCTGAACGAATCGGGCTGGAATCTCCCACGGACGAGATTGATTTCAAAAAGAGGCGTAAAATTCCAGATGAACTGATGACTCCACTTATTCGAAGTCAACACACAGTCCCATTACAACCCGCGTCGACTCAGGAAATTCTAGATGAAGCCTTTCTCTGGTATCCTCTTGTAATAGCAGGGACAGACGCCACCGCCATTTCTTCTGTGGGCTTCGCGACAGCGTTGCTCGGGACAGCAAAATTGAGACGTGGCCCGATACATGTACTGAAATTCATTCACCGGCAGACAGAAGGCAACACGTTCAGCTTTGCTATCTTAATTCATGCGGCGAGCAATGTTGCGGACTACTCCTATTGGTGGGTTTTCCCAGACTTTGCTACAGATTTCTCTGGTATGGGGGGAGCAGGCTACGCGTTTGTAACGCAGCAGATCAACGGACTTGAAGAGAGGATAATCCTCGATGAAATCCCTGTGGCGGGGGAGGAGTTTCACCGATACGTGAAAAGGTCGAAAGAACAACGTCTGGAAGATGAAATTTCGGTCCTGCGACAAGCCCTTGACGCAGGCAGTGGAGCAATTCTGGAGCTAGTTTATGCGACAATTGCTCAAGCAAGAGGGGATCTAGTTCGCTGGCGATACAAAAATCCGGCTATTCTCGGTGACCGCGAAATTGACGTTCTAAGTATAGGAAACAATGCGACACCTGCTACTATCGAGATCGCTGAGTGCACCAGAACGGCATCGAAAGATGATGTATCTAGACTCAAGGAAAAGTTAGAACTATGCCGTCATAATTCTGCTGAACTCCTAAGAAGCATAAACGGTGGAAACAGCGCAAAGGTAGTTGAGGTTCGAGGTAGGCTTGTTTGCGCCGTACCAAGTAGATCCAAGTTTCGTGGCATCAGCACAATATCTCAAAAAGAACTCAGAGAAGCATGCACCAAGTATGGCTTGAACTGGTATGAAATTCAGCGACTCCTCGGCTTACCATCAGAGCCAGCAAAGTACAGACGGCCCAGCCCGGACGATATGCTGAGAACTCTTATGCAAGAGGATTTCGACAAAGTCAAATGAGTCCTAGTCTATTGATTGTTACTTGACGCCGTGGTAACAAGTAGACTCATAGGGATTCAAAAGTCGAACGAATGCTCTCAGTGAATTTCAGAAGCTTACGAGAAAAATCCAAAGCAATACTCAAGGACCAAGCTTTGACCGCATCTCTTTGAAATGTGGATGGTCTCTCCTCTCCGCTAAGGAGAGATGACATTCGGGGAGCCACCGCGACGTAAAACAGCGATGGATGAACGAATAAAGAAAGGATACCATAATCGAAATCGTAATATTCTCCCATTCCAAATTGTGTAGCAAGATCTCTGAAGTTAAGATCTGGCCGTGTAATAGTCGGAGTCGGACCGAACATCGTCGCCCATATCGTCTTCCTATGCTCCAACCTAACCAACTCCGATTGCATAAATTTTACCAAGTTGCTATTTCCTTGAATTGTCACTTCATCTAGAACCTTCTCGTTGAATCTGATGACAGAAGCCTCCGATCTGCCGACAAATTCACGAAACTTCTCCGGACTAGAAAAGGCATCTCTCGTGGCGAGGAATAACTCGAATGTGCACCTTGCCAGAGTTGCTAAAATAACGGGTTCTCCTGAGTCGTAATGGTCGATTATGCCAGTCAAGAATTCTCTATTCACAAAGAGTATCTTGATCAGAACGGCCACTTGATTATATCTAAACACTTTGGACCGAATTTCTGCGACTTGTTCTGAGCGCCATTTAGCGAAGATGCCTTCCAGTTCTTCCTGTGTCTTTCCCACAATTTGTTTTGGTTCCCATTTAGCGAGGAATTTTTCAAGTTCTTTTTGTATTTGAGATATCTGTCGCTCAGTCTCCATCAGGTCTTCTTTCGTGACGAAAGCCTGCCAAAGTGGTGGCTCTTTCGCGTCCGATTTCATCTTTCGTCGCTTATCGGCTAATATGCAAGGAAAAGAAAAACGAATCGACATGGCTCTGGCCGTGTACATCCTGAATAGGTGCACGGCATATGTCAGCGCGCGAAATCGTCAGCAATCAGAACACACGAGAGTCCTCTGTTCTAGCAGATTCATAGTTTTCGTGCGTGGGTCTAATGATGCGCACGCACACATAACTAATGAGGCCCGCAGGACTAATCTGCCAAGTCTCTGGCGAGACTGGCCATTTCGGCGCATGTAACTCTTGATTCGCGCACGACAACCGTAGCGTAGTCTAGTGCTCCATTCCTCGTTTTCCAGTCGTTGCAACCGAAGAGTATTGCTCTGTCGCAGAGTCTACGACTATTCAGCGTCGTCTCCAACAGCGAAAAGTACGGCAGGTCAAATTTGTCGAGTTTCCATCGTTTCAACCGATTTGGCACAATGAACGAATGCTCTCCAGAGAGAATTGTTGGAATGGCAAAAAATCGTCCTCTCTGAGATTCAATTGGTATCTTGGTTCCATGATACCTCGTGAAAAAGAAGCGAACGGCGGTACCAAGATTCGGCTTCTTTGCTCTCACTAAGCCAGTCGAATAGTCGTTTAGAATTCGGTTCGAAACCGCAAGTGTAATCGTCTTTCCAGACACGTCGCAATTCGCGGTCTCGATGGCGCTTCTTAGCCACTCCTGCAATGTCGTTACGACGTCAGTGGCGCTGTTCGCAAGAAGTCTAATCAGGATATTGGCATCCAATACGAGGATGACGTTTCGGTGGCAAATCAACTGAGCTTACCTAGGCGCTAAAATCTGAGATTAGAGATCGAATAGCCTGGTCAAATGCCGGTTGCTCGGCTTCCCCTGCCTTAGACACGTCAATGTGGCGGATCTTCGTGAAACGTCCCGTTCTGTCAAAGTAATGAAGTCCCAAGTTTGAGTTCTTCAAGCCACCCTTGGCGACGAGACCTAAAGTCTTCTTGACTATGTAATCACTGTGAGTAGTTAGCACCAGTGTAAGTTTCCGTCTGATGGCCTCTCGACATAAGAGCGTTAGAACGAGAATTTGTCTGTAAGGCTCAAGGTGTGCTTCAGGTTCTTCAATAACCAGCATTCCGCCCTTGTTCACTTCTCTCAGACCTATTGCAATCGGAAGCGATGCAACCACCCCGGAACCAGCTGCTTCAATCTCGGTCGTATACCCGGATTTGTCGACGAAAATCACCGTGGGAAACTCTCTTCTCTTCTCAAGCTGTATTTGTCCCTCATGAAAAGATCGAAAGGTATCGGCAATATTCTCAGTATCGCCGCTCGACAGAAACCTAAGGTAGAGATCGTAGAAATCTTCAAGGTACAGGGGTAACCTGCCCACTGACCCAAGCAATTCCCTAAGTGCAGCAGTTCCTTCCCTCCTGAGAAGTTGAGAATTTTCTTTGTACTCTTGTATGCCTCCGAATGTTCTGACGAATCTCGAAAACATTTGATTTCTGTAACTCAGAATGTTGGTGAAGAACTGAATTGTGCCCAATCTTGCGGCTGGGATGTAGACGGCATCTCTTCCAGATATAAGACCGGGTCTGTCACGCCTCTTCCTTTCAAGCGCCTGAAGCCCTCGGTTTGTGATAATGGGAGTGGGGAACGGTCCCTTACTTCTGCTCAGCCTTATGGTGGCATTGCCCAAGTCGGTCCTGATTCTTGCCCTACACTCCAAATTACCTTTAGTAACAATTCCTCCTACTGGTTCGTTTACCATACGCATGATTGTGCCTTCGTGCGAATATCTGCGGGGCCGTAACATCAATGTACGAGTGTACTCATGGAAACTGCGTTCGCGTCCGCGCATGAGGGCAGATGATCGAAGGAACCCGTACAACAGACGGCCCGTCATCGACTTCCCGGAATTGTTGGGGCCAAAGAATATGTTGATCGGCGCAAGGCTGAGATCACCTTCTTTGATAGGTCCAAAATTGGAGAGATTGATCTTCTCTATCCGCACCCTCTCACCCCGAATCTCCTCACTTTCTGAGGCGTCGGTCTCTCTTGTTTCTTCCGCTTCCCGAGAAGTGTAGAGGTCCCCGTTATCGCTTGGTTATTTCGCATGGTTCCGATGACAAGCCCTCCTCTATTGTTCGGGTACTCGTCCCAGATCCGACCATCTAAGGAGCGGCCTCCTGATTTTGGTTTGAACCCGCCATATTGCTTGAAAAAGAAAGCTACATTCTGACTGAGACATTCGTCTCGTATTTCGCGAATCCATTCCATTTTGATGGGCCTGTAGTTCGGCCCTGATTCACCGCCCACAATCGCCCATGATATGCCTGACAAGTCAAGTGGTGGTCGTGTGCTTTCGATTAGTGGTTCAAAGCTAACGAACCTAGTTCTGGCGGGGACTTCCCTCAGTATGTCTATTCGGGGTTTGAATGGCCAGCTTTCCACGGAAGTTCCCATCCAAATATGGTCTGGGACTCGACCATAACTCTTCGAGAAATCTAGCATTCGATCTGGCCGTTTTGTCAATATTTGGTAGGTATGCCAGTGGGCTCGTTCCATTACAGCGAAACACTTACGGAGATATTGGTCAGGCATGTCTTCATGAAATAAATCCGACATCGAGTCCACAAAGATCCTTCTGGGCTCGCGCCAGTGCAACGGGAGTTCGAGGTCCTTCTCATGAAACGTGAACTTGAATCCGTTTCGATACTTAGTCATCCCTCGATTCCGTAAGCTGAGCGCTAGCCTCTCTGCGTAGCAGTTCTTGCGGCGACTAGGCGGATATCGAGTGGAGAGACTGCTAGGGGGAGTACTTACGGTGAGCCTACTCGGCGGAGTAGCAGCACTCTCGATAGGTGAAGTCTTCAACTCGGCAACCCTTCTTATGCTATCGTCAGCTGAGGTTGTTCTCTCGACTCTCTTCCTATCCGCAACCAAGACTTCAGAAATAATCACTAAGATACTCCAGCGGCACTGAGTGCTAGAATGCAGAAAGCTTCGTTCATCTCGGCCCATAGTGTGTTCTTGGCGTTGGAATTTTCATCTCCGTCAAGAAAGTGTGTGTGCGTATAGTGGTGCGGGCGTCGAGATTTGAACTGTTATAATGGCACGCCTTCGATCGTTGTATGAGCTTTGCCAAATCAATCGTTTTCTCCGCTGGCGGTTCAATTACCTCCGGACCCGCCACTTTAGACTCAAATCTCATTCTGTTGGAGAATTATCCTCGTCAAATCCGTCTGGGCAGCGGTTCGGCGCCGCATCATTTTAGTGCTTCTTTTTTCGCGTAGAAATCTCTCAGCGGTGATAATGCGTCGAACAGGTAAGTGTCGAGGTAGGGTTTCCCTCGTGCAATGTAATGTGCCATGTTTCTGGCGATGGCGGGTCCCATCATGAAACCTTGGCCGCAGAGCCCGGCTGCAAGGTAGAACCCGCTTACGTTCGGGGCTTCTCCGATTATTGGCAGCCCGTACGGCGTCATGGGGTAGAGTCCTCGCCACAGCCTGCGGATGACCAAATGCTTGAGCCTAGGAATCAAGTCAACCAGCCTTCTCGCAATAATGGGAAGAAACTCGGATGTGCATCGCCGATCCTCGCCTAGAATTATGGGAGATGGAGTGTAACAGAAGATAATTGACCCGTCATGCGTCTGCCCGAAATAGAAGTTGGCAGTTTTCCCTTCGGGTCCAGGTCTTATATCGACCACCAGCGGGTCTAGAAATCGATCCACTGGCATGGATATTCCGGCCTCATGCGAATCAGGAGAGACAGGAAGGCGCACGTTGACGGTCGCAGCGATTTGACTCGCCCAGGCTCCAGCTGCATTCAGCACGTAATCCGCTGAAATAATCTCCTTATCCGTCTTCACACCGGCCACTCGGCCGCTCTTCACGAGTACTTGTTCTGCGCTTTCCTCTAGCCGGAATTCTACTCCCAGCTTCTTGCATTCCTTGGTCAGCGAGGACGCGAATAGCAACGGTGACACTTGGCCGTCTTCAATTGAGAGTGTTCCACCTCTGAGCCCCTCAACATTTATTCCCGGAACGATTTTTTCAATGCCGTCGCGGTCAAGCCAATCAATTTTCAAACCGTACTTGTGTTGGATGGGAAACATGTCTTTCAGGAGTTTCTCGTCTTGTTCGCGGTAGGTTGGAAAGCAGTATCCGCCCATCTTCCAACCAATCTCGGTCCCCGTCTTCTCCTTCCATGTAGAGAATACTCGTAGGCTGTCTTGGCAGAGGGCTATCTTGGCTGGTTCTGAGTGTGTGGCCCTAACTCCGCCGATCGCTGCCTTGAAACTTCCTTGCGCCGGTGCCGGTTCCCTGTCGACCACTGTAACCTGCATGCCTTCTTGGGCGAGGTAGTAGGCGGACGGGAGCCCTACTGCTCCTGCTCCGATCACTACTATGTCCGTCATTTTCGGTCCTCCCGGAATAATGCTGTTAGTGGGACTTCCATGGTGAACGGTCGCTTCACGTACCCAGTCACAGAATCTAGCGGGATGCCTTGTTCCTGGAAGACTTGCTTGACGAGGCTCTCGCAGGTCTTGCCGTTGCACGCGCCCATGCCACATCGGGTGGCGGCCTTGATGGCGTTCAGGTCCCTGACGCCCATCTGTACTAGTTCAGCGATTTGCTTCTTGCTTACTCGTTCGCAAAGGCACACCATCACCTCATCATTCTCCACACCGTATTCAAATGCGGCAGGTGATCCCTGCTCCGGAGTTTGGACTCTAATGCCCGCAACTTTTGTTGCAAGCTTCGAATCCACCTCTACCTGTACCATCTTCCGTTTGTCCATCCATTTGAGAGATCGAATATGAAGCACCGTTCCAGCGCCGACGTCTTCACCCTCGAACCCGGTGAGCGCGACTTCCTTACCTATTCTCACGGTGTTCTCGTCAAGCTCCCATGGGAGCCACACCTGCACCTTTTTCCCTGTTGAATCAAACCTTCTATCCACGACGGCAATCGCTAAACCCGGGCAAACGACCGCGCATTTCAGGCAGCCAACACATTCCTTGTCCCAGCGTGGAAGCGACATGATGCTTTCGCCTTCCAATGTAACCCAACCCTTCGGGCAGGCTTCGACGCAGGGGTTGCAAGGAATCTCCTGCACGCACCGAATTACCGGGAAAACCTTTGCCGTTGAATAGTCAGGTTCTTTGAATTCATGAATTGGGCCAGGCTTACCACGTAGGATCTCAAGCATACCCAACCATTCTGCTGGGATGGCGACGTCCCGGCCCATGTCTTGGAGCATTCTTCTCGCAATCACTTTTCCAGAGAACATGGCCGCCGAGGCTTCAGCGATCAGCTCAGCGTCGCCAGCCTCATATGTTGGAATCCCCATCCGTCGAGCTTCTTGCGCTAGTTCGTTGACAGGGTTTAAGCCAACCGCGATTAGCACGGTATCAACTTGGTAGCTTCGCTCGGTTCCATGGATCGGTTTGAATCTCTCATCAATCTGTGCTACCACAACTCCTTCGACGTGGCCGTTTCCGTACGCTTTGACTACAGTGTGCGAGGTGAAGACGGGGACTCCGAGCCTCTTGATCTTGTCTAAATGTACCTTGTATCCGCCAACTTTCGGGAGAGCTTCTACTAAGCCAATAACTTGAATGCCTGCTTGCATCGCGTGGTAAGCTGCTATCAGGCCGACGTTGCCGCCGCCAACGATGAATACTCGGCTTGAAGGTTTCACTAAGTCCCTGTTCACCAATGTCTGGAAGGAGCCGGCGCCGAATACTCCTGGTAGGTCGTGGCCTGGAAAAGCTAGAACTTTTTCTCTCGCTCCGGTTGCAACTAGAAATTGCTTTGGTTTAATGAGGCAGTACTTTCCGTTTCGAACTACAGCGATTTTACCGTCGGAGAAAACTCCGACTACTGGAGAGTCAGTCCAGATTTGCACGTTCTTGAGTTCCGCTAATTCCTGTGCAAACTGTTTGGCTATGTTGATGCCTCTTGTTCCGGCACGGCATTCACGTACAGACCCGAAGAAGTTGTGAGTTTGGAGGGTGAGTTTTCCGCCTATCTCATGTTTGTCGTCACATACGATTACGTTCACCTTGCTCTCGGCAAGCTCGAGGGCTGCGTTAAGTCCAGCGGGGCCTGCTCCCGCAATCAGAACATCCACCGATACTTCTGGAACTTCGATAGGTCCAGCTGGCATATCGTCCTCTAGTAGTTTGGGTAATCCGTTGACTGTGCGAATGTTCATTCCTTCGTGGACAGGAGTGATGCACGCTTTCACGGGGATGCCGTCTGCTATGACTAGGCAGTGTGAACATTGGCCATTGGCGCAGAAAAGTCCCTGCGGTGCCCCATCCTTGTGATGATGGCCAAAACAATCTATCCCACGGGCAATCAGCGCTGAAGAGATCATTTCCCCGTCCGCGGCTGGAATTGACTCCCCTTGCCAGCTGAAACAGATCTCTCGCTTCTGTGTCACATCCAATATAGGGTGTGAATAGATCCTCCGGGCAGGGGGATGAGAGGTCATTTGCCTATCCCGATATCGCCAGATGAAACTCCTACGAGACGGACCAGTCAGCGATCTGTGTTTTGTCTTCCTTGATTTGGAATTTCACTTCGAACCTTCTTTCGCGGCCTTCAGCGTCTTGAAATGTTTCATGGACTGTAATCTGATTTTGTGAACTCGGGCTACGTTCGGCAGAAAGGGTGGTTATGTTTCCGTTCTGAAGCCGGCTCCTCAGGAGCTCTACGGCCCTCGTTTCCAGGGCGTCCAGTTCCAATCAAAGGCACCATGGGAAATGCCTACGATTCTGCTAAGTAAATGTCTGGAACCTATTCTATAGAGAATTACGCAGAAGATTCCAGGGAAAAAAAGCGGGTGTTGGACCCGCGTTTATTGGAAGGCTATTCGGGAATGAAGCCTATTTGGTCTTCGTCGCTTCAGTCTTCTTGCCTCTTCGCGACTGGTAGACGGCCAGGGCGGCTAGGGCAGCGGCTAGGATGCCGAAGACTAGCGCGAGCGTCTGGTATCTCTGTGTCATGGTACCGGCGGAGGCAAGCTGTTGGTTCAGTTGGTTTATCGTGGCGCTTTGCTGTGAGATTGTGTTTTGCAGTTGTTGGTTTTGGGCTTGGCCCTGGCTGACTTGTTGTTGAAGGATTTGGTATTCAGATTGAAGGGCGACATATTCCGGCGTGGTCGCATTGATGTAGGATAATGGTGCTATTTCTTGGTCTGTTGACGAGCTGTAGTAGTAGGATGGGTAGTAGACGTAGAAGAAAGTCCGGGAATGTTTCATGCCCATGGAATAAGTCGAGGGGTAGTAGTAGGAGCTATAGTCATAGTAGTTTGCCTGCACAGTCTCCGAGAAGAGTGCGATCAGTGAAGTCCTGGGAGCATCTTGAGGCACGGTCACGCTGAAGCTTTTGCTGAAACTCGCGGAAGGCGTTGAATATCCACCGTACCCATAGTATCCAGCATTGCTTGCTGAATTACTGATGAGTTTCTGCGTTGAGAGTTGATGGAGGCCTGCCGCGTCGGCGTAGTATATTGTTACAGTCAAAGATTGGAGGTACGCGCTGTTAGCTTTGGGAGTTCCTTGCACGTTAACCGTAACAGTATCGCTTGGCATGGCTTCGGAGGGGAAAGAAACCTGTAGACTGAATGAGTTTAGGGTGACGGTGTACGAGGTCTGCGTTGGTTGAGCGAATGCAGGACTGAGAAGGGACAAGAGGACAAGTGCGGGAACTAGCCATATTGTTTTCATACTAATCATACCTACGACGAGCGTAGTAACTAAAAAGCATTATCTCGAACCGTTCGCTACTACTCACGTTAAGGTCCGTTTACAACCTAGGGGGCCTTTCTGCGTCGCCTAACAATCGCCAAAAACGTCAAACCGAGAATTATGCCCGTAATGATCGACTCCAAGGGGAACCCTGGGACTGGTGGCAATGTCATAGGCATCGTGACGGAAATCGAGCTAGAAGTTCTCAAGGCTGTTGTCGTAGGCGAGCTCACGACCGTAGTTACCACGGAAGTGATGACCACAATCGTCGGCTGCGCAACAGTTGTCGTTGAACTCCGTGAAGTCATCGTGGTACTAATACTAGTTGAACTCGTTGTTTGAGTTGAGGATGCGTCAACTGTGAAGTCGGCGGAGACAGAGTCACCAGCTTGATTGCCAGTCACCGAGATCGTGTATACCGCAGCCGCCACATTAGCAACAATAAAGGAACCAGTAACGGCACCGGCGGAAATCGAACAGGATGGTGATGAGATCGAGCCTCCAGAACCAGTTATCGTGCAGGTCGAGTCACCTGGGGCGAAACCGGAACCGGACACCGTAACGCTGGCTCCAACTTCCGCAGAATTGGGGTTGATCGTCATGGATGGAATAGGGAGTATCAATTGGAAATTAGTTGTCGCGGAATCACCCGCGGGACCACCGATAGCAGCAACCGTGTAAGAGCCTACTGCCACAGTACTGACAACAAAAGACCCTTTCACGGTACCGCCGGAAATCACACAGCTGGAAGCACTCACCGAGCTGCCTGAGATCAAGCAACCTGTGTCGCTCATTGAGAAGCCTGAACCGGTCACGTTAACAGTTGATCCAGCGGGGGCGGAAGTAGGATTCAACGCGATAGACGGACTACTGGCAGCTATGGTTGAGCTCGGCGTTGTCTGAGTAGAACTAGTGGCCACCTCGCTTGAAGTAGTCCTTGTTTGTAGCGGTGTTGTTGTTTGTAGCGATGTTGAGCTGCTACTAACTTGGGCTGAAACAAAGTCCAATTTGACGTTTACGCCGGTAAGGGTCAATGTCTTAGTGATCGGACCAAAACCTGGACCCGAAGCCGTAACCGTGATGGTTCCAGAAGTACCGATCGGGATCGCGTAGCCGCCCGAGGACGATGAGACGGCATAGTAACCGCCGCTACTTGGCGTGATCGTTACGCCACCGACGCCTTCGCCGATGTCGTAGAAATTGTTGTGATTCACATCATTGTACACCACGCCCAACAGGAACGGCCCAGCGCTGGGCGCGGCACCAAAATCCTCCGTGATGAAATCGCTACCAATACTGTTCGAGGTGGCTCCCGCATAGTATCCGATTCCGACTTCGTAGTACACGCAGGGAGTAGCGCTGCAGGGGTAAGCGTTGAGGAGATCAAGGAGGTTCACGCGGTGTAGACGCCCCGAGGTGCCTGAATCAACCATCATAAAGTCCTCCAATTCCGCAGCAGTCGAACCCGTACTCGCGGCCATGTTTTCACCTGCCCGCACGTAATCGTAGCCCACATTTGTAATGCGGTTGAAGGCAGTTGTGCCGTTTGGGTCTGTGTGGGAGAAATAATTCCCATTGTACATGTCCTTGCTGTGAGCCTCCGCAATGCTAAGCAGAAGTTTATTCATGGCCAACGGCGGCCGAGGGCCCACGAAGCTTGGATCCTGTAACCCTTCATGAATATCAATTCCCAAACGCTGCCCCTCGGCGATGGGATTTGCACGAGCCCGGTTAACGTACTCCAAAACGAGTTGCTCGTCGGGGGTCGGATTGCCAGAATCATACCTCACAAGACCCGTGACCGTGGGCGTAACCGCCCGCAGAGAAAGCAATGATGCAACTAGCACGACGGCAATGAAAGCAAAAGAAGTGATCCTTTTGCGTTTCAAAGGCATGATTCTAGTTCAACTCTCCTCGGTTCTTACACTGCTAGAGCGCAATCATCACGTGTCAGCACTCATCTCTAAAAAAAGGACGTATTCGCGCCATCAAGCAGAATGGAACGGTCGTTGCCCCGATTGTTAGAAAAGTGACACAATCTTGTGCAAATCTTTGACTGCGTGTTGCAGACTTTCCACCCACTATCAATGTCTACGTGTGTGCGCGCACAGTTGCCATCGTCGTATAATTCTGGTTTATTTCACGCAACGCGAGAAGTATGGAAAGGTTGACGTTCAAAGGGGAAAACAACCGGTGAGTTGAATGGCAAACACAAAGGGGCACATGATAAGTCTCGTTACTCGATTGCTTATCGTGGCCGCCGTTACAGTATCTATTTCAGTGGTGACGACGATTCTCCTGATACAGAAATTCGGGGCGACGTGGAATGTTGTTCCCATAACGGTTTTTGCAATCATTGTCCCCGCAACACTCGCAATAGCAATCAACTATCTGTATTGGCGTCCACGATACAGGGTGCTCTGAATTGACATCCGCTTATGCCGAACAGCTGTACAGAACAGCCATAAACTGAACAAAGCCTCAATTTCATCCTTCTCTGGCGTCGATTCCGAATATTAATTTCCAAGGCTTATATGCCGTTAAATTATTAAGTAAACTAAAAGTCTTAATAACTTAGTTTTCGCTTACTGTCAGCCATGCAATCAGTTAAGAGCACTCGTAAGCCTTGGGTAGTTGCCATTGCGCTCTTTTTCATAGGCCTCGTTGTCGGCGGCGTCATTGTCAGCTCTAGCAGCGGATCGAGTTCAACCTCCACAAACACGGTCACCGTGACCTCGCGGAGTGGTGGCACACCGGTGTTGAGCGTCTTGGCGACGTTCTTTCCACTTCAGGATTGGGCTGCAGCAGTAGGAGGGGACAAGGCGAACGTATCACTCCTGGTGCCAGCAAGCATCGATGTGCACGAGTTTGAGCCCAGTCCCGCTGCAATTCAAGCCATCGCGCAAGCTAATATTCTGGTCCTAAACGGGGCGGGCCTCGAAACATGGGCCTCAGGAGCAATAGCTGCAGCGAACAATCCAAATCTCGTAGTTGTCGACTGCAGTTCAGGTATCAATTTGATCAATCTTCCTCCACAGTTTCAAGTTGGGAATAGAACGATTGACCCCCACATATGGAATGACCCTGTAAACGCCATCGCCATGGTCAAGAACATCCTGGCCGGTTTCATTCAGGCGGACCCATCGGACGCATCTTACTTTACGGCTAACGCAAACAGGTACGAGAACGCCCTTGAGGTTCTCAACCAACAGTTTGTCGATCTAACTAGTTCGAAGGTTGCCACCAGAGACTTTGTCACTTTCCACACAGCCTGGGCCTATTTGGCGCAGCAGTACAACCTAAATCAAATTCCAGTGTTCGGCCCCTTTGAGGAGGAACCGACGCCATCAGACCTACAAAACGTAGTTAACGCAATCAACCAGAACAAGCTTTGCTACGTAGGCTACGAATCTCTCGAGAACCCAGCGATTTCCCAAACTATCGCAACCGAGACACACGCCACGCTTGTACCCATGGATCCGAACGAAGGTCTCTCGCCACAGCAGCAAGCGGCCGGCGAAACCTACCTAACAATGATGCAGATGATGCTCTTCATCCTGACGTTAGCACTTACGCACACGGGTTGCTAGCAACATATTATCTTGGAGCTTGCCGTAATATGTTGAATAAACTAGGGGATTGATCTGCAAGTCTCAGCTCCTATCGAAGGTCCGATAGTCGAGCTCAATGACGTCGGAGTGAGATATCCAGGCGGTGTTCAAGCTCTTGACCACATTACTCTCAAGATAAGTAAGGGCGATTTTGTAGGCCTGATCGGCCCAAACGGGGCTGGAAAATCAACGCTCCTTAACGTGATCCTTGGCATCGTGAAACCCAATACGGGCTACGTTCGGCTCTTCGGCGAACCAATATCCCCAAGAAACCTAAGAAAAATAGGGTACGTTCCTCAGATACCATATTCTAAGGACACCAACTTTCCGTCTACTGTCTACGAAGCTGTCCTAATGGGGCGAATTCCTCATTCTTCACGGTTCCCTTGGTTCTCGGCAGACGATCACCATAAGGTCGAACATGCGCTGAAACGCCTTGAAATCGAGGACCTCAAGAACAGGGGGATTGGTGAACTCTCGGGCGGAGAAACTCAGAGAGTTTTCACGGCGAAAGCACTGGTGGGGGAACCACAGTTGTTGATGTTCGATGAACCGACTAGCGGTGTGGACGTTGAAGCGAAGAGAGAGTTCTACAGTGTACTAGAACAGCTTAACAGAGATCTCGGTATCACGACAGTCCTTTCAATCCACGACCTGGCTGTTGTCACACAGCTCGCCAAGACGATCATATGCATAAATCGCAGGCTCTATTTCGACGGTCTTACAACGCGGTTCGACGCGAAAGCCATTCTCCCAAGGGCGTACAATTATCCAGTGGAAGTGATCGAGCACGGAGAGCATCCTTAACTCCATACTTACCTACCTTAGCGCTGGGTTCATTCAGCGCGCCTTCATCATAGGGATACTCATCGCCGTGCTCAGCTCAATCTTGAGCGTCTACATTGTGCTCAAGAGGCTCTCTCTCATCGGAGATGGGTTAGCCCATACCGCCTACGGAGGTATCGCCATCGGTCTCGCCGTAGGTGCTCTTCAACCCAGACTGGTCAACATTAATCCATACTTGATCGGGGGAGCAATAGTCGTACTTGGTTCAATAATGATCACAAAGACGATTCGCTCTGCGCGGCTTAGTGGAGACGCAGCTGTGGCGGTTTTTCTAGAGCTCGGCTTAGCTACAGGGATCTTTGTCACCAGCGTCACACTCAATTACGGCTTTCAACTTGACGCTCTTCTCTTCGGAAGCATACTGCTAGTTGAGTGGAGTCAGATTTACGCCGCTGCGCTTGTCCTCGTCTTGGCAATTGGGGCAATCATAGTTTTCTATAAGCAACTGCTCTACACAATTTTCGATGAGGTTCAAGCTAGAGCATCAGGCATAGAAACATGGAAGTTTGACTACCTGCTCGCCATCCTTGCCGGAATAGCCGTAGTCGTTTCAATCCCCATCGTAGGCATTCTGCTCATATCGGCGCTTCTTGTGCTTCCGGCTCTCAGCAGTATGCAAATCGCTCGGTCCTTCAAACAAACCATCTTAATGGCACCCATGTTCGGTTTAGCCTCTGTAGTTCTAGGAATGTTTCTGTCCATAATCCAACCACATGCTGCTCCTGGGGGGTCAATTGTTCTCGTGGGTCTGGCTCTACTTCTCGCTGCCATGGTCATAAAGAAAGTAAAATCCGTGTTCTAGTTGAACCGCACTTGCGTCGAAGGTTAAATAACAACCGTTTGGCACGCAGTCAACTCAGTGGCCTGCCATGACCATTGTGAGCTTGTCGTTTCCTGATCAAATGATAAAGGACATGGACAGGATTCAGAAATCTCGAGGCTTCTCGGGCCGTTCGGAGCTAGTTCGGGCCGCCATCAGGTTGATGTTGGAAGATACGAAAGAAAAGGACTCAATGGCAGGCAGAATCAGCGCGATCGTAACGGTAACCCACAGCCAAGAGGATGAGGAGCCCATAACTCGGCTGAAACATTTATTCCAAGATATCGTGAAGACCCACATTCACAGCAAGATCAGTCACGGGAACTGCATAGAACTATTCCTTTTGGAAGGGGATGGAAAGAAAGTGGCTTCTATGACGAAGTCATTCCAGAAGGAAGAGAACATGAAAAGTGTCCGATTGATTGTGCTTTAAGGTCAAGTTAACTTCTGTTTCGTTTGATGAGCGCCGAATTACATCTGTTCTTGGATAGTTGAAATGACTCTGGGTGCTAAGATTGTGAATAACATGGTGTTGTTCACCAACGCTGTGATCAAACTTGGAATCCCTGAGATCATCGAAGCCAGTAAGGGAATGCCATAGAATACCGTAACCCACCAGTTCTGAAGAAATTCACTAATGACCGTTAGGATTACAGCTGACGCGGCGAACCAAAGGCTGTTGGGTCTACTTCTGACGAAAAGCCGTAGAATGCCGCCTCCGATACCGAACACGCCTCCGATGATTCCACCGATAAAAGGTGTCCATGGTCCCGGTTGAACTGGGAGATCAGAAATCACTATAATTGATGATCCGCCTAGGAAGCCAACTACTGGTCCGTAAATGATGCCCATGATGAAGGTCAGCGTCTCCGACAAGCCGACTTTGATCACGACACCGTAAAATGGCGTAGGCGTGATCATGGCCACTTCTCCTATACCGAACCTCACCACGCTGCCGACGGCTACGAGCGTTGCCACTAGTGCGACTTTTTTCGATAGGGAGGCGGTCATACGTGGTCTTCTGGATGGATTATCCAGCCAGAGATTATAAAAGCTAATTCACAATATTAGCCGTAAGCTACTCAGAACGAGAATGAGATGAAACGGTACTTGGATACGCTACAAAGCTATTTGGAGCAGTACGGCATTAAGATTGAAGATTTGATCGCTACGGCCCTGGAGCTTTTCGTGCCCCACCCAGGCGTTGAGGACAAAGAAAAGGCAACTAGGATACTCACCGATGAGTTTCGGGATGCCTTCACTGACGTGAATGTCTCCTGTCTAATTGTTGCGTGTTACAGGGCTGAGGAGGACGCGAAGGAGGGCAGGATTCCAAACCTAACTGTGGAACGATTCATGGGTCGGCCGGGTCTTGTTGCTGATGAACTTCTCGGCATGACAATCGCGAGTTACATCGCAGGCGCTAGGGGCGTTTTCGAGTTTATTCGGTTCGACCAACAGAAGCCAGGTATACTCGCGAAACTAGGGCCAATAACCAATGATGCGATCGGTGGGTTGATCGCTGGTTGTTCCTCGAATATGTACTCCCTGGCGACGAGGCAGAGTAAGGGCTGACTTGATTGGGTGTCCTTCGTGGGCTGAGGAATTGCGTCGCCTTTCTCACAATTATCCCGGTAGGAATGGATGACGATGCAATTCAGCAAGCAGCATACTACATGCCGATTTTTCCCCTAATCGGCGCGCTCATCGGTCTTCTGGCCGGCATGTTTGTCTGGTTGCTCGAATTCGCTTTGCAAGCACTCATTGTCGGGTTCCTAGGCGTAGGCTTCCTGCTACTATTGAACGGAATCCAGCACTTTGACGGGTTACTTGACTTCGGGGATGGGCTGATGTGTCATGGACCGCGAAAACGGAAACTCCGTGCGATGCAGGACCCGAGAACTGGTGCCGGTGGGCTAGGCCTGGGAGTAGTTGTTTTGGCGACTACCGCAGTAAGCATTGCCGCCCTGGGGCGGCCGGTTGCCATTCAGGGGATTTTGGTCTCTGAGGCTATTGGGAAATTCTCTATGGTGCTCGAAGCCTGGGCCGGAAAGGCCGCACAACAGGGCTTGGGGTCCATGTTCGTTGAGTCGATGAATGGGAAGCATCGAAACATGCGGTTAACTGCAGCTTTCCTTAGCCTTCTGCTCGTTGCTGTACTGAGTCTTCGCGGAATCGGATTATTGGCCGTCATAGCTGGCACGGCAGCTTCAATGCTTCTTCTGTCGATCTCCAGGAAAGCCTTCGGGGGCATAACTGGCGACACTATGGGTGCGACAAATGAACTGTCGAGGCTCGTCTCTCTGCTCATAATTGTAGGTGCGACGCAATGGGTGTGACAGCTCTTGTCATGGCGGGTGGCAAGGCAACTAGAATGGCTTCCGAGTTTGAAAAGCCGTTAGCTGAAGTCGGCGGTAAGTCCATGCTCCTACTCGTAGTTGAGGCGTTGAAGAAATCAAAGAACATAGATTGTATCGTAGTTGCCGTCAGTCCACACACACCCAAAACCGCTCTGGCGGCAAGGGAAATCGGCGTCGAAGTAGTGGAGACACGAGGCTTAGGATATGAAGAAGATATGAAATTCGCGATAAAGCAGCGAAAACTGCGTGACGTGATGGTTGTTTCTGCAGACCTTCCCCTACTAACTCCTGTACTCGTAGATAGGGCAATTGAATCTTACAAGAGGGAAATGAAACCTTCGTTGAGCGTAATGGCCCCGGCAGAAATCGTGGAAAAGCAGGGAGCAAAACCATCATTTGTATTCCAAGTCGGTGGGAAACGAATGGTCCCAATTGGAATTAACTTGATCGATGGAACCAGAATCGACGAACCCGAATTAGAGGAGACCATTCTGATCGCAGAACCTGATGATTCAATCTTGAACGTTAACACAATCGAAGAGCTCAAGGTAGCTCGGGAGTTGAAAGCAAGTGAACAAAAGTCCCGAAACAAGGAAAGGTAACGGAACGAACAGAAAAGCAAACCGGACTTACCGCGCTGCTAGAATTCCGGTGTTCTGCGCACTCTCTGTCATCGGGTCGTTCATTCATCTCCCAGGCCCAATTCAAACGGTGGCCTTTGATTCAGCACCAGGTTTCTTCGCGGCCCTATACTTTGGCCCTATTGATGGCGCTGCAGTTAGCGGAATAGGGCATCTTGCCACATCGATCATTAACGGCTTCCCGCTTGGAATACTACACTTCCCAATCGCATTGGGTCTAGCCTGCGCTGGCGCCGCAATCGGATTAGTGAAAGCAAAATTGAACGCTGGTCTTGGTTTGGGCGTTGGAATAGTCATCAACACCGCGCTGGTAGTTCTCGCAGTTCCCGCAATCGGTTGGGCGGCAACGATCAGTTTCATACCTTTCTTGTTTCTAGCGGCGTGCGCAAACGGGGTCGCGGCGGGAGTGGCATACATTGGCGTACGCAAGAGACTAGGACATTGAATGCTGTAATTGGGACAGCGAGAGACGTCCAGATTATCCCGCTGGATCCCAAAAGAGTCATGGTTGTTAGCTGCGATTCTGCTGGCGGCGTAGGCTCGAAGCCTCTAGATAGGGTTAGAGCTAGCCCATTTGTGGTTGGAAAGTTCACGGCCAGAGTAGCTCTGATGGAGATACTCTCGACGGGTGCAGAGCCGGTTTGTGTAGCAAGTGCACTTGCTGTCGAGCCGAAACCCACTGGGAATCAAATCCTTCTGGGGGTTAGGGCTGAAATGAGACACGCTCTGCTTAGTCCAATTACCCCGATTGTCAACAGCACTGAGAAGAACGTCGAAGTGAAGTCCACTGGTGTAGGCGTAATGGCTGTAGGTATCGCGATTCGGAATCGGCTGCGCGTCGGACGGTGTGAAGCAGGTGACGAGATTCTTGTAATAGGTTTGCCGCATGTCGGCGGCGAAGTTTTGCGGGCGGAGCAGAGAGGCGTCATCACGAATTCACGGGATGTACGCAGGCTCCTGCGAACAAACATGGTTCACGAACTGGTTCCCGCAGGGTCCAGGGGCGTTTTGCACGAGGCACATGTCTTAGCAGCGGATTCGCAGCTTTTCTTAAAGCGTGAGAGAGGCTTGAAGCTTGACGTGAGGAAATCCGCTGGCCCGGCGACAGCCATCGTGAGCGCTTGCAAGAGGGGTAGCTTACAGCGAATCGCCGTTTTGACTCACAAGCCAGTTACGAAGATCGGGTATCTAGTGCCTGACCAAAACCATCCATACAAGAAACGAAATCGGTCATCCCGAAACCTACTGAGGATGGTGAAACTTCAAATTCAATGAATTACATGGATTAAACGAAGCGTCATGAGAGCCTGTCGTAATTGTGGCACGGAACTAGAAGACCGCTCAGCCTTCTGTCAAGTCTGTGGCGCATCACAACCCCCTCATGAAGACTCTAGGGCTTCAAAAATGAATCAGCAGGCTGTAATGCCGAAGACCATATTTTACGTCATGATGGTCGCGCTCGCCCTGATGGGCATTCTCGCAGTTGGACTAGCGGTTCGAGGTCCTGGGACAGTAACACAGACTAATTACGTCACGCAGATGCAGCTCACAACCATCAGCTTCACGTCCAGCACAACAACGACTCAGTCATCTACCATCATCGTGGCATCATTTTCGACATTACTCGCTGGGCCACCGGCTAATTGGTTCAACCAGCAATATTGCGGATACCCTTTCAATCCGTACCTTTGTAACGAGGGCCCGCCAGTGACAGTGACTGGATATTTGACAAACGACACGTCATGCGTGGATCTATACGTTGGCTCGGGAGAAACTTACGTGGTGTGGAATCTACCTAAGTCCTATCCTACGGGGGCCTATCAGGTGTATGGATTCCTTTACCCTAACTGGCCACCCACCCAGCCGTTTCCACCCTACCCGTTCCAGAAGACAATATGTGTTGGAATTCCAATGTGGACAGTTCCACCATACATCCAGAATGCTTGAGTATGTGTGAGCTGTCGTACTGACTAGAGCACTAGACAGAGTACCAGACTATTGCATGGGTTGTCCTGTACCCACGATGCGTGTCTTCTTGGCATTGAGGTTCAATAAGAGGAAATTATCTTCAGGTGTGTAGACGACTGGTTTCTCCGATTCGATGACGATGGTAGTTGCGCCTATTTCGGCGATGCTGACTGGAACCGCCTGCATTCCGACTGTAGCGTGGAAAGTACCTTGACTGAAATCATCCGAATAGAAGCGGCTTTTCTTGAAAGAGAGCTTAAACGACGTCTCCGTTGTGGCGCTATCTGGGGCGCATAGGATAGACCCCCTCGCCATTTCGTCAACGGTCGCACCCTTCATGGCTAGGCCGACTCTTGACCCTGCTTCAGCTTGGTCGTAGTCTTCGTCTTGCATTTGTATGGAGCGTACGATTACTTCCTTGTTGGCCGGTAGAAGCGTGAGCTCGTCATACTTTTTGACAACGCCTTTTTTCACAAATCCGAGTATGACTTCGCCTACTCCCTTGACGCTGAAAGAATGGTCTACTACAACTTGGGCGGATGAGGTTGTATCCCTTTCAGGATTAAAGGTCTTGAGAACTTCAAGTAATTTGATTGGATCTCTGCTCTCGGCAGTGAATGATTTGATGGACGTATCCTTGGTTACCGCTGATATTTGGTCAGGGGTTGCGTATGGTGATGTGACCGCTATTCCTTTAGAAACGCCGAGTAAGTCAAGCATTACTAGGGTCTCCCCCAATTCCCTAGTCATTCCTGTGAACACCACGATTGCGGCGTCGATGCTGGAGATTATTTGGCTCTTCGCTGTCAGCTTGTCCCCAACAGGAGATATGAAAGTGAAAATTGCCTCGCTGGTCTTTCGGTTGAACATGACGAAATCGGATTCGGTGCCTTTCTTTCCCAATTCCGGACCAAGTGTATCGTCATGGAATAGGCCGACGGTAAGGTGCTTCATGCCGCTTCGAACAGGAATGGTGGCATATCAACTCTCATGTAAGTGGATTTTGTTTTCCGAAGTTGAGTCGGAAAGATTACCTAGCCATAGCGGCATAGTCGGTTCGACGATCGAGGGGGACATAAGTGGAGGAAGAGCATGAGATTACGGTGAAGGATCTGAAACGTCTCCTCGACAGCGGGGTTCATGTCAACCTCATAGATGTGAGAGAACCGCACGAATATGACTTCTGCCACATAGCAGACAGCAGGCTAGTGCCCGTACGCCAAATTCCGGACCACGTCAATGAATTCAACCTTAACGAAGAGTACGTCTTCTACTGCCACGTGGGGGAGCGAAGCGGATGGGCGGTCAACTTCCTTCGGCAACTCGGATTTAAGAAAGTCAGGAATTTGCTGGGCGGCGTTGATGCGTGGGCAATCGAAATAGACCCAACAATGCCGCGATATTGATTTCGACTCATCTGTTCTTAGCCGACTTCTTGAAATTGCCGAACGATTGGAGGAACAAGGCTTATGCTGCTCTTCGATGGCGAGGTACTCAACTTCGCCATTCCGGCTTCGAATGATTCCTTGTCTCGCCAAATAGAGATTCCAACGAGGTTCTTCGTTCCTTCTTCACGAAGAACGAAAACGTTTACGAGTCCAGGCTGTGCAGCAAGCGCTTTGGCGAAGGATTTCATTCGTTCCTTAAGTTCGTGTTCCTTTCCAGGTTGCGGTTCGGCTGTTGCCATATTGATGAATGCCATATTTCCCATCTTTGTTCGTTGATAAGTAATCGGATATTTCAGTTAACGTGCTCACTGAAGATTTTCTCGAGGGTCCTAAAGGCCGCGCTCCAAGCATGCATGAAGTATTTCCTAGCCTTATGCCACTCAGGTGAGTTACCCCAACCAGAATGAATCAAAAGTACTGCAGTAGACGCGGTCGGACCATTACTAATAGGAATGAAGGACATCACGCGGCTCCGTTATCGAGCTATTGAGTTGAGTGGCTCACAGTTCGCGCTTCATTTCCCACGTGCGTTTGAATTCTTGTCGGATGTAAATTCCTCTCCCCATGGAGCTCGCATGGAGCCTGATCTCTCCGTAACCGTTGCTCTTCGCCCACTTCATCGCTTCGGTAACGATCCGAGAGGCTAGACCTAGCCTGCGCCACTTGGGCTCTGTGTACATTGATAGAAGATAGGGTTGAACTAGGTGCCGCACTCCAGGTTCCGAGACGGCGGGCCGCAACCACACAATTGCGCCAGCTACCACATCTCCCACGTCTGTTTCTACAACCCATCCCACAACTGTCTTACTCTTCAGACGTAGCTGAACCCATCGCCGAAAAGTTCTATCATGCTCGTCGAGTTTGATCCGGTTTCGTTCACCCATACCGAACCACATACCTCGGCGTTGTCGAACTAGCACGTCGAGGTCACGGCGCGTCGCACGGCGCAGCTTCACACGAGCTCCCTTGCGGTTTTGGCGTCGCTGTGTTTCAGGCATGTGCTTGAACCCGGCTTGCAAAGAGGGCAGAAGTGGAGATAGTGATTGTGTGCCTTTGTAAATCAAATCTATTCAGTAATTTTCGGAGGGGGTTGCAGACATTCCAATCAGGTAGGCTCCGAACGTGATGAACCAGATTGACTCGGGCAGCACAATAATTCTCTCTGCGAAGCCTTTCCCTAAAGCGAAGAAAATAGATGCGACTGGAGCAACAAAGAGGCCAGCGTATAGTATGACCATTCCGATTAGCATCATTACGCCGAAGATTAGGGAGAAGTACCTGAACAGGCCTTTGACGAGCCTTATGGAAACGAGTAGCGATGAGATTGCGCCAAAGGCGAATGCCATCAACGACAACACGAGATGCGCATCGTAGAACGTATTCTCATTCAATGCTGCTATGCCCAATAGGCCCACGCCCGTTAGGGCGAAGGTGACGAGTAGCTCTCTATGTCCCCTGCCAAAATCGGATAGGGCAAGACCAGCTATGATCACTAGTACTCCTGTGACGAGCACACTCGCAGTCCATACGATTGCGGATTGCGGTTGGACGCCTAAGTCGCTTACGAAATTCAGTCGCAAGTTGTAGTTCGGGTACAGGCCTTCCGCTATCGAAGTGAAGAAGATTGATTGTATCCAAGCAAGAAGGAAGAGGGCGCCTGCCAGCTTACGGTTTCTATTCTGGCTGCCAATCGTTCCTTTCTTCGAGATCCTCTTCGACTCCCGAGTTGGGGTGGTTTCGGGATGAATGGCTTGGTCATATTCGGAGTACGGCGCAGCGGCTACCGCTTCACTTCCTGCGGGAGCGGCGCCCTTCCCAAAGTAGGATTTCACCCTTCCCCTAGTCAAGTAGAAGATGAAGACTGCGTAGATTACAATCCCTACCAATCCGAACCCAATAATCAGGCCTGCAGCGGATACTATGAGGCCAATGATTGAGGAAATGAGTGTCCAAGTCCAAGCCCAGCGACGGCCCTTCCAGAGTCCAAAGCCGAGCACGAATGAAATTATCGCAAATATCAGAGGTATAATTGAGAGAAGCAAGAGGAAAGTCCCTGCCAATTGTAGACTGGGCAGGAAAGCCAGCATAGGGAGCGTGACTGCCCCAAGAAAGAGGAATAAAGCTGCTGTGCCAATATCCACGGCCCCTCCGAGAAACATTAGAATCGAAAGTACCGCAACGCCAGTGGGCCTTTGGGTGCCCCGCTCTGGCGGCATTGGCTGTGGCATCACAGGTTCTACAGGCGGTGCGAACGCAGGTTGTGGTTCTGGAAGTGGAACCTCACGAGATTCACTACGAGTGGGATAAGAAGCGGGGGCAACAGGAGGAGCTATAACAGTTCGCGTTGGCTGAGGGCGCAGCGAAGGTTGTATGTAAACCGGTTGAAGTGTTCGTCCACAGTTAATGCAGAAATTCTGGTTTGCCGAGATCGGTTTTCCGCAACCGTCGCAAAAAGGCGTAATCATCCCTTCCAGAACATCACCGCAGGGCCCAGAATAAAACCATGGCCCTATGCATACGCCTAGTTATTCATCCGGCGTCTCGCCATTGCGAGGACCGTCAGGCCTATGATAAGACCTGCTACGATTGATTCCCACGGAAATCCCGGGATCGCTGGAACCACGAGCGGTGTTGTGTTAGATGATGTGACTATCGTGGAGGTTTGGACTTGTATTGAAGTAGCAATAGATGAGCTGCTCGTAGCACTGTTACTGACTGTAGTGCTTGAGGTCGTTGACGCAATGTTTGATGAGGGCGTTGCAGATGTGGTTGACGTTGAACTCGAACCGGAATTCTCTGAAGCAAGTTGGGGTTCTTGTGTCCACATCCAAGTCTGTGGGGGTGTCGTGCGTGTCACATTGCTACCGGCATCAGCTTGGTAGGCACCACCGCCGAGATATTGTACGTTTGAATCTTGGCAGACATTGCCGCCGTAGGTAGCTTCTGCTTTGGTGGGGGCGTGGTTCCCTCCAGCGTTCAAGGCGTAGGGGTGCGAGAAAATCACGCTCGTAGGCGTCGTATTGCAAGACGCTGCCGTTGAATATTCATCCCAAGTAGAAGAATTCGTGCTCAGCTGGTTGTAAGCGGGGGAGACGAGTATGTCTCCGATAGTTGTGCTGGAATTTGCGGAATAATCGTAGATGCGACCCTGCCACTGTTCATTTCCGCCGCTGTCCGGCAGCCTTGAAAATTGAAGTTGGTAGTTCGACCCTAGATTCCAATCATAGATTATGAAACATTGATATCCATTGCCCGATCTCAGGAATGAAATGCCCGCCGTGCATCCACCAGTTGGGTTACTGGTAGTTGCGTTCGTTGCGTCAAACACGCCCATTGTGGCAACCTTAGGCATCCCACCAATTCCGAACGCAACGAATCCTCTCTCCCCATTCATGAATGTGAATTGATATCCCCAAAATATGGAAGCGCCCGACTCAGGGGCCCGAATAACCTTGAGGTCAACGCTCATCGAATAACTATCGTTTAGGGGCCATAAGAGTTGAACGTCCGTATCTGGAGCCAGCGTATTGAAGTGGCCATAAGCTGGGTGCGCCCCAACCTGGAGTAGCACTCCTACCAGAAGCAGAGACACTACAACTGCGAAGGTCGCCCGTCTGTTCAAGCAAATCCTCTCATCAAGGCCCATGAGAGCATGGCAGATGATGGCTGTGAGTTGGACATTGGGGGTGGTCGACCGTGGACACTACGGCAACTCAAACGCATATTTCTGAAATCTTGACGCGCTGCATGCCATAGAGTCTACGATTTTTTAGGCGTTTAGACATACAGACTCAAGAGGCTGGCATTAGGTTGCAGGTCGGGGGAGGAGCAGATAGGGTACCTAGCGTGATGCGGCTCTCTTTTTCATCCTTCGCTGACCCAAGAAGAGGACAACTGGGACGGTGACGATGATCATTGCAGCTGCGACCAAGACGAGTTGAGTTAATGTATCGGAAGATGAATTTGATTGTAGTTGCAGTCCAGACGTTGTTGGGGTCAGGACGCCGAGCACTCCGATGGCGGGTAACGTGAACCAGACGTTGCCTTTACTGTCCACTGCGAGCAGCTGCACGTCTGAGGAGGGGTTTGGTATGGGGAATGTGTCAACTCTGCCGTTGGTTAGGTCTAGGGTGGCTATGGCGTTTCCAATGTGCTCTACGAACCAGACTCTATTTCGTTGGTAGAATGCCAACCCAAACGGGAAGGCTTGGTTGTTCGACAATTGATAGGTCTTGAAGGTTTGATTTGCGGGGTCGAACATTGTTAGGCGATTTCCGCCATGCTCCGTGATCCATACTTCTCCGTCGGGGCCAATCGCAATGCCAGTTGGGCCAAGGAGGGTGGAATTCGAAACTGGGAATTCATTTATAGAATCAGTTAAGGGATTGAGCCTGCCTATTTTCCCGCCCTTCGATTCCGTAAACCAAACGTTTCCATGTTGGTCAACGGCCACTTGGATAGGGATTGAGTCGTTCGTCGGAATCGGGAATTCTGTTATCACTCCTGTACTGGAAATTAGGCGTCCAATCTTTCCTGCGATTTCTTCCGTAAACCAAACGTTTCCATTTGCGTCAGCGACAATCCCTCCGGGAACGGCCCCAGTTGTGGGTATGTTGTATTCATTAAAAGTGCTAGACTTCGTATCGAATCGTACGATAAGGTCGTATTGAGTGTCCGAAATCCATATGGAGCCATTTTGGTCGGCAGTCAGGTAAAATGGTCTTGAACCTGCCCGGGTAAGCGCATGCTGTCTTAGTGTCCCCGTGGCAGGGTCGTAGCTTGCTATCTGGCCTGTTCCTGATTCAGCAAACCAGACTAGGCCGCGATTGTCGACTGTTATGCCGTACGGTTCCGAACTACTCGACAAGGGCAGTTCGGAAAATCTAACCGAAAGCGCGGGGACGTCTATCTGGAACGGAACAATTACGTCGTACCCTTCCGTTCTTTGTGCCCATACCTCCAGCCGCCAATTACCGGCAAAACTCAGGTAAGTGCCGTCGAAAGAGTATGCTCCTTGGTTTGGCTGAGCTGTCGCGGTTGACACGCCGAGATTCCTATCGAGATAGTTGAATTTCATCGAGACGGATTTAACGTTCGTTACTGGCGTGCCTTGTGGATTAGTGAAATCCACTTCGAAATGGTTATCCCCCACTTGGAAGGGGTAGATCTTAACAGTCACGTTGACTCCTTCAATTGAGTAGCCTCGGAGAACCATCGAGCCTGCTTGGTACTGCGGCGCGGTTGAAGTCTGCCGCACAGGGGAACTAGCGGTGAGAACTCCCACTACTAGGAGCAAAATTATACCAAGTGTAATCTCCGACCGAACAGAGATTCTGAATAGGTTAAACAGACGCCCAACTTGTCGCTTACCCGCTCGTGATTTAGAAGTGGCGCCAGCGATATGGTCGTATAATGCAAATTGGTTGATGGCGCCGAATGTGATCATTGGGGCAAATATGCAGAGCTTGACGAGAAGAATTTGGCCGTACGTCGTCGAAAATAGTGCGGACAAACTTCCCACCTCCAACAATAGGTTGTAAAGTCCAGTTAGCCCGATCACGCCCACGCTGACTAATGCCACTGATGAGAATCGTCTGATTAGCTCGGCCAGAAGCCTTCCTTTCATGTCCTTGAGCGCCGTAAGGGCAAGGGCCAGGTAGGCCAATCCTCCTACCCAAGCGCCAACCGCAACGAGATGAATCCAATCAGAAAGAAGATTCAGCAACGGGAAATAGGTTGATGCTGCAGCATTATGGCTTGTCAGGCTAGTGGAAAGTGAAAGAAGCAACCCAATTGACAGAATTAGACTCCAACTTGCCCTCGACTGCTTGGTTCTTAGGATGACAGTTGACGCACAAATCGCGGCAAGTACTGTTGCCATTCGAAACGTCCAGTATGCTCCAAGTCGAGTCGAGGAGAGGATCGTAAACGCCTCACCCGCAATATCAGTCAGTGAGCTGGACCCGGCGACTGCGAAGGCTTGGATGATTAAGGATAAGATTGTCGCAATTAAGGCGATAACGGTGGCTCCCGCAATCATTCGCCCCGAGCGAGGCATCATTTTGCGATTAAGAGAATCTGTGATTTTGTCTCGTGAGTTCGTAACCGTAGGAATCCATACGATGAGAGCGAAGATGCTTCCTCCGAGGAAGACTGCGTCGGCGAGAAGGTTTAGCCAACGGTCGACAACTTCGAGGAGTGAAGGAAAGGAATACGCAGGGGTGCTATTCGGTTGGACGTTTATTGTTACGTTGCCGACGCCAAAAGGAAATGAACCATTGGTATGATGCCCGTCGACCGCAGAAATTGCATGCCAAGTGACAGTATACACGCCAGGCGGCAAAGTCGCTAGACTTATGGTAAGCACAGTTGGGTCCGTTGGGTCAACATGATAACCAGTGTCTACTTCTTTCCCACTTGAATCGTAAACTGCCGCCCCAGTGAATTTCGGTTCAACTTGCTCGCTGAAGACGAGAGTGATTTGGTGAGGAGCTGTAGGGAGGACGCTGTTAGCAGGCGGGTCTGATCTTATCAGGTTGGCGTGCGCATAAACGGGAGCAAAGAGTCCTGCTAACAGTAGGAGAATGGCTGCTGCGATGAGGATAACGGGCTTACTGCTCATAGTGGCTCGCGACATCTGAGTTGGGACTTATCTCCTCTTCTTGGATCGCGTTAAGGCTGCGGCCCCGACGGCTATCCCAATAATCCCAACAACAACGCCGACCCCTGCGACTGTGTAAGCGGTTCGAGCATCACTCTGCAATTGTGTAACTTGCGATTGCAAATTTGCAAGCCCGACCTGAAGGTCGTGTCCTGCAGGAATCTGTTGCGGGAATTGAACTTCGGACGGAGGGTCGACGCATTCAAACGTAGTTGGGCCACACGTGAACGTTTCGTTGACCGGAACATTGTTCACGTTTCCGAAAATCCGGAATGAGTAAGATCCTGCAACAGTAGGCTCAATGTTAGCGGTATACTCACCATTGAATACGGGAGGCACATCGTTCGATAAGTTGGGCGCGAATGTTAGGACTTGTGACTGCCCGCCGGTTATGACCTGGACCTGCAGGCTTTGGTCAAGGCCGTAGACTGGACAACTTGTACTTACTGTGCCCTGTGGGCACGTTGCGTTGACATAATGTGCCCAGAAATCAATGGCGTTCACTTCATCCACATAGGGCGGCTCGATGACCCAACCTACGACAAACTCGACCTGTTGTCCGTTGATTGTCAACACTCTATGTGTATGAGCGAAAGCTTGAGGAGCGCTAACGAGAATTATCACACCGATCAGCAACAGTGACCCAAGCGTAACCAGTCTAAATCTCAGTCTAAGCCACCCCTTGTTGCGTTAACCTAATCGCTTGTTAAGTTCATTGGTACAAATTAAACTTCAAAACTCGCGTTACGTGTGATTGAACAGTTATCCATGAAATAAGCCTGCGAGATACATTGAGTAGAACCCAATTAGCGAAGCTATGACATAGATCGGGGCGCTTTCTTGATCAACAAAATTGGGTATTAGTTTGTACTCGACGTAGACGGCCGCTGCGCCTCCTAACGCAAAGAAATATGCTGAATTTATCGGCGTCAAGAGTGCAAGGATCGACCCAATAATGGTTGGTATTCCGGAAACCAAACCTAGAATGAGAATGCGCGGGGTCTTTGACTTCGCAAAGGCTGCTACCACACCAATAACGAATCCCTCCAGAAACTTGTGCAGAACATACGCAACACCAGCCGAGAACCCTCCGATGGCGTCGAGTATGTTCGTTGTCGTTGGTATTAACGAACCAATCTCTATGCCTTCTCCTAAAGCATGAAATCCTATTCCCAGCGCTACCAGTACAGCTATCGCGTAAGAAATCTCCGTCGTGCTAATGCGTTTTTCTCTACGGGCTTTGTTAGCAGATGATTTTGAATAAGCTTGCTCGAGGCCAAAGAGGGACAACAAACCTATGGCGAACAGTGCAGCCAAGATGGCGTGGTCTAAACCGCCCCCGAAGCCTTGGTTCACATCAAGTAGAACAGCGTCGTTCATAACATCGAGAAAGAACCAGAAGATAATGCCCGCGGAAACAGCCATCAGCATTTTCAATCGTCGAATCGAGTTGCCGGAAATCACAGGGGGCAAGAAAAGCCCGACAAGGAGAGGGACGAAGGTAGCGACAACACCAGCAACGAAACTTGTTGGGTCTACCAATGAAACACCCAGGCCTGTAATGAGGCGTAGAACATGAGTCTTTCCCGTCAGCTTTCAATTCTTCGGCTGCTTAGCTCTCTGCTCGCAAATGCTTTGGTTGTATTTCTCGTCGAATCGCCTATATTTCCAATAGCCTAGAGAAACGAGCCAAGAGAATACAAAGATGATTATTATCAGAAACCCGATCGTTTCAAAGTCGAGGGCACCAAGCCAATTCCAGAACACACCTGTGAAATTCAGTTCGCTTGCCACAACTTGGAGAAGTTCAACGGTGCCGATTGCAAGTGCCACAAGGACGGAAATGACTGTTACCGTTAGGTTGTAGTAGATTTTGCGAATGGGGTTGATGAAAGCCCAACCGTAGGCGAGACGCATTGCCACGCCGTCGGTCGTATCGATCAAGACCATTCCACACGTGAACATGAAAGGTAAAACAAGAATCATCCAGATTGGTAGGGCAGATGAGACTCCGATTCCGACACTAATCGCAATTAATGCGATCTCGGTAGCGGTATCAAAACCTAGCCCGAATAGGACTCCGATTGGGTATATGTGCCAAGGCCGCTTAACGAGTTTGAATAGAGGCCGAAAGTAACGGTTCAAGAAACCTCGCTTTTCTAAGAGGTTCTCAAGTTCAGATTGGTCTAACGTGCCTTGCTTCATGACTTTGTAGATGCGGTAAATGCCGAGAACGATAACCAAGTTAACGATACCCATCAGCCACAGAAAGACTCCAGAAACCGTGGTGCCAATTATTGCGCCGCCACTCGCTAAGGCAGGTATATGGCCGATTACAGTTCGAGTTGCAAAGACCAGTGCCACGATGAGCGCAACAACAATAGTCGAATGACCCAGCGAGAACCACAGGCCAACGGTGAAGGGGCGTTGGTTATCCTGTATCAGTTTCCGTGTAGTGTTATCAATCGTCGCGATATGGTCCGCATCCACGCCGTGTCGCAATCCAAAAACGTAAGTTATGACTCCGAGTCCTGCGAGCAGAACAGAAAATCTGCCTATGATTGCTGAGGCTGTAAATCCCAGTAACGTTGCAACGCCAATCAACAAATAGACAATGCAGATCCTGAGTTTTTCATTGAGCGATAGCCCCGCCTTGTGGTCTACGACGCCTTTGTCTCCAGACACCTTTCGGGGGACCTCCTATTCACGATTCGAGGGAGCAACGCCTTCATGACTCTTGTAATTTTCTGTTTCGGCTCGCATTCTTATTAGATTCTGGTTCTTGGAGAGTAGTCGTGGAGAAGCCGCCATTTGAAAATCAAGAAAGTAATCGCGACGGTTGTCGTTGTTCTAATCTCGCTCGTTCTCACGGCCGCATTCTACGAATTGTACCTGTACAACGTATATCTAACGAATCGCTACCTTAGCAATAATCTCATAGGCGGTCAACAAATCCAAATTGTTGTGGTAATCATTCCGCCTGGTGCTGGCTCAGATCCGCGTCTGGGGTTCGAGCCGGCCGTTATCAGCATTGTTATCGGCGTGAACAATACCGTAACTTGGAAGAATGAGGACTCGACTTGGCATACCGCACATAGCAACATCCCCGAATTCTATTCCAACTATATCGAACCGGGAGGAAACTTCACCCATAACTTTCAACAGCCCGGAATCTATCCTTACCATTGTGATCCACACCCCTGGATGACTGGTAAGATTACGGTCTTTCCACCTTCTACGAATGGGACAACAGTAGTGCTCTGGACATCAACTTCCATGCCTCAAATGCTCAGTGCGACTCTCGTATTCTCCAATCTGCCAAACAAATCGAGAGCAGCATGTCCAATTAAATCGTGAAGGCAGCTTCGGCTCGCGAAAGGCTGCCATTGAGTAATGTATGCTCTGGCGGATAGGCTGTGTATCACGTACGGCGTCTTCGAGCGCCAGTTTTTCTTCTTCGTTGGCGTGCTCTGGTGCTAGGTCTGCGAACGCCTCTTTTTACTAGCAGCCATGCAAGGGCGACACCTACGAGTATGCCAAGAGAAGCTGCGAGGATCAAGTAAGTAGTGCTGACGTTGTTCGGCATCTGTTGAAACATTCCTTGTGAAGAGCTGCTCATCATATTGTTAGCCGTAGACTCGGCTTGTAGAACTGATCCCAACGCCGATTGATAGTCCATTTGATTGTATTTTGCGTCAGCGTCCATCAACTGGATGAATATCAAGCTGACGTCTGCTCCTCTTTGTGCCAATTGATTCATGGTTGATTGGACTTGGAGGTAGATGCTGTCGACCTGGGCCCGGCGCAGAGAATCCTTGTCCTCTTGCCCGAATGAATAATCCCACGTATAGTAACTCATAGGAGTCAGAATGAAGTTTCCTATTGGTCCAAAGTCGAAAGGATGTGGTAATCCAAGCATGTGGCCCGATTCATGAATCACGTCATGCGTGAAACCCAAACCTTTGTCCGGTTGAGGTGGTGTTATCAGGTTGCCTCTTGCGAATTCGTTCTGGCTGAAGGATACGAAGGCCATGTCTCCTAGTGCTACACCGCCTATCGGTGTAAGGAGCCATTTGTACGTGAAAGCCAGAGCTGTATCATTACTGAAGGCGAACGCATAGACTGGAACCGTGTATTCAGTTCTATCGCGGCGGTAGTTTCGCTCGAAGATGTTGGTGTTGTCCTGGAAATACTTGTAAACTGGTCTTGCGTCGACTACGCCATACTGTTGCGGCTGAGCAAACTCAACTCCGAACGTGAATGAATTTTCATATTTGTAACTCGAATGGAGCATCGCCTGGAGTGAGGGATACTTTCCAAGGTCCTCGAAAGTCACTGAGACATCAATTTTCGAATATGGCAATAGGTCTTCAAACGCTTGCTTAATGACGTTAGCATGTATTGTTGAACGAATATCTACTGAACTCTTCTCATCTGCCGTTCTGTTGTCGAAGACGTGAATGTCGAAACTGTAATCTTGCGAGTACACTGGGTCATAAAGAAGGGCAGGAGTGATTAGGTTCTGCGTGGCTTGGGAGACGTAGTCCGCTAGGTATTCTGAGAACCATAATTTTCCATAGGGACTGTGAAGGTCATAATTGTTGTCTCTAAGTGCAATTTGGATGGGTAGCTCTTCAGGATCAGATATCCAGCAAGGGCCAGCGCTAAGGTCGTCAAACCAGAATCTATGTACGCCACCCCACGCGGACATGAAATCACGGTTTCGCAAACGGTATCCGAGGTCGCTGTCGGTGTAACTAACCCCAAAGTAGTGCGCCGTGCCATTCGGCGTCCCGTACCTCTGCGAATTCAGGAAATCTTTGTAGTTCTGGAAATCATAGGACGGTAGTTCGGTGAGGTTTAGCCACATAAGTGTCCAACCGTTGGACGGAAAGCCTCCTAAGTCCTGCTGGTTGCTGTAAATCCAGTTCTCCGCTTTGTTCGCATCATATACGACGTAATTCATGGAGTGATATTGTTGAGATATGTAACCCGTTGATGGGTCCTGAACATAATAATAGAACCAAGGGTTCGACCCCGTCTTTGCGACTTGAATGGACTGCAGGTATGAGATTAGTTTAGACTTGAATGCGTCACTCGCGAAAGTGTAGCTATAGGCTACCTTGTAAACAACGCCGGTAAGGTAAGGCTGCGGGGATAATACCTGCCCATAGATCGTGGTTGGAACGTTCACATTCCATTTACTGTAATCTAGGTCTACAGTCGCGGGGTCTATTCCAACAAAAACAACCTTAACTGGAATCGAAACCACGCGGCTACCGTTTGCGGGTGCGATAGAGCCACCAATACCGTCGTATGGGTGCGTACTGGAGTAAGCTTGGGTTGGGGCCAACGCTAGCAGGCTAATGATTGTCAAGCACAATAGGACTGAACAACTTCGCTTCAAGAAACACTTCCTCTCATTATTTCAAAATCAGCTTTTCCAAAAGACTGAGCAGACAATCCCGTGATGCCCAGCGAAAGGTTGGAGGGTTTAACATAAGACTTACTCTCAAATCATTCTCTTCATACGGAATCCGCTCGGTGTTGCGAGATCAAGTCAAGCCCGACTCGCCATTACCTTCATATTCGAACGAAAGAGGATGAAAGCCTGAGTTCACCAACTGTTCAGTGGCTTGAGGCGTAGCTATTGCCTAGAAGGAGAAAGAAACGCAAAAAGACCCTAGCGTTGCTTGCATTGATCCTGATTATTTGGGCGGCTGGGGTCCTAGTGATTGTCGGCTTTAATCCCTTCAACATGCAGGGAACCGCCCCCACACCAGTTGTCGTAATAATTCAAGCAGGATCAGCCGAGAATCCTCGCCTGGGCTTCACACCGTCACTGATCAAAATAGTAATTGGAGTAAATAATACTGTCATCTGGAAAAATGAAGATGTGGAATGGCATACGGCTCACAGCAACATACCAGAATTCGATTCGAAAATGATTCCACCGGGCACAAGTTTCACGCACACTTTCCAAAGGGCCGGATCATATCCTTACCATTGTGACCCACACCCTTGGATGACCGGTCTCATCATAGTCGCGGGTTCAAATCCCATATTTGCGCAACAAACAGCACAATTAGGCATGCCACTGCAAGTCATGGCGCAAGTCTTTGTTAAGTCAAGTGACGGAACTCAACTGTGAAAAAAGCAACCATCCCCTCCATAGTCCTTCTCATCGGGGCACTTCTGGCAGTTTCCATGCCAACTCATGTTAGTGCACACGTCACGGGTGGCGAGACCAAGATTTCTGGAAAATACCGGATACAATTCTTAGTCCTCTGATGACTCCTTTCAGGCTTGGCTACCAACCGAATGGAATCTAAGCAACTTCCTTAGCAATTTACGGTAAGGGCTTTCTCAAATGAAACTTCTGATTGCAGATAGGCTTCCTCCTTCCCACGTCGATATGCTACGAAAAATTGTAGAGGACGTAGAATACGCACCAGAACTCACTGTTGATTCATTGCCAGATCACATCTCGGGTTCCAGAATCCTCGTAGTGAGGGGAACCAAGGTCAGCAGTAGCACGATTGAGAGAGACGTTGAATTAGAGTTGATCGTGCGGGCTGGGGCTGGAACCGAGAACATTGACCTCGAAACAGCATCAGCCCGAGGTGTCTACGTGACAAATTGCCCCGACAAGAACTCGGCCGCAGTGGCCGAACTAACACTGGGCTTGCTGATAGCAGTTGACCGCCGCATCCCCGATCAGAGCATAGCCTTGAAGGAGAGAAGGTGGGACAAGGAGGAGTACTCGAGGGCAGATGGTCTAAAGGGTAAGATTTTCGGTGTCATTGGCACGGGCGCGGTTGGTAGAGAGGTAATCAAACGCGCCAAAGCCTTCGACATGCCCGTCGTCGCCTGGTCGCCATCTCTCACCTACCAAAAGGCAGCTGAACTTGGTGTCACCCGCGCGGCGACCATCGACGAACTAATCGAAAAGAGCGATATCATCTCCCTACACGTCGCCCTAACTCCAGAAACCACACACATACTTTCAGCTGAGCGAATTTCGAAGCTCAAGAAAGGTACCATTATCCTAAACACATCCCGCGGTGCCGTCGTTGACAACATTGCGCTGGCTGAAGCGCTAAAAATGGGTCGGGTGCGCGCCGGGCTTGACGTGTATGAAGATGAGCCAGCAAATGGCAAAGGAAAATTCTCGAGCGTCCTAGCTGGTGTCCCAAGCTGGGTGGGAACCGACCATATTGGTGCCTCCACAACTCAGGCCCAGGTTGCTACGGCAAGCGAAACTGTTCGGATTATTGAAAAATACGTCAAGACAGGAATTGTGGAGAATTGCGTGAATTTTGCGAAGGAATCGAGGGCAGCTTACGAACTAATAGTGAGGCATTATGATAGGATCGGTGTACTGACAAGAATTCTGACCGAGCTTAGGGAATCAAAGATCAGTGTCCACGAAGTGCACAATGTGATATTCGAAGGAGCCAAAGCAGCCGTCGCCCACATCCAGCTCGACACCTATCCACCGCAAGCGACCCTGGACAGGATCTCTGAACGAAAGACCGAGATTATCAGCGTGAAAATCTTAAAACTTCAACCCATCTCCTAGGCATTCTTGCTGAAAGGCTTGAGCGGCTACGGAATCAAATTCATTTAACCTTCGGAAGAGGAACTGGAAGTCCCGAGCACACCCAGAAACACTTTGGAGGAAGAGTGGCCTATGCTGTTCATCGCCTTAGTACTGATCATGGCAGCTGCCTTCCTACATGCGGGTTGGAACGTTTAGCCAAGGTTTCTAAGGACACGTTTGCGTTGATGTGGTGGGCCAGCCTTTTCGGAACGTTTGGTTACGGTGCGTGGCTTCTGAGCAGTTCGGGCATCTATCTGAATCCGGGTTCATGGGTACCGTTCATTATCAGTGCAATCGCTGAGACTGGTTATTTCGTCACACTCGTTCGAGGGTACTCTGAGGGGGACCTATCTCTCGTGTACCCAATCTCAAGGGGCTCCGCACCGATTTTCGCAGTCTTCTGGAGTGCACTGGTCTTCTCAGAAAAGCTTCCTGTGCTAGGATACTTAGGGGTCGCTTTGATTGTGCTTGGAATTTTCATCGTTTCGAACCCGATCAATCGTTCAGAGTCATCAGATGGCTCATGGCAAGTGAGCTCGCTCTTTCGGAAAAATGCGGCAGGCTGGGCGCTGGCCTCTGCAATCTTCATTTCGGTCTTTTCTGTTTCCGACAAGGTTGCCGTAGCGGCGACTCCTCCGCTGATCTACAATTGGTGGGTTGCCGCCGGCAATACGGTACTGTGGTCCCCCGTAGTTTGGCGTGGCTCCCGCCTACGAGCGAACATCAAAGAGCTCAGAACCAATTTGCGAGGCATATTAGCGACAAGCATAGCCATCACGATTGCTTACGGGGCCGCGCTGGCCGCGCTGGCTCTAACGAGCGCGAGTTATGTTGTAGCTGGCCGCGGCTTCAGCGTAGTCATCGGCGCGGTAGTCGGAGCATTATTGCTGAAGGAAAGTTTCGGTTCCAGCCGAGTAATCGGGGCACTAATTATGGTCACAGGGTTGGTGTTCATTGCGTTTTCTTGATTAACTTGCTTCGGGCATCATATTTTAAAAAGCAGTAGTAGGGTTTAGTAGTTGAGGAAAAACTTTGAAAACTCTGAAACTAGTGATCTTCGGTGTCATAGGCGGTATTGCGATTACTCTGCTGACCGGCCTATTTCCGAATACGCCTGAAATGTTGGTGGGTGCAGTATGGTACGGGTACCCGCTGGCTTGGCTTGTTCGGCAGCTGGGTAACCCTGCTTACCCAACGGTATACAACCTAAGGCCACTTCGGTTCGTCGCCGACATTGTGGGCTGGGCTATTATCGTGGCAATCGTCCTGTTCGCCTACACACGAATGCGCAAGAAATAATGGCCCTCTCCAAGTAACTCACTGTTTCCTCTCTTTCCTAGATCGCGGCGAGAATTCGTATTTTCTGTGGTTCCTGAAGTTTCAGTGAGTTTACGTATTGTTGACCTACTGAGACACGTGGTCGAAATGTTATCAAGACGGACTATGTCCGTAAACAGAGCCTATTGTTGTAAGACCTTATCCGTTGACTGTCACTTCGACGGTTCCAGCTACCAGGTCATAACGCGCCCCAAGTAGGCTTATCTGGCCCGCGTCGAGGGCGTGTGAGATAATTTCGCTTGAGGATTTGAGTTGCTGAACTTCCAACGCCACGTTAGCCCTCACTGAGTTATCGATCAAATCACCAGTTTGTCCCTTCGCAATCGTGACGGCAGGCTTGATGGCCTCAACTAAGGTTTCAATCTGGCCGTCGGCTTGGGTGTTATTTTGGATTGCTCCAACAGCTGCTTTCACTGCCCCGCAACTCTGATGCCCTAGCACCATAATCAGTTTCGCGCCTTCTTCGACCGCAAATTCTAGGCTACCTAAAACTACGTTATCAATGACTTGTCCCGCTGTTCTTGCCACGAAGAGGTCTCCAAGTCCTTGGTCGAAGATGATTTCGGGTGGGACGCGTGAGTCGATACACCCCAAGATAACTGCCCATGGGTTTTGTCCCTGTGAGACTTCTGCCCTACGCTCCTGCGAAAGGTTTGGGTGGAGTGAAGCCCCTGCAGCATAACGCCCGTTTCCATCCATCAATCTTCTGAGGGCGTCAGCTGGGGTTGTAACAGGTGCTAGTGTTGGTGGGGTGGGCGTTGAGAGCACTAAGTTCTTCGCGGCAAATCCTAAGGCAAATCCCGCTGCGGTCAAACCTGCTGCGGAAACGAATGTTCGTCGAGATAGCTTGCGCATGGTTCAACTCTCCTTACCTTTACTTCATTCTAAGGTGAAAAGCCTTTGCAGGATTTATTTGAGGGGCCCTTGGTACGGGGGTTAGGTCGTGGAAGAGTCGGCTAGGATGAAGACGTGTGGTTGGGCAACTAGCGACCCATTGCTAAAGGAATACCACGACAAGGAATGGGGCGTTCCACTTCATGAAGACGTGAAATTATTCGAATTCCTCATTCTGGAAGGAGCCCAGGCAGGCCTCAACTGGTTGACTGTTCTGAAGAAACGCGAAAATTACTCACGTGCTTTCGACTCATTCGACCCAGCAAAGGTCGCTCGATATTCAGGCATAGACACTAGGCGGCTTCTCTCAGATCCGGGGATTATACGTAATCGGCTGAAGATTGCGGCAGCGATCACGAATGCTCACAAATTCTTGGACGTTCAAGAGAACTTCGGTTCCTTTGATAATTACATTTGGCAATTCACAGGTGGTAGACCAATAAAGCATCATTTTAGGTCAATGTCTCAGGTCCCCGCAAAATCAAGGGAATCGGATGCTATGAGTGAGGGCCTCTATAGGCGAGGGTTCAAGTTTGTTGGGTCGACAATCTGTTATGCTTTCATGCAAGCCGTGGGGATGGTGAACGATCACACGGTCAATTGCTTCAGGTACAAACAAACTAGCGTGCAAGCTTCGGCCGGTCAAATCTCCATGCCTAAATTCATTCCTCTGCCGTGTTCTAGGCTGGAAGACGTAAAGCTTATGCCATTGCGCGCTAAAATTCCACATTGAAATTTGCGTGGGCAAATACAAAATCCTAATCATTTGTCCTAATGTGGTTTGGCCTATCACGCTCGATTATGGAGAAGGAAATCATTGGGTTCAACGCAACTCAAGCAGTTAAGACACAACGGCGTCCTAATCCCTGACGCTTACAACCCCCAAGGCTTCACCATCAGTTACCGCGGCACACCAATCAAATTGAACCCTCTACAGGAAGAGATGGCCGTCAGGTTTGCGCAGAAATTCGGAACCCCCTACACCGAAGACCGAACGTTTTGCTCCAATTTCATGAAAGACTTCGCACAGGCACTACGGATCAAGGAGCAAGTCGCCGTCGAAGATTTCGATTGGGCTCCTATTGTGAAATGGATTGAAGCTGAGCGAGCCCGTAAGGCGAACATGTCGAAGGAAGCGAAGAAGGAGTTAGCTCAAGCCAGAAAGAGGATTCGAGAGGAGCGAAAGGAGCACTATGGTTGGGCCACAGTTGACGGCGCGAGAATGGAAATCGGAAACTATGCTGTCGAGCCACCGTCAGTATTCATGGGCCGCGGCAAGCATCCAATGAGGGGTCACTGGAAACCCGCCATAATCACTAAGGATGTCACCTTGAACTTGAGCCCTGACGCGCCTACACCGCCCGGAGAATGGGCGGGCCGTGAATGGCGGCCCGATGAACTTTGGATTGCTAAGTGGACCGATAAGCTAGCCGGGAAGGTGAAGTACATTTGGTTCCACGATGCTACACCAATGAAGCAGGAACGGGTTCAGGAAAAATTCGATTTAGCGGGTGAGTTGGATTCGAAGATCGCTAAGGTCCGCGCGCACATAGCAGAGGACCTTGCAAGCGAAGATATAAAGCGCCGCAAAGTGGCGACGGTAGCGTACCTGATTGACGTTTTCAAAATCCGTGTCGGGGACGAGAAGGAAACTGAGAGCGGCACAGTGGGGGCAACAAGCCTTCAAAGCGAGCACATTCGCTTCCATAATACGTCCCCCAGAGTCGAGCTGCATTTCCTCGGTAAGGATTCAATTCTGTTCGAGCGAGAGCTACCGGTCTCCAAGGAAGCTTACAGGAATCTGAAAGAGTTCGCCTCAAATGGCGGACGGATCTTCAGCGGGATAACCACGGAGGCCGTGCGAGAATTCCTATCCGAAGCAATGCCACGCCTCAGCCCAAAGGTGTTCCGCACGTTTTCGGCAACCCAACTCTTCAGGCAGGAACTTAACACTAGCAAGGTCAGCGAGGAGAGTTCTGATGCAGAAAAAAAGATGGCTTTGATGGAGTCGAACGCAGCTGTAGCCCAGTTAATGAACCACCAGAAGGCCATACCAAAGAAATGGGAAGAGACTTACAAGAAACGGCTTGAAATGTTGCGGTCACTCAAGGGAAAGGAAGGTAAGATGGCCGCGAAAAGAAAGGCATCACTGAAACTTCGCCTCACGCAAATGAAACTCAACAAGAAATGGAACTTAGGGACATCGCTCAAGAATTACATTGACCCGAGAGTATCGGTGGCGTTTTGTCGAAAAGTAGGCTATGATTGGAAATCATACTATCCAAAAACTCTCGTGACCAAGTTCATGTGGGCTGATGAAAAACCGCAGGAGTACGCTACTGCGTCACAGACGGCGTAGTACGCGACTCCGCCTGGGGCGTTGACGTGCACGTTGCCGCCTTGGTCGTTTGCTTAACGCATGGTACAGGTAAACGTTGATGATTGCGAGCGCAGCAATAACGGTCCCCATGCCTTCTAATGCGGTTCGGTTCGTTTCTAGGATTGGAACGAGGATTCCAAGTTCCTTTATTGTTTCCTGGGCAAGTGCCGAGGCATCAACTACCTCCGCCATCGCGGCGGAGTACCAACTTTCGTTGAAATTGCGTTCAGCATCGCTTGCAAGCTGCTTGGCTTGCTGGTACGACGTTGTGATGTTCTTGGGGAGGCCGAGTGTTTGGTCGCTGGTCAGCCGATCGATTTCCATCAAGTTTGCCTGCAAGCTCTGAAACTTCTCATCGAACGTAAGGTAATTTCCAGTCGTGAATGCGCCAAACGCTATGTCCCCTCCATACCTTGGCTCGAACCCAAGGTCGGGCCACCAACTCCAAACCATCTTCATGAATTGAGGCCCGCGGGTTGCCATTTGATAGTCAATTAGATTGAAGTCCACGCTGTAGGTTCGCTCGAACCATGTGCGGTTCAGGTTAAGAATCGCCTGGGGGTTGATCTGCCCTTCCTTGACGAATGAGGGTATGCCTGCCTTCTCTACTTCACCCATGTCGGGTTGGTAGAACTGGGGGTAAAGACCCCACCAACTGGAGGAGACATATTTTGTGATGGCCAAGGCTTGCAGTGGGACTAATGAAGTGTCGGGGTAACGCATGCGTGTCAGCCAATCGGCAGCCAATACGGCGGAACGTGCGTATGTTTCATCGCTCGTGGTTCTTGTGAGGAAGAGAAGGCCGCGTATTGAGTATGCAGCGCTCCACAACGAAAGAGCGACGTCTGAACCGAACTTGTGCTTCTCAGTGTCGTAGCCATAATAGTAGCCGCCAACCGCCATGGGGTCGATCGCGTAAGTATGGTTGCCCCAAGCCATGTCAGCGCTAGTGACTTGGAAACTCATCAGCCATTTCGCATATGTTTCCGCCGCACTCAGGTACCGTTTGTCGCCTGTCAGCCTGTAGAGCTGCGTCCACGCCAAGAGCGTGAAACCTCCGTGGTTTGTTGAAACTGCGGTGGTATACCTTGTTCCATTCCATTCGTAAGGCAGAGCACCGTAGACAGGTGTGTTGACCCATTCTTGGCTCATAAACTGTCTGGACAACATATACTGGCCGGCGGCTACGGCTGAATTGAGGTAGGTCACGTTACCTGTTAGCAAGTATAGCTCAGCAAGAATCCACGCCGACTCGGTTGTCTCATACATTCTGGGCTTCCAGCCAAGATTCCAATAATACTGCGTAACGGGAAACGCGCCAGTGTAATTCCCGGTTTTGATTTGTAATTTCACTAGCCAATTGCCATATCGGTTTAGGATTTGCAGAGCGCTCTCATCATGTGCCCAACGATAGTACGAAATTAGTGCGGCCGCTATGAGGTTCCCATGTTCAGGAGATGGAAAGGCAGCGTGCAGATTCACAGAATCATCTTGTGTTCCGTATCGGGCGTCTGGGCCCGCAGAGACGTCTGCCTGTTCCGCCCAATAGCCGGAATTATCAAGCGTGATATTATGTCCATGAATGGTCGATAAGATGAGCGCTGGCGTGCTGGTCCTTCCGCTTGGAATTTGCGCGTTCTGGAAATAGTCGTAATAAACGTTGAAGACGTTGAGGTACCTAGGATCTTTGGTCTGCAGGTACGCGTCGAGCGCGGCGGAGGCCCCCAGGCCGGCATCGTGTCCGGCAATCAAGAACGCGAGCGTTTGTCTTTGACCAGCGGTTATGCCGTCGGTCCCAGCCGTAATGGTTCCATTATCAAAGTAGAACGGGTCGAGACCCCACGTGCGCTGATCTTGATATGGAATCCCCCATGACGCATTAAGGGGCGTAACTTGGAAGGAAGTTATCCAATTTGTTGCCTCCAATCCTAACCCGTAGTATCGTGATGCCAAATCATGATCTTGAACCGCGAGGGCCGGAGGCGTCTGCAACGCCACCGCCAAAAAGATGAGTAAGAGTGGGATGATGCGTCTTGTTACTGACGTAATAATGCGACTCGTGTTCTTTATCTCAATCTTCTCGATGTTTGAGAACTAAGCCCTGTACTTTCCCAAGCACAGTTTGTTTCAGTACCATAAACCAATCGGGGTACAGGTTTTAGGCGGGTAAGTATTAAAGGCCATCGACGATTGAAAGACATTATGCCATTATCGTGAGCACTAGTTTCCCAAATCGGGTTTTGCACTGAAGCCATAAGGAGAATTTGTTATTTCTTCGGAGTGTGATGATTTAGTTGGCAGTCACAGTTCAAGAAGCTATTAGAACTCTGCGGAGTATGCGGCGCCTAAAGAGTGATCCAGTGGAACCGGAGAAGATTCAAGCAATTCTAACCGCTGCAGGGATGGCACCCTCGGGCGGAAACTCGCAACCGTGGGAGTTCATTCTGATCACAGACGCCACCGTCAAGGGGCAACTACGCGAACTTGTGGTTCAAGGGCTTGAAACGTATGCAAAGTCTAACCTGCGGATCCCCAAGGATACTCTACCAGAATTCCTATCCTCCACGAACCCCGTAGCCTGGCTCGCTCAGAACACCGACAAGATTCCGGTTCTAATTCTCGCATGCCTCAACACGAAACGGGCAAAGCGGCTTACGGATGATTGGGCTTGGCTTGAGGAGCAGTCGAACTGGGCCTCCATCTTCCCAGCCGTGCAAAACCTCCTATTGGCAGCGCGAGCCTTGGGTCTAGGAACAGCCATTTCAATCTTCCCACTATTTCGAATTGCCGATCTGAAGGCGGTCCTTCAACTTCCCGATTACGTGAAGCCAGCTATACTCATTTACGTGGGTTACCCAGCGTCGCGCTTCAGCGAACCGAAACGGCATCCAATCGAGAATTTCATCCATGAGAACAAATGGTGAGTAGGTAAAATCAGACCCCATGTCACATTATCGCAATTCTGAGGATCTTGTAATTAGGTTCAGCACTCAAGTAAAAGCCGTGGGCGGTTACTTCACCTCCCTCACAAATTTCGCCGAAGTCACCGAGTACGTAAGCAAATTGGCTTCAACGATGAAGGCGAGGCGAATAGCAGTCAGCGGAGCAGGCCTCTCTTCCCCGCTATTAGTTCCTAAGCTTCTCATCCCTTGTGACCTGATAAGCCTGGCAAACATGGAGAGGGCAGATTTCTTTGAAGCGCTTAAGTCAGCTGAGATTGGCGTCACTTGTGCAGACTTAGGCGTCGCAGAGACGGGGACGTTGATTATTGCAACCACGGATGAATTGGACCGGCTCGTCACAGCACTGCCTTTACTCCACGTCGCGATTCTCCCCCGTTCTAAGCTTGTCTTCGCGCTCGACGATGCGCAGAAACGAATTTCCCAACTTCTTATGAATACTTCAGCCGCGGTTTCCATTTCACTCATCTCCGCCTCGAGCAGAACCTCGGATGTTGGTGGTATCAGCATCTTAGGAGCGCATGGGCCGAAAGAATTGCATGTCTTACTCCTCGACCAAGACCTTCCGGGAGGCCTATGACTTTGGATAAAATTGGCGTCGAAGCCCATGAACAACTAATCAGCAAAATCATAAACGGCATCGGAGATAAGCAACGAAGGGCACAACTATACCTTGGGACTGAGGGGGATCGCGAAGAAAGCGAGAAAGCGTATTCCGAGCTCCCTAACGGAAACTGGTTGCTTCAAGAGGCAAGGAGAATCAGGCGTCAGTCAATAGAAAACTTGGACGATAACATCAAGAAATTCACTCACTCCGCAGAAGCATCCGGCGTCCATGTGCATTTTGCACACGACGGAGCAACGGCTGTCCGAGTCGTGCTAAGCCTCGCCCATGAGGCAAGAGCTAGGCGTATCGTCAAAGCAAAATCGATGACAAGCTAGGAGATTGACCTTCGCCAGCACCTCGAGGAGGAGGGCCTGGATGTTGTTGAGACCGACCTTGGTGAAAGAATAGTCCAGCTCGCCAACCAAAGACCCTCCCACATCACCGCTCCAGCCCTTCATATGACCGTGGAAGAGATCACCGAACTATTCTCAAAGAAGCTGGGTAAACAGCTGCCTCCGGACCCTGGAACAATAACAGCTGTGGCAAGAGAGTCTCTTAGAAATGAGTTTCTTCAGGCTGATGTCGGGATTACTGGCGCGAACTTTGCAATCGCCGATTCGGGGGCAATCGTGATTGTGAGCAATGAGGGCAATGCCCGCCTCGTCACAGCTCTCCCACGCATGACCATATCCATCCTAGGGTCAGAAAAGATTGTCCCGAACACAGCGGACGCCTTCACGCTCCTGCAAACGTTGATCTTGAGCTCGGCAGCTCGAAAATTAACCAGCTACGTCACTATCGTCAGAGGCGGAAGTAAGCTCGCGCAGAGAGACCAACCGCAAGAACAGCACATTCTCATCATCGATAACGGTCGTTCAAGGATGCTGGCAGACCCGAACTTCCGGGAGGCGTTGTATTGCTTGCGGTGTGGGGCTTGCATGGATACCTGCCCCACCTTCAGGCTTTTTGGCGGCCACGTGTTCGGTCACATCTACCCAGGCCCTATTGGGATTCCTTGGACCGAGTACACGGCAACTCCGGACGCTGCAGGACAATTTGCGCCCCTTTGCATTTCATGCGGTTTATGTCAAAGGGTCTGCCCAGAGGACATCAACATTCCGCTACTCATAGCCCAAGTCAAAGAAAGGTACACACAACGCCACGGGCAACTATCGATAAACAGAACCCTCTGCAATTATGAAACCTTCGTTGGCTTCGCAAGCGCAACGGCCCCTATCTCCAACTTTCTCATGCGACGGAAGGCCTTCAGGAGAATGCTCCAAAGCCTTCTAGGCTTAGATGCACGGCGCCCCTTCCCACCCTTTAACCGACACACGTTCAAGAAATGGTACGGTCCCCACACAAGCACGGGCTCAAGGCCGATAGCCTATTTCGTTGACACATACGCCGACATGTGCGAACCAGAAATTGGCAAAGCGGTCGTCGGAATTCTCGAGTACAACGATTGCAAGGTGACCCTTCCCAAACAAATCGGTAGCGGGATCCCAGCCTTCCTCTATGGTGACATGAAAAGAACCACACGTGCAGCTGAATTCAACGTTCCAAAGCTCGCCGAGTCCGTGAGGGATGGCTGTGAAATAGTTTCTTCAGAGCCAACGGCAACCTATTGTTTGAAGGAGCTCTATCCTAGGCTTCTTAATTCAGAAGAAGCCAGGTTGGTCGCAACACACTCCCACGACCTTTTCGAATACTTGTTACAAATGCACGATAAAGGAAAGCTAAGAGACTTTCCGAGAGCTACTATAGGGCCGGTCGCGTATTATTCCCCATGCCACACGAGAAGCGTCTATGGGAAATCCAACGCCCTAGAGATTCTAAAACTCGCTGGAATAGACGCACGCCCCGTGAGGTACAATACCTGCTGCGGAATCGCAGGAACCTTCGGATTCAAGAAGGGCCCCGAAGGATACGATGTCTCAATGGCGATCGGCGAAACACTCTTTGAAAGGTTGAAGACCCTAGGCCTTAGCCAAGTCTTAACAGAGAGTAGCGTTTGCAAGATGCAGATAGAGCACGGCACATCGCTCCCAGTCAACCATCCCGCCGTCGTTCTATGGAAACAACTTCAATCCCCTCGCAACTGAACCCTGCGAAGGTATCTCCTATGATCACGTCTCTGCGAAGGCCATAATGGAAACAAGTGGGCATCCTTTAGCGAGGGTTAGCCTGCTCAGGTTGCTTTGCGTTACAGTGAGGGCAAATTTGCGTTCCAGCCTGTAATTGTGCGCCGCATTGGACGCAGTATTGGACCTTACTCACAGCAACTGGGGTTGCAGCGGGTTGCCAGACTGGATGTAACTCTAACTCCTGTCTCGTTTGAATTGTTTTCATCAAATCGCCGCGGGTGACTACACCGAGTAGCCGACCGCCTTCCGTGACCAGCATCATATCAACTCTTTCTCGGGCCATCCGCTGCAAAGCATCTAACGCCGACGCATCAGATTGAACAATGGGTGCACGTTCATAGGGGACCATCGCATGGGCCACCGTTTCAGTTGCCCGCTGCTCCTTCGGAATCGCCCGCGCAGACTGCAACGTAACCAACCCGAGCAACTGGCCATCCTTCATAACAGGGTAGCCCTCATGAGGATGAACGAGGAAGTAGTCGGACACAAGCTGTTGCACGGTGATTTCGGGTGCTACCGTCAGTACTCCTCGGGTCATAATGTCGCCAACTCTTACACCCGTCAGGGTTTCTCCGAGGAGTGTCTGCCTAAGGCTTGTCTCGGCACCGGATTTTATGAACCAACCAAGAACCACGATCCAAATCCCATCGACGAAGTCTCCGAGAATTATCGCGACGAAACCTCCAAGCATCATGAGAAGCGAGAGAGCTTCACTAACGCGGGTGGCCGTCCTTGTGGCACCAACAAGGTTTCTCGAATGTTTCCACAGGCTCCCGCGAAACACCCGCCCACCGTCAAGTGGAAAAGCGGGCAGCAAGTTAAAGGCGCCAAGAACCGCATTGATCAAGGCTCCGTACCCGACCGTGGCCGTTATGACGATGGGTAAGCCGACTAGTTTAGCGATATACCAGAACCCTCCCAACACACCCGCAATCAGGAAACTCATCAACGGCCCGGCAGCGGCCATACGGACCTCTAAACCTGCATCCTGAGGTTCCTCAGACATCTCTGAAACTCCACCAAAGAAGAAGAGCGTAATTCTCGCAATCGGTAATCCGTTCTTCTTTGCAATATACGAGTGGGATAGTTCGTGGACAAGGACGGAAGCGAACAGAACTATTGCCGACGAAATTCCGATTGTTAAGTAGGTGACCGTGCTTAAGCCGGGATATTGGTGGGGCATGTACTCGTACGATAGGGACCAAGCGATTAGAATGAACACAAACCATAACGTGTAATGGATCCGAACTGGAATTCCCATAATCCTCCCAAGCTTAACCGACAAATTCTACAGCCTCACTCTGCACCAATCACATACCAATCGGAGACGTTACTGAAAAGTTCTTCCAGTTATCCGCGGTTAGTCAAGCATTAATGCCACCTACGGAACCTCTAGGAAAAGGTTTTCATTGAACAGCACATTCCTCGCGCTACAACTGGAGATTTGAACATGGAAACAAAGCAATTGATCATGTTACCTGGGCCGACAAACATTCCGACACGTGTTGCGAATGCGATGCTGCGGCCAATGATCAACCATCGAGGGCCAGAATTTCGCGAGCTTCATTCCCGAATAATCGATAATGCAAAGTATGTTTTCGGAACGAAAAACGATCTATTTGTTCTTTCAGCATCTGGGACGGGCGGCGTAGAATGCGCCGTCAGAAATATCTGCTCGCAGGGCAGCAAGATCATTGTACCGGTGAATGGTGTTTTCAGCCAACGGTTCTTCGAAGCCGTGAACCTACTGGGCGGCAAAGGGGTTGAGATACCTGTTGAGTGGGGAAACGCCGTAACCGTTGCACAGGTTGAGGACACCCTACAGAAGAATTCTTCAGTCACAGCCGTGGCGATAATCTACAATGAAACGTCAACGGGCGTTACTACGCCGAACCTTAAGCAAATCGGCGAAGTTTGCCACAAACATGGCGCCCTCTTCCTCGTTGACGCCATATCAATTCAAGGCGGCGTCCCACTTCCAGTGGATGAATGGAATGTCGATATATGCGTAACTGGCAGCCAGAAATGCCTCATGACGCCGCCAGGCCTCGCCCTAATCTCAGTTAGCCCAAGAGCGTGGGACGTCATCAAGAAGGCCCCTCGCTCATACTACTTCGACCTTCAACTCTGCAAAAAGTTCTGGGATGAGAATAAGGAAACCCCCTACACTCCCGCGGTGACACTCTTCTTCGCTCTAGACGAAGCGCTGCAGATGATCCGCGAAGAAGGCCTCGAAAAACGATTCAAAAGACACGCCACATGTGCCAACGCCATGTACGCCGCGGTGGAAGCCATGGGCCTAGAACTGTATGCTCGAAAAGAAGTCAGGTCAACAACAGTATTGGCAATCAAATATCCCAGCGGCATTGATGACAAAAACTTCAGGGGTGTATTGAACAAGAGGTACCGCGTCGTCATAGCTGGGGGTATGGGTAAGACAAAGGGACAGCTATTCCGAATTGGTGTGATGGGAAGCGTTTCAGAATTCGAGATTCTGGCAACCGCAACCGCCCTTGAATCTCCCCTAATCGAACAGGGCCACAAACTCAAACCTGGAGAAGGCGCAGCGGCAGCACGTGCGGTTTTCGCGAAGACCCCCTGAACGTCATTGAACGCAGCCCTACACCGGAGGGGGTGTTCCTTGAGAATATTGGCTTTCACTGATTTTCATGGAAATCAAGAGGCATATCGACAGGCGAAGGAACTGATTGCGAATGAGAAGCCGGATTTCGTAATAGTCGCTGGCGACATAATCAATTACGACTCAAACCGAGCCAAGCAACTACTTATGGATTTAGCGACAACTGGGCACCCAGTTTACTTTGTTCCAGGCAACATGGACGGTCGAGAGCTTGGAGACTGGGCAGGAGGGGAAAACGTTCACGCACTCCATGCGCGATGCAAAAACAATGAAGGCGTATCACTGATAGGTTTGGGCGGCTCTCCGCACGGTCCCTTCAGAACAGTCTTTGAGTACAGCGAAGAAGAAGCAGAAACGCTCTTCGAACGAGCCGCCAAAAATTGTGGAGGCGGATTGCTAATCCTCGTATCGCACTGCCCACCTAAGAACACCAAGGTCGACCAGGTTTCCAGCGGCGAACATGTCGGAAGCATAGCCGTCCGAAGGTTCATTGAGAAGGCGGAGCCTAGATTAGTCGTTTCGGGCCATGTACACGAATCCCAGGGGACTGATACGATCGGTTCAACCACGATAGTCAACACTGGGCCAGCCCAAAGCGGACACTACGCTGACATAACCATCAAAGACAAGGTCACAGTGAAATTTCCAAAGCTCATGTAGCATAAGACATGAGCTACGCGAGCTGCACGAAGAAAGAGGCCATGTGAGGGAAATTTCCCATTCTAAAGACAGCGGCAAGTTATTATGCGGCTAATTTCTAACCGAGCTGAAACAAAACTCGGAGTCCATAACAATGCCTCGCAAGCGAGCAGGTCATCGAAAGACGCGAGCTATTCGAGTTGTTCGGCGAGAAACTCTCGTCGCGCTCTTAGTGCTCGTCGTAGTCCTAGGCTCACTTGCTGCATACTATGGAGTGGCCTTAAGCGCACAGAGGTCAAGTGGATTTGACTCTGCGGAGATTTACGCCAATTCAAGCCACAGCGTCGTGACAATTGAAGGAGTAAGGCTTGAGGCTGTAGACACTGGGACGGGCATAGCGACAACTTGGGTTGGTATCTACGCTTCCGGGTTCGTCATAGAATATTCCGGGTCATACTACGTAGTAACCAACTTTCACGTAGTTGATTCCCTCGTCAATACGACGCTAACTTTCTCGAATGGTGACTCTTACAGAGGAAAGATTGTGGGCCTCGACGCCTACAGCGATTTGGGCATAGTCGCCCCACAGGCTCCTTCGCAAGAACTTTACCCATTGGAGTTGTCGCCATCTTCTTCCCTGAGGGTCGGTCAGCCTGTAGTTGCAATCGGTAACCCCTATGGCTATCAGGGGAGCATAACGTACGGGATCGTAAGCCAGACGGGACGAACGATCAGTTACGATACCGGTTCCGGTACCACAGGATATCCTATTGCTGATGCGATACAGTTCAGCGCGCCGATAAACCCAGGCAATTCGGGAGGGCCGCTCCTGACAGCTGATGGAAAAGTTGTGGGAATCACAACCGCCGGCATAACTGGCGCTGAAGGCCTTGGTTTCGCAATACCCTCCGACACAATAATACGCGAACTCCCATCCCTTGTAGCAACCGGGAAATACAGCAAGCACTCGTACTTGGGCATCCAAGGAATGGACATGTTCTATCAACTCGCGCAAGCAGTGGGCGCCAACGCCACATATGGTGTGTTAATACAGAAAACGGTTGCCGGAAGCCCAGCAGCACAAGCCGGTCTAAAAAGCGGGACAATAAATGTTGACATTGACGGACAATCATACCTAATCGGTGGAGACCTCGTCATTTCGATTGATGGAAACAGGATTGTTAACTACGACTCGCTATCAACATACCTCGAAAGAAATACGCTTCCGGGTCAGAAGATTGCGATCGGCATAATCAGGGCAGGTACGTACATGGTCGTCGAAGTAACCCTGGGCACAAGGCCACCTCCTTCCTAAGACCGGATACTTATTCCAAGAACTTAATTCATCTAGGGGAGCGTTTTCGGGTCACAGTCATATGGAATGGGCCAAAAGGTTGGTCCGGAATCCAAATTGATTGACATGCTTTCCGTGCTGATCATCTCGATCTTCGCCGGATTCCTCGGTTCCTTAACCGGCCTTGGAGGGGGAAGCATCATGATCCCCGTATTGGTCGCTTTCGGCGTACCCGTGAAGTACGCAATCGCCGCAAGTATGGTGACTATTATCGCAACTTCAAGCGGCTCAGCAGCATCATACGTCAAAGAACGAATAACAAACGTCAAGGCTGCATTCTACCTCGAAATGTTCACCATAGTTGGAGCGATCATCGGGGCCACAATTACTTCCTTCATTGCGCCGCGGTTCCTGTATTTCTTCTTTGCAGGGTTTCTTCTAACCTCCTTTCTTGGGTTGTCGGGACATCTGAGGGGGGAGTTTCCGAAGCGGGTAAAGCAGAACAGGTTTTCGAAGTGGTTGGAGTTGGATGGGAGTTACTACGACGAGGCGGCGAAGAAAAAAGTCTCCTATAAAATGAAAAACGCCCACCTAGGAGGTCCGTGTATGCTGATTGCAGGATTGGCCGCGGGTATGCTCGGCATCGGTGCAGGCGCCTTCAAAGTCTCAATACATGAACTGATTTTGAAGATGCCTTCCAAAGTCTCCACAACAACCAGCAATTTCATCATTGGGATAACAGCACTGGCCGGAGCAAGCGTCTACTTCGCTTCGGGACTCCTCTTCGTTGGCCTAGTAGCGCCAATGGCCGTAGGGACAACTGTCGGCGCGCTGGTGGGAGGCAGGATATTGAACCGGTTACCAAATCGATTGGTAAGGTACCTCTTCCTCGTAATTGTTGTCGCCCTAATTGTCCAAATGCTCTACGAGGGGATAACTTCCACATGAAGCGGACCTTAAGCGAAGAGAAACTCGATTCGCTGATAAGCTATATTCTAATCTTCGGTGTCTTGGTGAGTGTTGCTCTAGAAGCTCTTGGGATCGCAGGCTATTACTCTTCGAATGGAAACCTCAACATACTCTTCCGACCCAGTTTCGCTATGAAAGAAACGGATTTTTTCAGCTACGCGGGGAAACTGTTTCAAGAACTTTCTATGGGGGGCTGGTCGCCAATGCAGGTGCTTGGCTTGGGTATTGTGGTTTTGATGTTAACGCCCTACTTGCGAGTGGTGGCCTCCGTGCTCTACTTCGGTCTTGCCAGGAACCCCAAATATCTGCTCATAACGCTCTTCGTTCTACTCGTACTGACCGCGAGCCTTCTACAACTCTGAGATGTAGGAGAAATTTCTAACTAACGGGAACATCGGCGGCCTTTCTGAAAGATTAATGTAGAACGGGCAAATCTAGGCTTCGCCTTCATAATTCAAGGTGCAATTTGTTGCCTCTTAAGAACGGCGACTTCATACTCGCCAACTACACTCTGAGAGTCAAGGAGACTGGCGAAACCGTCGGTACTACGCTTGAGACTGTAGCCAAGGAAGCGAAGCTCTATCGCGGAGAAGAACGCTACGAACCATTCTTCATCGTTGTAGGAGAAGGGTGGGTCCCGAAAGGGCTAGATGAAGCCTTGACCGGCCTAGAGATTGGCAAGGCGAGCACCATTGAGCTGCCTCCAGACAAAGGTTACGGGGTGCGTGATCCGAAAAAGGTTCGATTAGTTCCACTTCGCAAATTCACGGCG
>Ga0187885_10000292_pt1 | contig 61807 bp, 65 predicted proteins | sample June2016WEW_20_1_3_FD_132970 | JGI IMG/M metagenome (GOLD analysis project Ga0187885, IMG submission 132970) | Peatland microbial communities from SPRUCE experiment site at the Marcell Experimental Forest, Minnesota, USA - June2016WEW_20_100 | ecosystem: Environmental > Terrestrial > Soil >...
CGGCTCGTCGTGGTGTGTGTATCCACCACGACAGTTTTTCCAATCACGTATTACGACGCCGGCTGTAAGTGACTTAGCGCGGCTCGTCGTGGTGTGTGTATCCACCACGACAGTTTTTCCAATTACACACCACGACGGTTTTTCTTTGTATCCCTCACGCTAGAGTTTCCAATCACACCCTACGACGTTAATTCTTTGGGCCACCGTGTCCCAAACACACACCACGACGCGCGCGCGTTGGCTTGTGACTACTGTGCCTCAAGCTCCACGATGAGAATTCTTTGGGCCACCGTGTCTCAAACCATCACGAGCGTGGGCTGCGTTACGGTTAATGAAATTCGACACGCAAAAGAAAACCCACACTTTCGCGCGGGCTTTCTTTATCTCTTTTGTCACGTTCGCCAAACGCCCAAGGGCGCTCAGCGTCAGGCGGTCAACGCCTTGGTTCCGGCGATAAAGCCCTCAATGACGTGGCGCGCGTCGAATGTCAAAACCTTGGCGTTTTCGTTTTCAAAGCGTGAGAGCATGGCCGCGAGCTGGCCCATGAACGCGATGACACTGGCATTGTCAGCACATTTCTCAATGCGCACGTTATCAGCGTTGAGCGCGACTTTCGCATCTTTGGTAACCGGCGCGTCAACAGGCGCTTTCACGTGGCGCGCGCCGCCGCGCTTGTCAGGATTGACGATTTCAGCCTGCGAAGCAAGCCTATTCCAATGCTTTTCGGCGGCCCGAACCGTGTCATGTTGTGCTTTCGTGCGATAGCCCGCGACTCCTACTTTCTTGTCAGTGAAGGGCTTGAGGCCAATGATGCTAGCAGCCTCATCCTGCTTAATGCCAGTAGCAGCGCAAAGCCGGCCTTCGACATAAGCGCCACGCGAGTTCGCCCAAACGATAATATAAGCAGCCTCATCGAGATCGGCAAGCGCATTGGTGATGAGAGCGATGGTAGCAGCACGCGCCACTTCGAAGCGCACGAACGATGCGCCTTCCGTCTTAGCGGCGGAGAAAACGCGAGCGGCGAGATTGTCAGTGAGAACGGCCATGATAAACCCCTGTTAGTTAGGTGACGTTATGTTTGGGCCATCATGGCCCAAAGCCCACTAGGGCAGGTCAGCACCGCGCTAACCCCTCAACTATCCCTATAGTCGCATAGATCGCAGGCAATGTCAACAGTCGTTATGTTTGGGCCATCATGGCCCAAAGGCAATTCAAAGATTGCTTTTTCGGGGAGGCAAAGGGGCGGAGGGGGGTTTGGGGAGGGGCTAGGCTCGGGCATTGCCCGTCACATATATAAAATACCTACTTTTTTCAAGATACATCGTACACGTTAGTACCCTTCAATTATACCCCATCCTCGTGGCTTGCTCGTGCTCGGCCTCAGCCTCAGGCCTGCGCTCTTGCGCGCGTCACCGAACATCACCGAGCCATAACGCCCAAGGGCGTTTGGCGAGCGTGACAAAAGAGAAAGAGAAAAAATTTTGTGTGCAAAATCAACACCATATCCACCATCCTAGTGTGGCACATATCTTGCAATCGCGCGTGGGCGCGCAGGCGTATAAAGAAAGACACCCACACCCTTGACCTGCACACCCGTGGAGGTTACCATGCTCGCACAACATTGGGGAATGTTGAGGCTGATCTCTGTGGACATGGGGAGAAAGCAACCAAGGGCGGTCCTGCCATCGGGGCCGCCCTTGTGTTTTTGCAGGATCAAAGTTACTGTGGAGGCACCCAAACATCACCGAGCCACACCGCCCAAGGGCGGTTGGCGAACGTGACCAAAGAGAGCGCTGAGCGATGGACACCGACTTCGACCCTGCCGGCCTCGGCTGGCCACCCACACTCCCGCTGGAGATTGCCATGGCTGAGATGCCGGTGCGCGAGATATGCGAGAGCTATGGCCTGACCCGTGACGACTGGAAGCGGTTGAAGACCGACGAGAAGTTCATCGCCCAAGTGGAGCGTTACCGCGAAGAGCTTATGAAGGACGGCGTGTCCTTCCAGATGAAGGCTCGGCTACAGGCTGAGGTGCTCCTCAAAGAAAGCTGGCGCATGATCCACGCAACGGATGCGCAGGTGCCACCGGCGGTCAAGGCCGACCTCATCAAGAGCACCATGAAGTGGGCGGGTGTGGATCAGAGCGCCAAGGCGGCTGCGATGGTGCAGGCCCCGGCCCTGCTGATTAACATCCAGTTCGCGGGCAAGCCGCCGAGCTTCGCCCCGACCATTGAGGCCAAGGCCATAGAGGCCTAATGTCACTCCACCCGCGCGTCACTCCACCCACGCGTCACTCCACCCGCGCGTCACTCCACCCGCGCGTCACTCCACCCGCGCGAGACCAACGCCTTGAAGGCGTTGTCGAGCAAGGGGAATAAAAGAGAGAGAATAAAAATGACCTCAATCATTGACTATAAGCCACCGCCGACGATTGAGCAGTTCATCGTGGATTACACGCCGGGCGCGCTGTTCTACGACTGGGTGGTTGGCCCCGTAGGGTCCGGCAAGACCACCGGGCTGTTCTTCAAGCTGGTGTATCTAGCCAGTCTCCAGTCACCCTCCCGCGATGGCGTCAGACGCTCACGCGCGGTGATCGTGCGTAACACCATGCCTCAGCTCAAGGACACCACCATCGTGTCGTGGAGCTACTGGTTCAAGGAGGGCGAGGCTGGTGAGTGGAACTTGACGGATAGGACGTTCACGCTCCGGTTCGGCGACGTGGAGTGCGTGGTGCTGTTCCGCCCGCTCGATACGCCGGATGACGTGCAGCGCGTGCTGTCACTGGAGGTGAGCTTCGCCATCATCGATGAGTTCGTGCAGATCAGGAAAGAGATTGTCGAAGCGCTGTCGGCGCGTCTCGGTCGTTACAAGCTCCCTGACGGCACCAAGCCCACCATCTGGGGCATGTGGGGTTCGTCCAACCCCTCGACGGAAGATAACTGGTGGTACGACTACCTGAATGACCCTGACACCTGCGAGACCATCGACCTAACGCGTGACGACCCGGATGTCCTGCGGGCTAGGCGTGTCATGTCCGACGATACACGCAACGTGCGCTACTTTATCCAGCCGTCCGGTCAACGCCCGGAGGCTGAGAACCTTGAGAACCTGCCGGGTGGGCGGGAGTATTATACGAACCAGATGAAGGGCAAGAGCGAGACGTGGATCAAGCAGTTCGTGGACGCTGAGTGGGGTTACAGCGTCAGTGGCAAGCCGGTGGTCAACACGTTCAAGCCGGAGCTGCATATCGCCAAGAAGCGCCTCGTCTATAATCCCCTGCTCCCGCTGATCGCTGGTGTGGACCCCGGCCTTGCTGGCTCGGCGTTCATATTTGGGCAGCAGGACTTGCATGGACGGCTCAACGTGCTGGGGGAGTGCGTGCAGTCGGGCTATGGCGCGGAGCGGCTTGTGGCTGAGGTGCTTAAGCCCTACACGCGGCGGCGGTTCCCGCAGGCCAACCTGATCCTCGCGCCTGATCCGGCGGCGGCGAACCGCTCGCAGAACGACGAGAAGCAGGTGGTGCAGACACTCAGGAAGCACTACCCGGTGAGCATCGAGAGCAACAACCGCTTGCCGCTGCGCTTGAACGCCATCGAGCACTTCACAACGAGGCTGGTGGATAGCGGCGCTGCCTTCCAGATCGACCCGTGGGAGTGCCCCATCACGGTGCGGGCGCTCAAGGGTGGTTGGCGGTGGGAGATCAACGAGAAGAAGAGTATGATCTCCGGCGATGCCCCGGAGAAGAACGCCTATAGCCATCCCGGTGATGCCCTTGGCTATCTGTGCCGATACTTCCACAAGCAGACAGAACGTGAGTTGCGGTATGGTCCGCAGTCGGCTATATTTCGGCCACCGAGCTTCAAAAACCAGTACACATATCGCTGAGGAGGCCACATGGGTGTGCACGAAGCCTTCCACCGCGGTATCGAGACGTTGCGGAAGGCGGGTATGTTGCCCCCACCGCCACCCAATGCTTATGGGCTGAATGGCGTCAGCACCCCGATGGACGAGGAGATCACGGTGCGAGCGCTCATGCAGAAGCACCTCGGTATGGTTGAGAAGGGCCGTGGGACTGCTGGTGATGCGCAGGTTGATGCTGGCACGTTTCGGTTGGCCAACCACACTGACCAGCTTGACGCGCTGGAGGCAGCGGCTGCTAACTATCTCGCGAAACAACGCCCCGGTGGGCCTCGATAAGGAACTACAAGATGGTCCGAGCTATTGCCCCGGTGGATATTGCCACTCTGACGCCGCCGAACGTGCCGGTCAAGACACCCAAGGATGCGCCGGTCAAGGTCATCCATGGGCGTGACCTCAAGCGTGTCGGTGACAAGTTCAACGACCTGTTCACGCAGTACAAGAGCGACAGGCGTCTCGCGGAGCTACGCTGGCTGCGTAATCAGCGGCAGTATCTGGGGCTCTATGACCCGGAGATTGACAAGGAGATGTCGCCCAACCGCTCGCGGGCGTATCCGCGTATCACGCGTGTTAAGTGTATCAGCGTCCTCTCCCGTCTTATGAACCTCATGTTCCAAGGCACCGAGGAAAACTGGACCATCGCGCCGAGCCCGGTTCCCAACTTCAAGGTTGCCGACGTTGAGGAAGCTATCACCTCCGCGCAGCAAGAAGATCAGGCCGCAGGGGTTCAGAGCACGCTGAGTATCGAGTATGTCAACACCGCGATGCAGCGGCTCGCGCGCAAGCGTGCGGATGAGCTTATCGACACGATCAAGGATCAGCTCCAAGAGATTGGCGGCAATCAATCGTCGGATTACGTGGCGCTCAACCGGAAGGCTGTGCAGTCCGGCATCATCTACGGCGTCGGCGTCCTGCGGGGGCCGTATGCCGTGTCGTTCAAGCAGGTGGACGTGTCTCTGGAGCCCATGACGAATAAGCCGGTGGTGACCGAGCGCACGCGGTATAAGCCGCTGTTCGAGTTCCTGCCGGTGTGGGACTTCTATCCCGACATGAGCGCCAAGACGCTGGAGGGCATGGACGGCTACTTCACACGCACCGCTATGTCCAAGGCGCAGGTGCGCGCATTGGCTGATCGTGAGGACTTCTTCGCGGACCAGATCAAGGACTATCTCAGGACGAATACGGTGGGCAACTACCGCCCCACAGAGTATGAGACCGAGCTTCGCACCATGGGCGTTCGGACCAACGTCAATGAGATGAAGATCGAGACCATGAAATACGAGATCGTCACATGGCACGGCATGGTGTCCGGCGACTTCTTGCGCATGTGTGGGGTGGATGTCGATGACGACAAGTTGACCGATGACCTTGAGGCCGAGATTTGGATGATCGCCGGCAACGTCATCAAGGCCGATCTCAATACGTGGCGCAAGCTCGACATGCAGGTCAAGACGCTCCACACGTTCCTGTTCGATGAGGACGATACGTCTCCGCTGGGTCAGGGGCTCCCCAACATTGTGCGCGACAGTCAGATGGCCATCAGCGCGGCGACCCGCATGTTGCTGGACAATGCGTCAGTGATCTGCGGGCCGAACCTCGAACTGAACACCGATCTGCTGCGCGGCGATCAGGATTTGGCGTCCACGACCGCATACAAGATGTGGTATCGCGAGGGCACCGGCCCCGATGCGCAGTTTCCGGCTGTCCGCAACGTCGAGATCAACGGTCATCTGGACGAGCTGCTCAAGGTGATCGAGCTGTTCATGAAATTTGCCGATCAGGAGACCTTCGTGGGGCCTGCGACCGGCGGCGACATGGCGCAGTCACCCTCCGAACCCATGCGCACGGCGGCTGGAGCCTCCATGCTGCGTGGGGATGCTGCGCTGCCGTTCAAAGACATTGTGCGGCAGTTCGACCGGCTCACCCAGAGCCTGATCCAGAGCCTTGTGTGCTTCAACCGGGCGTTCAACCCCGACAAGGCCCACGAGGGTGACTATAATATCATCGCGCGTGGCGCGACTTCGCTCATTGCGAAGGAGGTTCGTGGTATGCAGGTTGACCAGCTTGCGCAGACCCTGACGCCGGAGGAGAAGGATCACGTCGATATGCGTGCGCTTGTCCGGCAACGGATGTTGACGCGGGACTTGGCCGACCTCTTGTTGCCCGAAGACGAGGTTGCGCGTAATCAAGCGCAGCGTTCGCAGCAGCAGGACCAGCAGCAGCAGCTCGCAACCGCTGCGCAGCAGGCCCAGACCCGCAAGTTGCTGGCCGATGCGTACAAGAACATCGCGGCTGGCAACAAGAATAACGTCGCGGCGGACGCTCACCAGATCGAGACCGCGCTTAATTTGATGGTGCAGGGGGTGCAAGGTGGTGGACAAGCTCAACAAGGAGCAGTTGACGGAGCTGCTGGACCGGATCAGCAACCTCAAGGGGACGCCGGTCCACTCGGACCTGATCCGACTGCTCAATTACCGGCTGGACAAGTCCAAGGATGAGCTGGTAAATTCAGCCCCGGAAGACTTTCTGGTTCGACAAGGCAAGGCCCGCGCTTATAACGAGATGATTGCGGACCTACAACGGGTGCCCCTCAAACAAGGTGAGACGAGAAAATGACCACACAGGCGCTGGAGACCACTGTGACCAAGGCCGAAGAGCCGGTCGATACGTTCGCGGAAGCGTTCAAGCTCGCAACGCAGGATGATGCGCCGGACGCCGATAACGTTCAGCTTGAGATCGCAAAGGCGGCGGTCGAGGAGCCCGCGCCGCCCGAGCAAACTAACTTTGATCCGGTGATCAAGGAGCCCGTGGTGGCTGTCGAGGAGCCCAAGGCCCCGGCGGTCGAGGAGCCCAAGGCCCCGGTGGTCGAGGAACCCAAGGCCCCGGCGGTCGATGACGGCTTGATGAACCGCTTTGTCGAGGCGCTGACCCAGAAGGTTGCCGCTCCGGCCCCGCAGCAGACCCAGCAGCAGGCCCCGGCGCTGTTTACGGACGTGGAAGCCAAGCTGCTGCAAGATTATGAGGCGGATTTTCCCGAAGTCGCGCGTGCTGAGGCCCTGCGGCGGCGTGCGGAGAACCAAGTGCTCGTGCAGCATATCTTTTCGCAGGTTGCGCAGGCGTTGCGCCCCATTCAGGAGGCGCTCGGCGGTGTTGTCGAGACGACCCACGTCGAAAATCTGCACAAGGCGGTGCCGGACTACGACGATGTGCGCGATAAGGTCGTAAATTGGGTCGGAACGCAGCCGGCCTACTTGCGTGCTGCGTATGAGCATGTTATCCAAGAAGGCACGGTCGATGAGGTCGCTGATCTCATCACCCGCTACCGGACGGCGACAGGCGCGGCACCCGCTGCGGCGGCCCCTGTGGCGGTAATGGCCAAGAAAGATGTCGAGCTGCCTGACACAGCCAAACGAGCGGCTGCTGCGCTGGCCCCAGTCGCATCAAAACGCACGGCGGTCGTGCGAGGATCGGACCCCACTGACTTCGATGGGGCGTTCTCGCAGTTCGCCAAAGAGCTTTGATCCTGATAAGAGGAGCCACGCATGTCTCAGATCACGTCTTATGGTGACATCTCGCCCGCAGTCGCCGCCTACGCGGTGGTGCGTCTGCTCAAGCGCGCGATGCCCTATCTCCACATTGAGAAGTTCGGCCAGACCTACCCCCTGCCGACCAACTCCACGCAGACCGCCAAGTTCCGCCGTTACTTCCTGCAAGGCGCGGGTGGTTCGGCTGGTACGAACACCAACGGTTCCGCGTTCTATATCCCGCTGGCCACCACGCCCCTTATCGAAGGCGTGACGCCCAACGGTTCGACCCTCGCCAATCAGGACTATACGGTGCAGCTCGCGCAGTATGGCGACTTCGTGACCATCACCGACGTGATCGAAGACACCCATACCGATCCGATCCTCCAGCAGACGACCGACATTCTCGGCGAGCAGGCGGCGGTCACCGTCGAGACCCTGCGCTTCAACGTCCTCAAGGCGGGTCTGAACGTCTTCTTGGCCGGCAAGGTGGCTGGGCGTGCCCTCGTCGCCACCGCGATTACCCTCGCTGACCAGCGTGCGGTGACCACGGCTCTGAACCGTCAGAACGCCAAGAAGATCACGCAGGTTGTCGGCTCCACGGCGGACTTCAATACGAAGTCGGTCGAAGCGTCCTACATGGCCATCGTGCATCCCGACGTGGAAACCGATCTCCGCAGCATCGCCGGCTTCAAGGTCGTCGCCGACTACGGCCCGCACACCACGCCGTTCGAGGGCGAGATCGGCTCTCTGGAGCAGGTCCGCTATCTGACCTCCACCGTGTTTACCCCGTGGGCCGATGCCGGCGCTGCCGTCTCCAGCGCGGCGTTCCGCTCGACCTCCGGCATCAACGCCGACGTGTATCCGATCCTCGTCTTCGGTCGCGATGCCTTCGGCATTGTCCCGCTGAAAGGCAAGTCGGCCATGACGCCCATGGTGGTCAACCCGAAGCCCGTCTCCGGCGATCCGCTGGGCCAGCGTGGAACTGTCGGTTGGAAATTGTGGACCGCGACCGTCATCCTGCAAGACGCGTTCATGGCGCGTCTCGAAGTCGCCGTTTCGGCCTAATCTGGGTGGGGGCTTCAGCCCCCATTTCCACAGTAACTATTCGGAGACAGCATCATGACCATCGACGTTATCGACGTTGCCCTGCACGCTCCCGCGTTCCCGGTGACCTATACCGGCCCCGGCACTCTGCTGGGCAACCCCTTCTACAGCACCAACCCCGACCTGCTGACCGGCTACTTCACGTCGGACGGCAACGTTGTGTCGATCCCGCTCGGCTTTGCGCCGCAGGAGATCGAGATCATCAACGAGACTGATGGCATCGTGTGGCAGTGGAACCGCGGCATGTCGGCCACCCACACCCTCAAGAGCATCGTGGCCGGCGCTTCGTCCCTCGACGCCACCTCGGCCATCGCGGTCACCACCTTCGACGGTCGTTCCACCGTTACGCTCTCGGCAGCGCTGGCGGCTTCGGCCAAGAACATCATCTACAAAATTCTCGGCTAACGTCCTCCCAGACGTTTCCACTGGGGGAGGGTTAATACCCCTCCCCCATTTTTGTAGGTGCGTACATGGACTGCGGAGCTAGCATCATGACTGACTGCGCGCGCATTAAGCGCCTCGCCAACGGCTATACCATCTCGGTTGACGATCCCAAGATCGAGGCCGCGAACCGCAAGCGGAAAGACAGCGTGCCGTGGGTTGATCCGACCCGCGAGTTCGTGTTCGCCAACGTGGCGGACGTGCTGGAGTGGTTGGAAAAGAACCTCGATAAGGCCTTGCCGGACGACGATTTCGATAGTAGCTTCACGGCTGCATTACTGGAGGACGATGAAAAATGAGTGAGCCGATCAAACCGCAGAAGCCCAACCTCGCCGGGCTCTCCAACACCCCGACCAAGACGGTGCGGATCAACGTCGAAGAAAACGACGCCATTCCGCCGTCTGGACTGTTCGTGTCCCTCAACGGGCGCGCTTATCTGATCCAGCCGGGCAAAAACGTGGACGTGCCTGTCGGCGTTGTTGAAATCCTCGAAAACGCCATCTATGATGCGCCGCAGGTGGACCCTTCGACTGGCCGTGTTGTCGGTACGTCTTCGCGGCTTCGCTTCCCCTTCCGTCTGGTGCGCAAGGTGGCAGCCACAGAGGACTGACGATGCAGCTCGGCGATCTCCTTGAGGAACTGAGGGAGAATATCCTTCGCGACCGATCCTCCCAGATCGACGGGCCATCCGATCAGCTTTGGACGGACAGGACGCTTGTCCGCTACATCAACGAGGCCCACCGGCGCTTTGCGCGGATGAGCCTCACCATCCACGACGGTTCCTCGCGTGAGGCGACGTATCTGACCCTGTTGGACAGCGTCAACACCTACGCGTTGCACCCCTCGGTGCTGGCGGTCGTCTCGGCCAAGATCACAGGCGACACCGCCGACTTGGCGCGCGCAGGCCATGCGGCCTTCTCGACGTACAGCAAACCCGACCCCTACTTTTTCGATCCGCAGAACCTCTCGACCATGCCGCCCGGTAAGGTGCTGGCTTACTCGACCGATGAGCAGCTCTCGGAGACGGACGGCGGGGAACGATCCGTAGTTACTTTGACCACCTTTCCGATCCCGGCGGCTCCGTATCTGGCCCAGCCGGTGCGGCTGCGTGTGGTGCGGCTGCCGCTGAATGATTTTGTGTTGGCCGATCTCACGGCGACCCCGGAGATACCGGAGATACACCATCTGGAGATGCTGGATTGGGCGGCATACCTTGCGCTGCGCATCGCGGACCACGATGCTGGTAACCCGCAGCGCGCCGCTGAGTTTCGCGCTTCGTTTGAGGCCCACGCGGCGCAGGCGAAGAAGGACATGATGCGCAAGCTGTTCGCCCCCGCCCAGTGGGGTTTCGGGCGCAACGGTTTCACTTGGGCGGGGAACTAAGTTATGACCTCGAAAGTTATGGATATTAGCGGCGGTGGGATGCCTCCGGTGACCCCGCTGACCCCGGTCATCACCGACAACACCCAAACCACGCCCCCACCCCCGCTCCCGCCGAGACAGGGGTTGGATACCGGCACGATTGGCGGGCTGATCGGCGCTGGAGCGGCTGGCGTTGCGAAGGCTGCGCCGTATGTGCAACCTCTCGCGGCGAGGGCGCTTGTGGGCGCGGGTGCGCTGGGTCTCCCGACTGCGGGTGTTGGTGCGGCTGCGCTGGGTATCCCGCTTGCGGCGGGCGCCGCTGTACCGGCTGTTGGTGGGGTGGTTGGTCACACGCTGGCAGGCCCCATCGCTGACATGATTATGCCCCAGTCCCCACTGCGACAGCAGCTCAGCCAAGATGCTTCGGCGATTGGCGACGCGTCTGGTTTCGGCAAGATACAGGCGGCAGTGGGGTTGTACGATAATGCCCGGCTCAACATGTTGAAGAGTGCGTGGGGTGGCTTCGGTGAGGGCATCCAAGGGTTGCGTGAGGCCATGGCGCAAAAAGGCGTGGTCGGCGGGATGTTGAGCGGGCAACCGTCCGCGCAGGCAGCCCCGGCGCAGGCAGCTCCGGCGCAGGCAGCTCCGGCGCAGGCAGCTCCGGGGCAGGCAGCTAAGCAGATTGTTCCGGGTAGCCCCGAGCACGGTCAGGCGGCCTTCGCGATGCAGCCTGACCAGTTCAAGCAGTCGTTGAAAGGTATGACCAACCACGAGGGTATGCAGCTCTTGCAGGCAATGGCACAAATCCCATCGCATGGCGATCAAGCGCTGGCTGAGGTGCACAACCTGTATAACAAGCAATACGCGGCTGAGCTGAACGATGCCACGTCGCCGGCTGAGCAGCTAAAGGCGTATCAAAATCACGTTGATCGCTTGCTCACCGTCTCGGTGCGCGGTATTGGTGCTATGAACCCCGATTTACGCAGATAAGCACAGGATAAGCTGGCACATGGCACAGATCACCGATGTCCAGCAGCCCGCGTTGCCGGCTGTTGCCAACCTCCCGTCGTTCGCACCACCTCGGGGGTTTGGGCGGGCGTCGTTGGATCAGCTCAATGGTGGTCAACCATCGTTGATTGGTGGCGCACTCTCCGCTGGCACACATGAGCTGGGTAGCCAGTTCGGCGGGTTTGTCAGCGCGCTCGGTACGACGCTGGGCATGAACGGCGTCTCTGACTGGGGTCAGCAGGTTGCGCAGTCGCAGGCAGCGGCTGCGGCGCAGAATGGCCGACCGGACTTGGATGCTGACCCGTGGTCGCCGTCTGGTATGGCTTACGGGCTGGTTAAGGGCCTGCCGATGTTGACGGGTGTCGCGCTTGCACATCGTCTCGGTGCGAAGCGGCTGGCTCCTGCTCTCGGTGTGTCTGAGGGCGTCGGTGGCACACTCGGTGCTGGTGCGGCGTTGTATCCCGGCATGGTCGGCAGCAACGTCGAGACTGCGCGCAAAGCCAACGGAGGGGAGCTGACACCGAACGCTGCGGCTGCCTCGCTGGCTATGGGTGTCCCGGAGGCGGCGATTGGCTCCATTGTGCCGGGTAATGTCGATAAGATGCTCGCGCGCGGTATGGCCGGCGACTGGCTGTCGCGGCTCGGGAAGGGTGCCGCGATTAACGCTGGTATGGGTGGTGTGCAGGGCGCTGCCAACACCGTGTTCAACCAGTTCCTTGGTGACCAGAGCCGCCCCATCGCGGATCGGGCGAATGACGTTGTGCAGTCGGCGCTGCAAGGCGCGTTTCAGGGCGGCGTCATCGGTGGCGTCTTCGGTGTTGTGGGTGGTCGGAAGCGTGTTGCCCCGACCGCGACGGATGACGCCCTGACGAGCGCTGCGACGGTGCCGGGCGCGACGGATGCCGAGCCCGCGAAGACCACTGTTGGCCCTGCTGACGCGAGCGGTGCTGCGCAGGTGGGCCTCGACCTCCCCGAGCAGCAGACGCCGCAGATGGCGGATCACCCGCTTGCGCCTGAGATGCAAGGCCCGACGATCCCGCCCGAGATGGTGAATGGCCGGCAGATGTCGCTGTTCACGCCCGACGAAGAGGGTGCGCGGCAGGCCGACATTTTCAAGATGCGCGGCGTGGTGCGTGATGCGCTTGGCAAGGCTGAGCTGGACCCCAACACCGATACGTCCTTCGTGGATAATCTGAACGCCACCAACACGCCGGAGCTGATTAAGGCCCTACGCGAGCAGGTAACGCGCTACGACCGCGACAAAGACGGTGCGATGCCTGCGTGGTTCAAAGAGCTTGCCGCTGCGCATGGCGTTGTGGACGAGACGGGCAAGACGCGTAACCTCACCGATGAACATGCTGACCTGCTCACGCAGATCGAGACACAGAAGGGTGCCGGGAACGGTACGTATCAGACACTTTTGGAGCGCGCCGCGCAGCGTAAGGCGGAAGGCAATGACGCTCGGCAGACCGTCCTATTGGATCAAGCAAATACGATCCGCGCGCGAAACGATGAAAAGGTCGCAGCCCTCCAAAAGCGAGCCGACGAACTAACGCCGCTCATGGACCAGCACGCGCAGGCTGACGCGCTGCCGGATAAGTTCTCGCCGAAGCAGGTGCCTGACACGCTGAGCGACAAACCGAAGGCCGCAGCGCTCTATCAGCAGATGGAGCTTTTGCGCGACCACTCGCCTGATCCCAAGATCGCTGAGCGTGCTGCACGGGCGTCTGATTTGCTGCGGTCGGGGCGGCAGGACCAGATGCGCCGTGCAGCGCAGATTGCGCAGGACTTCGCTGATCGTGTGGCGCGTGAGTGGGGTTACAGCGACAGGGACAAGCCGGTCGCTCCTGCCGTGGACGAGGACGCTGCCCGGCGAGCCGCTGACGACACTACCCAGCCGGCTCCGGCCCCTGACACGACCGTGGACGAGGACGCTGCCCGGCGAGCCGCTGACGACACTACCCAGCCGGCTCCGGCCCCTGACACGACCGTGGACGAGGACGCTGCCCGGCGGGTGGCCGCCGAGGCTCCCGAGACGCCTGCGGAGCGGGAAGCCGCAGTAACTGCGCCCCCGGCCACCCCGGATGCCCAGCCTGTGGTCGCTGCCCCGGAGGGCATCCCGTTCATGGTCACCAAGGCCATGCGTAAAACGCTGCTGGAGCGGGGCTATACGGTTGACGACGTGCGCAACATGACGCCTGCGAAGGCGCGGGAGGCGTTGCAAGCTCCCACGGCTCCCACAGCTCCCCCGGTTGTGGATAATCCCACCCCGTCGCCCGAAGCGCAGATGAGGGTTCGGGATGAGATTGCCCCGTCGATGTTGGAGGCTCAGCGTAAGGAGCTTGAGGATCACGTCGCGCGCACGCAGGCGGATCGTGCCACGCGGTTGCAGGCTGAGAGGCAGGCCGCACTTAGCCAGACCGGGGCGTATCAGCCGCCCAAGAAGAGCATCTCCCTCGGGGGTATCCAGCGGTCGAAGGACGCACTGGCGACCATGGCTGAGCCGGCGGGTCGGACGCAGGCTGACGTGGATGCCGAGCACCTGATCTCCAATGGTGCGACCGGCGCGCAGGTGCTCAAGCATATTGAGGACACCACCACCGATCCGAACTTGCGCCGTCTGGCCAAGAAGATGCGGGAGAGGGGCCTTGACCCCACAATCTCGTATGGCACGCGGGATGAGATTGAGGCGGATGCGCAGGCGACGCAGGGTAAGACCTTCGACGCCACGAACGCGGACGCGGCGTATAACGAGACGACGAACCATGTGTGGCTGGCATCGCGTGAGAACACGCACCAGAATATCATGCACGAGATGATGCACTCCGCGACGTGGAAGGCGATTGAGGCCGGCGGACCCATCGCGAAGCGTATGAACGACCTGTTTGAGCAGGTTAAGCGGTCGGCAGCAGTGCGTCTGGATAAGGCTGCGGGCAAAGTGCCGTATGGTCTGACCAACCTGCACGAGTTTGTTGCTGAGGCGTTCACGAACCCGTGGTTCCGTGACACCCTCTCTAAGGTCACGATGCCCGGTGAGACCAAGACCCTCTGGGGCAAGTTCAAGGATGCGGTTAAGCGGTTGTTCAACCAGCCAGAGAAGACCCGCACGGCGCTCGATGAAATTATGGACATGGGGCAAGACCTCATGGACGAGCACCAGAAGATCGACGTGTCGCCGCAAAGTGAGGCGATCATGGCCAAACGCGTTGCGGATGAGCATGAGAAAGTCAGCATAGTAGGCGCAGGCATCTTCCATCAAGCGCAGGATAGCCTCAGCAAGCTGGCCAACCTCGTCTCAAATCCGAAAGAGATGGGCACGAAGATCAGTGCGTTCGCTGACTACAATATGACCCGCACACAGATGATCCGGCGTCATGCGGCTGAGTTTGCGTCCGGCGCAACGCAGCACATGGAGGATGCGTGGGCAGCGCACACGGCCATTGGTCAAGCTGCGGCAACGACCGGCTTGCATGTTAAGGTCGCCATCGACGGGATTAAGGATGTTGCGACGCGTGATGCGGCGCTGCGGGATGCGTTTTGGTCGAGCCAGATCGGGGCGCACCCGTTCAAGACGTTTGCGGAGCAGCCGAACCTCCACAACCGTAAGGATCGGGCGATCATTCAGCCGGAAATCGACCGCATCGCGAAGGCGTTCAACGACGTGTACCGCCAGAAGGGCGCGCGTGACGCGATCACGCAGGCGCACGCGGCTGGTGAGGCGCAGAACGCATCGCAGATGATGCTGGGGCTGCACGAGTTTATGCGCCGGGAGAAATTCGGTGACTTGATTACCGATGCGGACGTGCACGACCAGTTCGCGAATAATGCCGATGCGCACACCCCGGCGACTGCGGCTACGTTCTATAGGGCTGCGCTGGATAAGCAGGTCGCCAACATCAAGCAGTTTGTGGATGCGCAGGAAGGCTCTGTCGCCCATCTGCCCCAGAACGATAGTGCGCGGCAGGCTGTGACGGCGCAGCTCAAAGACTTGAAGGGTCAGCTCAACGCAATCAGCAGTAACTTGATCACCCACGAGCACTCGCCGTATATGCCTTCCGGTCGTGAGGGTGAATACGCGGCGGCGTTCACGTTGAAGCTCGGCGACGATGGGCAAATCCACCCGCAGGCGTTGGCGGCGTTACAGGACGGGCTTGCTGCGCGCGGCCTGAATGTCGGCATCAATCAGCATGTGGATAACCCGAGTGTGTTTATTCGGGTGGGTACGCTCGACAAAGCGCAGCAGATTGCCGATCTCGCGCAGGATTTGGGTAAGCGCGGCTTGCTGGACGAAAAGGGCGATGCTCCACTGGCAAAGCGGTTGGATGACGATGCCATGGCGAGCCGCACGCGGCCTGCGTGGGTGAAGCAGATGATGGACAGTGTGGCGCAGGATACGCGTATTCCCGAGGAGCAGCGGGCCGCGATCCATGACCAGCTTCGTCAGACGTGGGCTGACATTTTGCCGTCGCGTGACGTGGTGCAGCTCGCCCGCAAAAACGTCCAAGGCTTCTCCACTGACGTGGCGCGGGCGCTGGATCGTCGTAACAGTGTGTGGGCGAACGGGCTTGCCAATCTCGTGACGCAAGAGCGCAAGAACGTCGCGTTTGGTGAGATGCGGGATGATATTGGCAATCTTCAACGGCAGCCCGATGTATCCAAGACGGTCAGCGCGCAGAACTGTCTCAATGAGCTGGCTACGCGTGAAGTTGGCCGTGACTGGCGTCCGCAAACGACAGGGGGTGATACCTTCCGCTCCGCGCTCCATGCGTGGCAGCTCGGCGTGTCCCCCGCGTATTTTGTGCTGGAGCTGTCGCAGGCCCCCATGTTCGTGCTTCCGGCTATGTCTGCGGAGCGGGGTATTGCGAAATCCACTGCTGCGCTGACCAGCAACCTTGCTATGACGATTAAAGTCATGCGCGCTATTTCGAGTGGTCCGCTGGGCAAGTACGGCGTGTTCACCGCGCAGGGGTTGAAGGACGCGAATATCCCGCCGGCTATCGCTGAGCATCTCCTCAAGTGCAACAATCGTGGCTGGTTTGAAAACTCAGCCACGCGTGAGCTTGGGATGTCTGCGGACGGTCGCGCACAAACCACCACCCAGAAGGCAATCCACTGGGCGAACTTGTCCGCGCTCTACACCGAAGTTGCCATGCACGTAAACACGGCTCTGGCCGTGAAATCGCTGCACGATACCAAGCCATTCGCGGAGGGGCTGGATGCCGCGACTGACCGCATCATGGAGAAGGGTCACTGGAAGTGGGGCGCAGGAGAGAACGCGCGCTCCATGGGCAAGCAGGGTTTTGCCGGCAAAGCGACGCCCTATCTGACGCAGTTCATGGGCTGGCAGATGAAGGCTCTTGAGACCTATTACCGCGAGCTGCACACTGTGTTCAGCGGCGATGCCTCGCGTGATGCGCGAATACAGTCCGCTAAGTTTATCGGCGGTCATATGGCTGCGGTTGTGGCGTTCTCCGGCTTGTCCGGTTTGCCCACGACGCCGCTTATGGGTCTGGCGTCGAAGGTCATGAACACGCTGACCGGGTCGGATCAATACGATTTCGAGCAGAACTATCGTAGTTATCTTACAAGCATGTTCGGCAAGGAGTTCGGTGACGCCATGGCGCGCGGTCTTCCGCATCTGGCCGGATTTGACATGAGCGACGTGGGTGATGAGGGCTTGGTCCCCGGCGGTCGGTTCCTCGCAGATCAGCGGAAGTGGCAGGATGCTTCCAAAGACGCCGCGTGGCGGTCGATGGGTGCGGGTATCGGCTTCGCGAGCAACGCTGTTGGCGCGATGCAGGATTGGTCGATGGGTAACCCCGAAGCAGCTCTCCGCAAGTTGCTGCCGGCCACGCTGCGTAACCCGTATGAAGCGTACATGATGCACGAGCATGGCTACGTCAACAACTCGGGCGTGAAGGCACCGATCCAGCCGACGAGCGCGGATGTGTGGAAGAAAGCTCTGGGCCTTGAGCCCGCGAGCATGAAGCAGAATGAGGACTTACGCGATCAGGCGGAACGCACCGAGACCATGCAGCACAACATCTCCGGTGCCATTGAGGCGAATATCAAGCGCGCAATATCGTATGGTGATGGCTCCTCGTTGCAGGATGCGATACAGAAGGCGCAGGCGTTCAATCAGACCCACCCGAATACCCCTATCGACGTGAACAAGGCGGCGGTGGGTGTCCAGATGGAGAACGCACGCGCGATTGGGCTGGGGCTGCCTGCTGGCACCGGCAAACCGACAGATGCGCGCTTGCGCACACGCCTCGACCCGTATTATATTCCGGGTAAGTCCTAACCACAGTTACTACGCGGGAGCACACACATGTCCTCGGCCTATAATAAGTTCAACGCTTTTGTCGCCGATCTGGCGGATAAGGTTCACAACCTCGGCAGCGACACCTTGAAGGTGTCGCTGACCAACACTGCCCCGGTCGCCACCAACGCGGTGCTTACGGACATCACCGAGATCGCCGCCGGCAACGGCTACACGGCGGGCGGCAACGCTGCGACGGTGACCAGCGCTGCGCAGACGGCTGGCACCTTGAAGCTGCTGCTCCAGAACCCCGCGACGTGGACCGCCTCCGGCGGCACCATCGGGCCGTTCCGCTACGCCGTGATCTACAACAGCACGGCGTCCGGCAAGAACCTCATCGGCTGGTTCGACTATGGCTCTTCGGTGACCCTCAACGCGGCTGAACAGTTTCAGGTCAGCTTCGACCAGACCAACGGCGTCTTGACGCTCGCCTAAGTCAACGCAGCATCACGGCTCAGATGTAAGAGGCAACTATGGCGACGAAGTTTTACGATCTGGTCCGTGTCTATACTGCGACGACCGGCACGGGCACCATAACGCTCGGCACTGCGGTGCCGGGCTTTCAAACATTTGCCGCAGTGACCGATGGTGTGACCGTCAGTTACGCGATTGAGGAGGGAGCCAACCGCGAGGTGGGTCATGGCGTCTATAGCGCCAGCGCCGGTACGTTGACCCGCACCCCGCTGGTCTCGACGGCCGGCGCGAACGGCCCCATCACGCTGGCTGGTTCCGCACAGGTGGCGATTACGCTTGCCGCCGAAGACCTCATGCTCGCCAACCTGCTGGACGTTAATGCTTCGGCACCGTCCAATGGTCAGGTCTTGGCGTGGTCCAACACTGACAGTAAGTGGGAGCCCGCGACTGTATCGGGTGGCGGCAGTGGCTCGACCACGCTGGCTGCGCTGACGGACGTGTCCATTGCCTCGCCGACCGATGGCCAGTTGCTGGCGTACAGGACGGCGGACAGTAAGTGGGAGCATAGCGACCTGTATCTCACGGCCAGCGCGACGAAATACACGCAGGTGAAGCTCACGCTGAATGGTCCCGGACAGTGGGGCATCTACGCCCTCGCTGCGCTGTCGCTCAGCACGGCTGCCGGTGTCGCGACCCCGTCCGGCATTAGCGCCAATTCCGACTACAACGCCCGGAGCGACATTACGTCGCAAGCGGTGAGTATCCTCATTGCGTCGCCGGATACGAGCCATGGCTGGTCTTCCGCGAACTTGACGGATGTTGAGATCGTGCTGACCTACGCGTCAGCTATCGCGCCGACCAGCGTGAACGTGACGCCGATTGTGAGCACGCACGCGGCTTGCGCCCCGGCTGGGGCGACGATCTATGGGTCGCTTGACAGCGGCGCAACGTGGGTCGAAATCGGCACCAGCACGTTCACCGGGGAGACCGGCGGTGTGCTCTCGAATGAGGTCATTGTGCCGGTCTCGACCACGATCAGCATGTCCCGCCCGAACGACGTGGACCACACGGTGTCGCCGGCCACGGGTGACGTGCTGATCTGGAACGACAGCACTGGAAAGTGGGTGCCCTCGCCCACCGCGTTTGCGCAGTATGCCACCCTGTGGACGGCTCCCCCTGCGCTGGCCAGCTTCACCACTCTCAACTCCGCATCGGCTGTCCAGAACGCTGACAACAGCATCTCGGTGACTGGTGTTCCGACCGGCAACAACGTTCAAGCCTATCAAGGCATCTACAAGGCTGCTCCCGGAACCCCATACCGTATCCGCGCGCTCATCAAGCCCCAACTGATTTGGGCGGCGAATAACTATTGTTGCGTCGGGATCGGCTTTACGGACGGTACGAAGTTGCAGGTGGTCTCGTTGGGGACCACCGGTATGGCCCCCAACCTCGGTGTCGCGAACTGGGACAGTGTCACGTCCTTCAACAGTAACGTGGGCACCAATGTCCCGATGCCTGTCCCCGACACGCTCTGGCTTGAGATCGCCGACGATGGCACGACGGTCTATTTCCAGTATTCGTATGACGGGTACAACTTCATCCCGCTTTACAGCGTCGCCAAATCAGCCGGCTTCCTTGGGTCTGGCGGCTACACCAACGTCGGCGTGCTCCTCAACACCTACACAACGTCCGCGTATGACGGCATCCCCGTGGGTGGTGTGGTATTGTCGTGGAACCAAGCTCTGATCGCGCCGTAAGAAACCCACCCAATTGAGGGCGATCGGATGACGAAGTTCTACGATCTGGTGCGGATGACCACCAGTACGACCGGCACTGGCACTGTAACGCTCGGCACTGCGGTGCCGGGCTTTCTTGCGTTGGCGACCGCCGGTGCGGCGGATGGGGATCAGATCACCTACACGCTGCAAGACGGCGTGAGCACGGAGCTGGGGCATGGCACGTATAGCGCGTCCGCAGGCACTCTCACCCGCACCGTGCTCAAATCCACGAACGGCAATAATCCGATCAACCTCTCAGGCCTTGCGCAGGTGGTTTGCTCGCTTGCGTCGGAGGACTTGAAACTCGCCAACCTGCTCGACGTGACGACCGCCGGAGCGACGGATGGTCAGGCGCTGATCTGGGACGCGGCGTCCGGCAGGTTCACGGTGGCGACTGCCGTAACAACCAGCGCAGCAACCACGCCATCGCTTATCCAATACAAGTATTCCACCAGCCAGTCTCTCACGTTCGACACAACGCCGACTATCGGTAACTTGGTGATCCTCCTCACTGATGGGGCGACCTCAATCAGTGATAGCACCATGACCTACGTGGGGAAGCAGGTCAACGGTGACATGGGGCTCTCGATCTTCATGCGTCGCGTGACGGCTGCCAATCAGACCACCACCATCAACGCATCTGGCATAACCCACGTTGTCGGTATTGAGGTCGCGAACGCCGGCAGCATCGAGTTCTCCACTGCCGTGGGCGGGTGGACTTCCGAGAGTGACGGCACCCACTGGACCGGCAGCATCCCGGCTATCGCCGAGAACGCGCTGCTGATGGTCTTCCTTAACGCGTATCCGAGCGCTGCCACGTATGGCGCTATGACGACGGGATATGCGCAGCTCTCCTTGTTCGATCAGGCCGGTATCGTGGTCGCAGGCCCGGCAGTCACCCCGCCGGCTACACCGCAGCCGTTCGACATTCTCGTTGAAGGGTCTGAGGTCTGGTTCGGGATGATCCCGTTCTACATCGTTGGGGAGCCGCCGCACGCGTCACTTACGCAACTGAACGACGTTGTGGGTGTACCATCTGACGGTGACGTACTTCTGTACGACGCCACCAAGGGCTCGTGGACGCCGGTAAACCTTCTCACCTATATCAGCAGTGGCGGTACGACCCGCACGGCATAATCTAAGGGGTTGCTGTGCTCGGCTATGACGCCTTCGGCCAACTCGCTATTGGTCAAGCCTATTCGACCACGGTCACCACGAGCGGTGCGCCGGGTGCGATTGGCCAGTTTGCGTTCGGGCAGCTCACCACGAGCGTGCAGGGCCGCGTGCTTAACGCCTATTTCTTCGATGTCGCGACTGGCGCGTTCGCAGTAACTGGGGTTGACGCATCGCTGACGCATGGTGTGCCGCTCCGTAGCATGGCGGTGACGCCGGGCACATTCACGCTGGTCGGGGATGCTGCAACCTTTGAGGACGTGCACACCATTAAGGTGCTTACGACCGCTCCGGGCGCGTTTGTGCTGACCGGGCAGCCGACGACGCTGATCCACACACGCGAGCTGGTGACCGCGCCTGGGGCGTTCGGGCTGAGCGGTCAACCCACGACGTTCCACCGCAAGTACGCGATCACTGCACAAGCTGGGGCTTTCAGCTTCACAGGGTCTCCCACGAACTTCTTGAGGCCGCTACGCAACCTCAAGACCGTGACGGGTGCGTTCACGATCTCTGGGGCGGCATCGTTCACTCTGGTGCGTGAGCTTGCGGTTTCGACAGGCGCATACTATCTCGCAGGCAATGCGGTTCCGGCGGTCTACCCACCGCTTGTCGCGCGCGGGGGTGCGTTCAGCCTACAATCAAGCCCTGCAACCATGACGCGGACGCGTGTGTGGTCGCTTTCGACGGGTGCGTTTGCACTGGCTGGTGCGGCTGCGTTCCTGCTATACCGCCCGTTCAACATCGTGACCGGCATGTACGCGTTGACAGGCCAGCCTGCGACCATGACGCGGAAGCGCGTGTTGTCGGCGGTGCCCGGAGCCTTCACATTGGGCGGGGGTGCGGCTGCGTTCGCGCGCAATCTGGCGGCAGCGCCGGGCGTCTATGTGCTGGGCTCCCAAACTGCCGTGCTGAGCGTGGGCCATGTGCTGACGGCTGCGTCGGGCGCGTTCGCGCTGGGCTCCCCACTCGCATCCTTGACCCGGACCAAGCTGCCTGCCGTCGATATTTTGGCGGCTGCGTTCGTGCTGACAGGCCAGCCCGCCACGTTCAAGAGGTCGTATGTGCTGTCGGCCACACCCGGCACGTTCGTGCTGGGCGGCTCTGCGACGCTCCTGCGCCCCCGGACGCTCTCGGCCACACCCGGCACGTTCGTACTGGGTGGTCTGGCTGGGCTGCAAGTGACTTATGGCATCATGGACGACCCCACGAGATACGCCCTTGCTGGGCAGCCGGCGGGCCTGCTGGCTGGCCGCGTGCTGGCTCCGGCCCCGGCCTCGGTCGCACTGGCGGGGCAGCCAGCCTCTCTGGCGGTTCTGCGGACGCTCTACGCCCTACCGGGCGCGTTTGTGCTGACCGGGCAGCCGACGTCGAACCAGCGGGCGATCACGCTGCAAACCCTCACCGGGGCGTTCGATCTGCTGGGGCGGCCAGCGTCGCCGGCACGGGCCTACGAGCTGGACGCGGCAGCAGGGGCGTTCCGTCTCGGTGATTACGCAATCTCCATGAACGTGGCACGCAAATTGCAGGTCGGGGGCGGGGCGTTCGCAGTAACTGGGGTGGGTGCAGCGTTCTCACGCAAGCGGGTGCTTCTCGCCGGCCCCGGCGTGTTTCATCTCGACGGGGCAAGCCTTGTCGGGTATGGTGCGGTCGGTCGTGCACAAGCGGACTTCGCGCTGGTGGCTCGCACAGAGGTGACATTCATGGACCCGAAGACCAGCGTCGATCTGGAACCTGTGGCGGACGTGGTGCTCGCGCTTGCGGTCCCCAGCATGTCTGTGAGCTTCGCGGCACAAGGCAGCACCTTCGTGGAGCTGCACGACGCGGCCCTGACGGTCATGTTTAGCGAGGCATAACGATGAGCGTCTTTACGCGCCAGAACCAGTTGACCATCACTGTTCAGTTCGTGGCAGCCGATGGCACCCCGACCCAGCCACAAAACGCGACGCTACGTCTCGTGTACGTGGGCCTGACCAGTCAGAAGGTGATCGAGGATATAACGCTGTCTTACATGTATGGCGTGTGGTCCGGCGTATGGGATAGCACCCCCTGCAAGGGCGGGGTGGTTGCGTGGGTGGCACGAGGCTATGGCGGCTATAGTGCCGCGAAGCAAGGGTCGTTTATCATTGATGCGAACGCAGCAAATATGTGAGGTTGATTATGAGCACTGAACCGATTACGCCCGTTACGCCCGTCAAACCCGTTGCGCCCGTTGCGCCCGTCAAACCCGGCTGGAGCGTGAGGATCACGCAGCTCTGGACTGTGGACATGGAGCCGCACATCCTCGGATGGCTCGATGAGCACTGCATCGCTTCGTGGCGCGTGAAGATCACGCAGCTCTGGACGATCCGGGTGGCTCTCTTCTGGATTATCTTGTCGGCCATCGCGACGATCTGGTCCGCGTTGACCGAGGTCATGCCGTTGTGGGTCTACGCCGTGCTCGGCATCCTTATGAATGTGACGCTGGGCATTGCCCGCATCGCCAAGCAGCCGGGAGTGGACGAGTGACCGACGCGCCGAACCCCCAGAGGAAGATCGCTGGACGCCTCAAGACCCACGGGTTGTTGGCGGCGCTTGCGGTCACCACTGTCGGCAGCCTTGAGGGGCTGCGACAGACAGCTTATCCCGACCCCGCCACACGGGGCAAGCCGTGGACGGACTGTTACGGCCACACCGGCCCGGACGTTCGTCGCGGTGTCCGCGAGAGCCTTGCGCAGTGCAAGGAGCTGTTGCTGGCCGACCTCGCCAAGGCTGGCGGCGGCATCGACCGCTGCATCACACACCCCACGACCGATGGTCAGGCTGTCGCCTTTCTGTCGCTCGCCTACAACATTGGTGTTGGCGGCTTCTGCCGGTCCAGCATCGCGCGGGACTTCAACGCGGGGCGCGTCACGCAGGCGTGCAATGACCTCATGAGGTATGACCGCGCTGCTGGGGTCGTGTTCCCCGGTCTGGAGCGTAGGCGCGCGATTGAGCGCCACCTGTGTCTCGGCCAAACGGAGGAGTGACTATGGGTGAGCTATTCAACCTCATCCCGCACGCCGGGGTGATCTTTTGTGTACTGTGCTCGGTCGCGGCGCTGGCGGCGTTCATCTATATTCCTGACCCGTTCAAACATTACGCGACCGACGCTTTACTGGTGCTCGGGCTCGCGTCGTTCATTTATGGGGATGGCTACGCGGCTGCGGAGCGCATCTGGAAATCCAAGTTCGACGTGGCCATGGCGGACATCAACGCCGAGAACGAGAAGGCTGTCGTGGCTGCTGAGGAGCGTGTTCGCGCCACCGACGCAGCCAATGCCACCACCTTGAAGACCCAGCTCGATCTTCTGACTGCGCAGCACGACGCGGATCAGTTGGCGCTTCAACCCATCCGAAATGAGATCGCAAAGGCCGGCGCGGATGCCGACATGTCCGCTCCGTCGTTAATTCTCGACGCAATCAGGAGCGCGAAATGAGGCAACTGTGGGTGCTGGCACTGCTCATGCTGGGGGCATGCGATCCGTCGCAGCCCATCGTCATGACCTCCCCGCCACGGATCGAAAAAACCTTGCTCAACAAGATCATCCCGACCGGGGTGCTCTCCTGCCTGCGCGAGCCTGACGGCTCGGCGGTTACGTCAATCCGGCAGTCGGCGACATATGTCATTGACCTGAAAAAAGCTGGTCGCGACTGTCGCCAAAAGCTCCAGATTGTGCGAAACATAATCCAGAGAGAACAGTAACTATTGGACCGGATCATGGAATTGATGGCGTTCGCGGGGGCCGTGGCTGCCAGTCACGGCCCCATGATATTGACGATAGGGGCACCATTCATCTCAGCGTACCTCACTTGGGTGATGGCGCACAAAAAGCTCAAGATGGAGCAGGATGCGCAGACAGCACACCAAGACGAGATGGTGCATGCGGAGACCGCTAACCAGACCGACGCTTGGACGCGCCGGTTCGATGCGTTTATTAACGCTGCCGAGGCGCGCAATAAAGACCTCTACACGGAGGTAATGACCTTGCGGCGTGAGGTGGTGCTGCTTCGGAAGGCGCTAGATCGGCGTACTTCTCTCTGCTCGGGCTGCGACAAGTTGCAGTATGTGGCATCGGAGGCTCCCTATGGCTCAACCTGATCCGAACGCCCCGCCGGAGACCATAGCCTTTAGTGGCTTCTCCGGCATGAAGAACACAGTTACTGCGGAGCGCCTGACAGCCGATGAGCTGGTTCGGGCGCTTAACGTGGATATTGACGACAAGGGGCAGTTGCTCCGGCGGCGGGGCAAGACGCTCGTGGCAGGCGGCGACTTTCACAGTCTGTTCGCCGCCAACGATGGCACCGTATATGGTGTGCGCAACAACAACCTGTGCATCATCAACCCGGACTACAGCACGGAAGTGCTCAAGACCGGCCTCAACTCGGACCCGGCCACCGGCCTGAGCCCGTTGTGCTATCTCCAGATCGGCGAAACCATCTATTTCTCGTCGTTGCAGGACAGCGGCAAGATCATCGGTGACGTTGTGAAGCCTTGGGGTCAGCAGAATGATGCTGGGTTGTGGCTCTCGCCGGTGATCCACCCCACACCCACGCTCGCGGCCATCCGGGGCAAGCTGCTCAAGGCTCCACCCATGGCCACCGCCATGACGTACTGGAATGGGCGCATCTATATGGCCAACGGTCGGCAGCTATGGGCCACCGAGCTGTATCTGTACGACTACGTGGATGCGACGCGTACATTCTTCACGTTCGAGACCGACATTACGCTGCTCGGCACCGTGGGCGACGGCTTCTACGTTGGGGGTCTGGACGGGCTATGGTTCATGTCAGGGCCTCGGCTGGATGGCCTCAAGCGACAGAAGGTCATGGACAGCGCCGTCATCCCCGGATCGAGTGTGGACGTGCCGGCTGAGCTGGCGAACCCACCCCAGATACCCGCCACCAGCGACACACCGACGCAGGTGTCGATTTGCTTCTTGACGGAGAACGGCTTCTGTGTTGCGCAGGACAGCGGACAAGCCTACAATCTGACCGAGGCCAAGTTCATTTTCCCCGGCATCCAGCGAGCTGCTGCCATGTTCCGTCGTCAGGACGGTGTGAGCCAGTATCTCGCGGTGGGGGACAGTGGGGGAACGCCGACAGCGGCAGCACGCATCGGCGATTTCGCAGATGCAGAGATCATTCGAGGCGGTGGTCGCTGGAGCCTCGTGGTGGATCAGGTTACATTCGGCGATGCAGTTGACGCGACGGTCATATAAGGAGCAGGTTATGAACGAACAGTATGAGCGCCGCGACAGCGGCTTGATGGTCCCCAAGGCGCAGGAGCTGCTCGTGGGCGGCAAGTATACCGGCCAGATCATCCGCAACAGCAAGGTTGTCGATGAGTTCGAGGACTTCAATCTGGTGACGAACGAGGGCCTGAACAGCCTCCTGAATGTCGGCCTGAACGGTGCGACGCAGCTCACCGCGTGGTATCTGGGCCTGTTCCAAGGCAACTACACCCCGGTCTCGACCGACACGGCGGCGGTCATCGCCGGCAACTCGACGGAGAGCAGCTCCTACGCAGGCACCACGCGTCCGCAGTGGACCCCGGTGGCGGCGTCGGGCCAGTCGATTACCAACTCGGCGGCGCGCGCGTCCTACACCTTCAACGCCTCGGTCACGATCTACGGCGCGTTCCTCATTTCGAGCGCGGTTATCGGCGGCGCCACCGGCGCGCTGTTGTCGGCGGCGCGCTTCACGACGGCCAAGCCCGTCGTGGCGAACGACCAGCTTCTGCTGACCTACACCCTGAGTGCGGCGTCGGCCTAAGTTCGGATGGCGGCGAACGGCACCCTCGCCGCAGTCTGAAACGGCCCGCAGCGTCCTCCAGCGTTGCGGGCCACCCTTTTGTGAGGTGGGATAATGTCTGACGCTCTCGGCACTGGCGCAATCGCTCAAGACGCAATCGGCCAGACTTCCGAGGCCGTCCCCACGATCTACACTCTCAGTGCGGTGACAGGCGCGTTCGCGCTGACCGACACCGGCACGACGGTGCTGGAGCTGCCCACCGGCCTCTACACTCTCAGTGCGGTGACAGGCGCGTTCGCGCTGACCGACACCGGCACGACGGTGCTGACGCACCTCGTTGGGGGTAGCGCATCTTACACACTCACTGCGCTGATCGGCTCGTTCGCGCTGATCGACACCGGCACCACGTCCTTGCATAGCAATACCGGCCTCGTGATGGCGGACAACACCAGTATGCTCGACGGGGCATACCCGTCCATGGCGTACACGCTCACGTCGTCCGTAACTGTCGGCGGTGCGGTCGCTTACTCGTTTCAGCCGGTCGCCATCGTGACGGACGGGCTGATCGCAACCGCGAGCCCCACAGTTAGTGCGATCTACGGACTGACATATCAGGAGCTGTTGACGCTCAACAGCATCATCACCGCCGGTTACCCGGTGTCGGTCTCCAGCGGGTTCACGCTGCACGACACACAGACGCCGCTCGTGGCGTATCTCATGCTCGAACGTATGGGGTTCCATGACACGCTGGCTGGGGCTGCGACATACGGTCAGGTGATGCTCGACCTCCTCAAGATGGGGGACGGGTTCTACAACTTCTTCGGCGGCACCATCGTTGACACGTTGCGCTTGACGGATGGCATGATGCTGACCTACTATGCCAACGCAAGCGCAGAGGACGTGGTGCGGTTGACAGACACGTTCGCCAACACCCTATACGTCTCTGCGCTAGTGCAGGATGGTGTCGAGTTTAACGACACCGAACTTCTCATGATGATTTACAGCGGCGACCCGCTGCTCGACCGGATCGAGTTGTTCGCGGGCTATGTCGGTCCCGCCGGTGACTTCACGACGTGGGCGATCAACACACGCACCAACGCCGTGTCGGAATACGACAACTGGGACTTCAACAGCTTCGCCAAGATGGGGAACAAGTATCTCGGCGCGTCCGCTGCCGGCTTGTTCGAGCTGAACGGCAATGACGATGCTGGGGCGAACATCCGCGCGCTGGTCCGGTCAGGCATATTCCAAGTGTCGGGCTCGCACCTCGCCGGGTTCAAGGCTGCGTATATCGGCGCACGGATCAAGGATGACGCGCCGGATGTTTATCTGCGGCTCATCGCGGACGATAACAAGGTCTACACTTACGCCGTCAAAGTGCGTGACATGAAGACCTCGCGCGTCGATTTCGGCAAGGGTCTGCGCCACCGCTATTACGCGTGGGAGCTGGAGATACCCGCCGCCGACTTCGACCTCGACACCATCGAGTTTCTCCCCCTCGTGATGCAGCGGCGGATATGATTAACCCCCCCATTATCGCAAATATCGGCGGCGCACCGTGCGCTGTCTCGTATGGGATCGTTCTGCCGCCCGGTCAGACCTCCCCGTCCTCCACGCAAGTGGGGGATGCCGAGGTGTGGCTGCTGCAATATCAGGCAGAGGTGCTGCATCTTGTCGCTGCCGCCCGCCAGCAAAACCAGCTCAATGAGCTGGGTCAGCGCAGCGCATATGGTGAGTGGGGGCCGGTCACTGCGCTGTATCAGAGTAACCAAGGTCTGGAGACGCTGAGGCTTACGGTCGCGGTGGGCGGGCATGCCGAGGCCGGCGGGGTCGAGATCGGCGGCGTGTTCGACATAAAGGTGGCCTTCACGGGCTTTCCGTACCCCAGCATGGGGGCTTACAACACCGGGTGGGCGGATCATTTCCAGTTCAACGGCCCGGTGTACCAGTGCGACCCGGCGTTCTCGCCGAGTGACCCCGGTCCTCGGTCGAGGTTCGATACGTCGAACGCGGTGTGGGTGTGTGATGCTCCGGTGAAGGAGCCGGACATGAACGCGACCCTCGCAGGCCCGCCACTGCTGGCCGAGGGTGTGAGGTCACCGCTGCCCCTATACACCATAGAGACCGGGTCGGGCACCACAGCAGCGGTGACCCTTGGCAACCCGGATACGACTGTCGGGATCATGCAGCCTGACTGGTGTGCTGGGGTGGGCGGCTCAGCGATCCTCACCACACCGCTGAGCGGGAAGCAGTATTGGGAAGTCGAGATCGTCACACTGCCGCACAAGGTGCCGGCCCCGTACAATACGGACCTGTCGGGCTTCACCGTTACGCACACGATAGACAACGGCACGCCACACCCGACCCATGAGACGGTCGCGTACCATATCCCCATCGCCTTTTTGACGGTACTACAGCAGGGGTTAGGCTTTCAGGGTAGCTTCACTACCACATGGCCATCCGGGCTGGACGCTTTCGGGTCGCCGTGTATCGGCATCGTGCCGGGATATTATCTACCTGCCGATATGCTGCCGGGTATCTCTACCGCACCACCACTGCACTTTCAGGACTACACACGGTCGGTCGGGCTTGACCCCGTGATTGACCCGAAGGGTGACAAGTCCAAACTCGCGCGCTCGATCTACCTAACCCGCACGTCGGCGATTGCGCAGGCTCAGCTTGTTCCCTCAAGCAGTACGGCAGCACCATCCACCACCATCAATTATCCGGGTGTGTGGGAAGTTCCGGTCGTCCTTGGCAGCGATCAGATCACACAGGCCGAGGCGTATTTGCAGGCTCAGGTCGATGGCACCGCAGGGTCGTACCCGGCAGGGTCTGCTAGCGCTGCGCTAACCACACTTGGGGTGAGTGACCTTGCGGCATACAAGGCAGCGGTGCTGGCGTATAGTGCTGACCCCACACACGCCCCCGTACCAGTTATGCCTGCTGTAGCGTATATCAAGGCCGACCCCAGCACTGGGGTTTCGACGGTTGAGGCCGGAGCGATCACAGAGCGTAACGGCTGGAGCTTCTGCTGCGCAGATAACCCTGTTCTCAAGGCCCCTCCCGGCGGGACGCTGACGCCGGATTACGAGGTCGTATATGGGCAGCATATGTACTTCCCGATGGCAGGGGATCGAGGGATTTACCTAGTTACAGGCCTCGCCCCCAACCTCATATACCCAACACCGACCACACTTGCAAACATTACCCCTGTCGATGCTGCGTTCGCTGCTGCGCAGAAAAACGGCTACGTGTTTATGGGTATGGCGTCCGGGCCTGACTTGACTGGCGCTGTCGTTACATCGTCGAGCGGTTCTGGTGCGACGTATTACGTCAATCAGGCATACCAAGGGTGGAATTACTCCATGTATGTGGCTGCGAGCTATGTCGGTGGCACGGATGCGGACGGTCGCGCGTACCCACGGTACACGTCCGGCTATACAGCCACGATAGTCAGCCAGCCCAGCCCCGGCAGCGATGCGTACACGGTGTACTACTTTGCGTCGGACAATTATACCACGACGCTCGCTGCGGTGACGGACGTATCTGCGGTGTGGTCAGCTAGCCCCAAGCCGACGCAGGGGCTGCATAGTGCCGGCTATCACGCCCCCGTCTATGTGGGGCGTGTGGACAGCGTAGCGGATGACACCAAGATCGGCGACGGCACGACGATACCACTGGACGGCTCACTCGCCAACGTCGGTCAGACCATGGGGCTGATCGGGCAATTCACCGGCGTTGACCTCGGCCCGCTGGTCGAGGGCGACGTGGTGATGATGGCGGCGGACACGGCCAGCGGGAAGGTCTGGTTCGGCAAGAACGGTGACTGGTATGCCCCCGGCAGCCAGTACGTCGCCAGCGCCGTGCTGGACGCAACGTCGGACGGCCCCGCGTTCGGGACCAAGTGGGCGGCGATCATGGATGGGGGCAAGAACTCGGCGACCCCAGTAACTGTGGACGCGACCACCCCGACGAAGGATCAGCCGCCGGAGTATTTCCCGGCGGTGGGCTTCCGTCAGGGGCCACTTGAGGCTAAGATACACTACGGCTCCGGCATGAAATACAAGACGCCGAACGGCTTCACGATTTATGGCCTGACGCAGGTCGTGTAACGGTGTCCACCACGAGGATAGTGTTCTATGTCGATGACCCCCGCGTTCCCCGCCATCCCGGTCCCGCCCGTTCAGGCAGCACCCGGCACGTTTAGCAGCCCGGACACCGTGATCGCGACCGGCGGCCAGATGGTTGCTCTGGCGCAAGACTTCATGGGCCGCCTTGAGAGTGCGGCCTATTTCACCGCGCCCACCATCAACACGGACCTCCCCACCATCCCGGCGGCTCCCGCGCCTGTCACCGCGCCGATGCCTACGCTCGCGGACGTTACGTGGGTCGTACCGGGCTCGCCTGCTGACCTTTCGGCGGTGGTGCCGGACGTGACCCAGTATCTTCCCGGCCCGTTCTCCGGCACGCTCCCCGGCCTCGTGTTCGGCACCATGCCCATCGTGGATTATGGCAGCGCCCCGGATCAGCCGGCTATCGACCTGAACTTCACTTATCCGACGCTCAATCTCAATCTGCCTGTCGCGCCGTCGCTCATGAGCGTGAGCGTTGGCCTGCTGGGCGACGTGGTTCTGCCGACGTGGACCGCAGAGATGCCGATCCTGCTGGCGATGCCTCCGAATATCGTGGGTTATGCTGAGGGGGCGATTTACACCTCGACCCTGCTCTCGTCGCTCTCGAACGACCTGAACCTCGCCATCACCACCGGCCAAGGCCTTGTCGTCGGCGGCGACATTGAGACCGCCATGTGGGACCGCGCGCGAGAGCGTGAGTACCGCCAGCAGGCCGACGCCCTCGCCGACCTTGAGCGCATGGAGGAGCTAGGGTACGCCTTCCCGCCGGGCATCTACCTCGACGCTCGGATCAAGGTCCAGACCGAGACGAACAACACCATCGCGGGGCTCAGCCGCGAGATCATGGTCAAACAGGCTGAGAACCTGCTGGAGAACTTGAAGCAGGCGCGCACCATCGCGACCGAGCTGGAGGGCAAGCAGATCGACTATGCAAACCTGATCGCCCAGCGTGCGTTCGAGAGCGCCAAGTTTGTCGCCGAGGTCTCTGTCCAGATTTACAACGCCGAGGTCGAGGCCTTCAAGGCGCAGCTCGACGGCTACCGCACGCAGGCGCAGGTCTTTGAGACCCTGCTGAAAGCCGCCGAGACGCAGGTCGAGATATACAAGGCTGAGGTCGAGGCCGAGAAGTTGAAGGTGGACATGAACACCTCCATCGTCGCCCAGTACGAGGCTTTGATCCGGGCGCAGAGCCTGTTCGTGGACATTTACAAGGCAGAACTTGGGGCTATCGAGACGCAGGCCAATCTCCAGAAGATCGTGGTGGAAGCCTACGGTGCGGAAATTCAGGCCTATACCGGCAAGATCGGCGCATATTCCGCCGAGGTGAACGCCTACAAGACGCAGATCGACAGTCAGCAGGTTATCGTCAGCGCCTACAAGACGCAGGTGGACGCTTACGCCGCGCAGGTGCAGGCCGGGGCCACCAGCGCCAACGCCGTGATCGAGGGGTACAAGGCCACAGTTACTGGGTACACCGCCCGACTGGACGCCTACCGCGCGCAGCTCATGAGCATGTCCGAGCAGGCCAAGGCGGCGTCCGAATACAACACGGCGACTGCGGATGTATATCGGTCGGAAATGTCCGCGCTGGCGTCGTACAATGAGGTCTTGACAAAGCAGTGGCAGGCCGGCATCGAGATCGCCGAGAAGCAAGCGGAGGTGGCTGTGCAGGCTGCCAAGGCCAACGGCGATCTGTATTTGCAGGCCAAGACCGTAGCGGTTGAGGCCATCAAGGGTGGGGCACAGGTCTCGGCGCAGATCGGCGCAGCGGCCCTCAACGCCATCCACTTCTCCACCTCGGCATCGTGGTCCTCGGCCATGTCGCAAAGCTACGCCGGCTCGATTGGGGCCAGCTTCTCGCAGGTCGAGAGCGAAAGCATCAGCGGATAAAGGATATAACCTATGGACATCGGTTCGCTCGTACAACAGAAATACAACATCGCGCAGCAGGACGCCAACGCGCGCACCACGCAAGTGCAGTCTCAGGCATCGCTCGACGCGGTGCGTGCAGGCCTCATGCCGCAACAGCTCAACAACGAGGGGCTGTTGCAACGCGCGCAGGCTGGTCACCTCGACGCCCAGACAGGCATGGTCGCCCCTCTGGGGCAGGCCAGCATCGACGCATCCCGCGCGCAGATCGGAGTGGCTGGCGCACAGACCGGGCTGCTCGGCGCACAGACCGGGCTGCTCGGCGCACAGACGGCGTCGGCCAAGCTGGACCTCCAGCCCATGAGCCAGCCGATGATTGACGCTCTGAGCGCGGCGCACGCCGGGCGCATGGGCACCAACGCGCGCCTCCCCGGCCAGCTCGGGCAGCCGTCCTCGCTCCTCGAAAAAAACCCCGATGGCACGCCTAAATACGGTGCGGTGAGGGGTTACGCGTCTGGCACGTCCGACGTCCCCGGCCCCGGCAGCGGCGCGCAGGACAGCGTGCCGGCTGAGCTGGCACCGCATGAGGCGGTCCTGAACCAAGGCGCAACGGCGCACCTCGGCCCGCAGCTCATCGACGTGCTGAACGCGCTCGGCGCGCACAAGATGGCCATGGAGGGCAATGCGCCTCAGACCCCGCCCGGCGGCGCAGCCCCCGACCAGCCCGACGACCAGCCGGCCCCCAAGGCCGAAAAGAAGCCGCCGGGCAAGGGGATGCCGGCGGCGAAGAAAACAGCCAAGAAATAATTTCCGGCTTTTTCCGGCTGACGATCAGTGGAAGCTGATCGTCAGGTGGGCGAAGGCCCACGCCACTAGCCAGCCGCAGCCGCACACGACAGCCAGAAAACCGATCACCGCGAGCGCGATAAGCGGCCTCAGATCGGGCATACCGTAATCGCTCATTTGTCTGTCCCTGTTTTGGTCATGTCCGTGCCACCGATCACCTTGAGGTCGTGAGCCGACAGGCGTGGAGCCGTAGTTCCTGTGGTTGCGTTGGTCACGGCGGTGGTGATCTCCTCCGACCGCTTTGCAACCGCCTCATGGTCCATGTTGACCACGTAGGTGTTGACGCGACCACCCTCCAGATACGAGCCCTCGGCGAGGCTCTTGCGCGTCATGCGTAGGATCACCCCCTGCTCGATCAGCGCGTCAACGAAGTCGCGGCGAGGGTATTTGCCCCGTTGACAGAAGCGGTGGAACGCGTCCGTCGCGAGATAGAGCAGGTTCTTGTGCTTCTCCAGCCGCGCCTTGACACTCTGGTGCGTGGGCAGCTTGAGGTCCACGAGCACGTTCTTACCCGCATCCACCAGCACCGTGCCATGAACGACCTCACCAATGCAGTCGTTCAGCGCGGCGGCGGGAGAGATGTACTCCTCAACCAATATCCCGCGCATACGGGGCAGCATGATGTTGAACGCGTAGTCACGCACGGCGTTGGGCTCGAACGACAGCAGCCCCAGATGCTTGGCGATGCGCAGCCCCAAGACGGTGCAGCACACAGAGATAGTCCAGAAGCGCTCGCTGACTTTCAGATTATACTTCTTCTCAGCGTTGGCCACGAGCTGCGTGAGGGTCTGCTTCGCCCAATCATACTGCTCCATCGTGTAGATGATGACGGCTTCGCCGATATGCCCATAGTTCTCGGCCAAGGTTTGCATCATGATCTCGGCCTGCAAACGGTTCGACGTAGCGGGCGGGATATTAAGCTCGATCACACGCATGGAGGTGGCATCGCCGACCTGCGAGCCCTCGGCGAGGAGGGCGTGCAGGCTGCCATTGCCAGTCGAGAGGATCAGGTTCGCCTTCGTGTCGTTCGCCTCACCGCTGGAGCCAGTCGGTTTGATAAGTGAGCGGTTCGCTTGCAGGCCCAGACGTGCGCGCGGCTGCGACACTTCGTAAGCGAACGACCGCGCTCCCTCAGGGAGAAGGCCGGACAACTCATCCACACCGAACGGCAGGCTATGTAGGGCGAACATACACTCGGATCGTGCCTTGGGGGTCGCACCCACGTCCTTGGTGGCGTTGAGATAGTTGGCTCGCGGGTCGCCGAAGAAACCCATCGCAGCCATCAGCATCGCCGACTTGCCGCCGCCGGAAAGGCCGCTGGCGTGGACGATGGCCCCATGCTGCCCAGTCATGTGCATGAACAGCGAGCCCAGAGCCGCACCAATATAGAACTGCTGGGGTAGGTATTCCGGGCGGTTGTAAAACTCCATCGCCGAGATTTGTTCTTCGATGGTGCCGGCCTTGCCCAGACGCAAAATCTCAGCAAAACCGGCGGTGTTGCCGCCGTACTGCACCGGGCGCTTGGAGCCGTCGCGCATGATCTTGGTGTGGCCGAGCGCGAAGGCCTGATAGTTGTCGATCCAGCCCATGTGTGTGTGCTGGGCTTCTGGGGCGGTGTCCCGCTGGAGCTTCCGAATGTACGCGACCATGAAAGTCTGCACCAGTTTGATGTTTGCGGCGTCGATGTAGATTGAGAGATCGGCGAGTGCCTGTACGAGCTTGTTCAGATCATAGATCACACCCGACGCGAACACCACCATTTTTGGTTTTTCGTTCGGAACGTAAGCGCACCATACGTGCTGGTCGTTGCGTCCGTTGCTGTCGGTCTGGCGGGTCACCGGAAAGAGCTTGTATTGGAGCACGTTCTGCCAGAAGGTTTTCTCGCCCTTCTCCATGCGGATGGCAACACCCTGCTTGGTCCACGCGTAAGCCTCGGGTAGCTCCGGCGGTTCCACAGTCAGCTCGGCGTCACCACCCATTGAGAGCTGCATCGCCGGTGGCGGCTCGTTGGTGATCTGCGGCACATACGGCGCACGCACCGGGCTGGAGCATACACCCCAGAGCGGGCACTTACCGCATATGTCGTTACCCGACTGGTCGTTCAGTACGTTGCATGTGGTCGGGCCAACGTGATGTTTGTCCTGATCGGCGAGTTTCTTGTCCACATACGCAGCGTCATACTCAGGATAGTCCTTCGCGGACAGCTCGTGACACTTCTCCACGCCATCGGAGCACTTGCGCACGGCGGCTATCAGCTTGTGCCAGTAGGTATATGTGATGCCGCCACCCACCTCGGCGAAGTGACGGAACTGCCCGCACACCTCGGCGACCTGATCGAACGACGGGACTTGCCCGCTAAACTCCATGGTAGTGTTGGACCCGAGACCCCCAGTGTCGCCCGCAGTAACTGTGAACGATGCGTCAATGTCGGTCGAGATGCCGGCTTCCTCGCACGCATCGTAGAGCGCCTGATACAACTCGTCGGGTTCCGTCGCCACGCCGACGTGCTTCACGACAACAGGGCGAGGGGCCGTCTGCTTGAAGTTCAATGTGTTGGGGATGCGCAGGACCGACGACTGGTCCTTGATCCGCGCGCGGTCGGCCTTGAAGCCGTGGTGAAGTACCAGCCGGTACAGCAGTGTGGCCGAGTACAGCCAGCGTTTTGTCGAGATGTCACGCGTGAACGGCCAGTAGACGTGCACGCCCCCACCGGAGCCCACGAGTGTGGGTTCGGGGAAGCCGATAGTCTTGCAGAACGCTTGAAGCTCGGAGACGGCCTCACCGCGGGATGCGAACTTGTGGCCGCCGGTGCCAACGTCAAGGTCGAGAAACAGGCAGCGCGCGCGGGCCATGTTGGTCTGCGCGCGCTTGCCCTTCTTCAAGTTCTCCTTGAGCGTATGGATGCAGAAGTACACGTCAACCGTTTTGCGCAGTAACTTGGCTTGCTGCACGACCTGCTGGATGTCGGTACGAACGTAGTGTCTATAGCCGGAACACTCTTTACCGTTATCGTCGGTCCACTTGACTTGCACGGCAAGGCAGTAGTTGCCTTCATCCGGCCACACGGATTGCAGAAATTCCAGCATATTCATGACGACATCCAGCAGCGGTTATATTGACGTAATTAGAGTTTGCCGCGCAGGAAGGCCTCCAAACTCGCGTCAAGTTCGGACTGGGTGGTGCTGCGCAGATAGCCGGTGAAGATCGTCGGCCTCGGCACCTCAGCCTCCGGCGTATGCTTCGCTCCGAAGGTTTTCCCGTCCAGCACCGGCTTCGTTCTGGGCGTAGGCTCCTGCGCGACGGTGTCGCGACGGCCCTCATAGGGGTCACGTTGGGGGCCGTCGCGCATGTAAGTCGGCTTGGTCTGGGCGTTCGTGGTGGCCGCCTCCCTCATGCACCCGAACTCATCGTAGATCAGGTGCCGCAAGTCGGCGTCACCGCGCTCGGCGAGGATAGCCTTGAGGAGGATCAGGTAAACGATCATGTCGTCCACGCGGCCAGACAGCGGTTCCGCACGATCACGGACCACACCATCCTGAATGTCCTGAACGTACTGCATCACCGCGTCGTGGTGCTTGTTATAGTAGATACTCCAGACGACCTCCATGGGGACGTGCGTCTGTGCCGCATTACGGCGGAAGTTGGCGAGGCGGTCAGTGTCGCCCGCGTATTCGCCACCCTTCAAGACGCTGAGCTGGTTGATCTTGTCTTGGGTCTGGTCAACAAGCCGGTCCCATGCCGCGAAGTTAAAAGTCTGCGCCATCGTAGTTCCTTTAATGTTTTCCGGGGGTTGGGGAACGCCCCACCAAAACTGGCGGGGCGTCTATTATCTGGGCTCGATCAGGCTAATGCAAGCCTCAATCGTCGTCCCACTCGCCGAGCAGAGCCTCGACATTCTGGGGGGTCGCAACCGGCTTGACGGGCTTGGCCGGCGCATCCTCATCGTCCTCCACGACGACGGGCTTCTTCTTCTTGACCACGACCGGCGCATCCTCATCGTCCTCCACGACGACGGGCTTCTTCTTCTTGACCACGACCGGCGCATCCTCATCGTCCTCCACGACGACGGGCTTCTTCTTCTTGACCACGACCGGCGCGTCTTCGTCATCCTCGACCGGCGCGGGCTTCTTCTTGGGCGGCAGAACCGGCGCGTCTTCGTCATCCTCGACCGGCGCGGGCTTCTTCTTGGGCGGCAGAACCGGCGCGTCTTCGTCATCCTCGACCGGGGCCTTGGGCTTCTTCTTGGGCGGCAGAACCGGCGCGTCTTCGTCATCCTCGACCGGGGCCTTGGGCTTCTTCTGCGCCACAACCGGCGCAGCGGCGGGGGCTTCAAGCACCTTGTGCCCATCCGCGCCTTCCGGCGACCACGTACCGGACAGCAGCTTGAGGACTTCGGGCGACTTCGACAGCTTGGCGACGATGGCGAGATCAGCCGGCTCCAACCATTTCTCCGGCGAGAAGATGACCTTGGGATAGTCCGTCTTCGGATCGAACTTGAGCTTGGTCACCAGCGCACCAGTGTGCTTGATGCCTTTGGTGCGCAGGTATTCCGTATAGTTGTCGAACGCGAACCAGCCGGCAGCCTCCAGCTCGGGGGACTGACCATCGTAGATGGACGTGATCGCGAGCTTCAAGCGCAGCGGCGTGAAGGACAGATCGTTCGACGGGATGACAGCCACCATACGGTGCTGCGAACAGGCCGTAACCGCCTTGTTGTTGTCCGACACCTTGGAGCCCTTCTGCGACCACGGACAGGTGTCGCACTTCTTCGACGGCGCATCGACCACCGAGGGGTGCGGCGTAATGCCATCGTCCGACCAGCACGCCGGCTTGCCGGGCTTGTCCGGGTCATACGCACCCTCGTAATAGGCGCGGCCACGACGGGGCGCATAGCCAAGGATGATGGCGCGGAAGATCGCCGCCGGAACCAGATCGCCGTCAGCGTCGCGCTTCTCCAGAATGGTCTTCTCGCCATTCAGGTTGATCGCCCACTTTTTGCCACCGTAGGTCAGCGACGGTACGGACTGGCGGTCAGCGATATTGCTGCCCTCGTCCGAGTTGAAGAAGTCCTGAATGTGCGCCGGGAGTGCCGGTGCTTTGAAGATAGCGAGATCATTTGCCATTGTTATGCTCTCAGATTGAAGTTAGTTGGATGTACGAACGCGGATTTCGCGCTCACGCAATACACTGACGCCCGGCGGCAACTCGCCTTGGTGGGCATCCATGTATTCTTTGACGAACGTCGTTTTGATCCGACGCTCCAACGCATCAAATGCGCCTTCCTTCGCGACGAACGCATAGAACGCGTTCCAGTCGTCGCCACGAGGGATAACCTTCTCTTGCCAATAGAACTGGCCAGCCGCAGTGTTGGCCGACTTGGCGCTGTTGGCGTTGAGAAAGTTCAACATAGCCGCTTCAAGCGTCTTCTGCTGTTCTTTGATCGCGTTATCCGCAGCGTCAAACTCGCGCTTGAGCTGGGCACGCTTGTCTCGCATCTTGTTGTAGATGCGCACGACACGTTCGGTGTCGAGGTGGACTTGGGCGTTGGCTGCATCTTGGTCCATGGGGGATACCTACGCTATGTACTTGCGGTACAGTTGGAGCATATCATACTGGTTCTTGGTTGCAACATCCGTCTTATCGTAATAGTCCCACTCAAGCGGATGCGCGCCAATGCGTACCAGTGTCATATGATTTTTCTGTCCCGCACGGTTGAAACGCTCGATCACCTGTTGAAACTGGGCATTGGAGAAGATCGGAGCGTAGAAGATGGTGGTGTCAGCCTCAGTCAGATTGAGGCCATGCGACATAACTTTCGGGTGGCACAGTAGGACGTGGGGGTCAGCCCCGCTCTTAAAGTCTTGTATGGTCTTGCGGCGCTGTCCGGGCGACACATCGCCGTTCAGAACCCCCACACTGTACTGCTTCGCGATCTCCTTGGCAAGGCTCTTAATGATGCCTTTGAATGGCACGATCACAATAACCTTCGCGTTGGCCCTCGCAATGCAGTCCATCAATACCTGCACTCGTGGTGCGTGATCGATGGTCATGTACGTATCACTATCGGGGTCTTTCACGCAGCCGCAGAGAATTTGCCGCAGCTTCGTGATACGGTCGGCAGCGTTGACTGCCGTAATCATCCCCCCATTGAGTTGGTTCTTCACGTCCTCAAGATACATCTCCTCCTTCATGGTGTCAAACGCCTTGCGCTGCGCGGCGGTGAGTTGCGCTTGACGGCGTGTAGTAACTACGGGCGGCAGAGTTATGCAGTCCTGCTTACGGAACCGGATTGCCGGCTGCATAACTTCATAGGCGAGGCTGTTCGCGCCCCTGCGGGGCACCCACTTGAACGGGGTGATCTGCATCATTGTGTCGCGCTTGAACTGGCCAAAGTATTTCGGCACCCCAGTGGGGTTGACCAGCTTGGCTTGCGCCCACGCGTCGGTCGGGTCGTTGGGGCACGGCGTACCAGTCTGCCACCACAGGCGCATATCAGGCCGCAGCATAGCCGCAAGTGCCTTGTACTTCTCAGACTGGGCGTTGCGAAACTCGTCACCCTCATCGATGATGACGACGGATATGTCCTTGTCGCTACGGATGATCTTATTGATCTCGGCGATCTTCACCCCATCGTGGTTGAGGATGTAGAAGTCGAAGCTGCCCGACAGTGCCTTCTTGCGCTGGTCACGCGAGCCATGGACGACCACAGCCCGGCGGTGCATCAGCGTGTCGAAAATGTCTTGGAGCCACACAGTCTCCAGCGTCGAGAGCGGTGCACAGATGAGCACCTTCTTGATCTCGCCGAGCTTCATGAGATAGTCGGCGGCCCAGAGTGCCGAGTTGGTCTTCATCGTGCCGGGGTCCGACAGGTTGAAGCCGCGCTTGTTCAGCGTCCAGAACTCAGCCATCTCGATCTGGTGCTCATACGGCTGGAACCTACCCGGCCACAGATAGCCGCACCGGATGGGGGATGGCACCTCGTAACCGAGGTTACGGAGCACCCTCGTGTTGTGCAGCGTCCACTTCGCGGCGAAGTTATATTCTGGGTCATGCAGTGTCCTCGACTGCGGGAGCAGCCCGCGTAGGTAGAAGGGGTCTTCAACGTGAAGCGCAATGCTCTGCGTAGCCGAGGATACATACATGGCTTATTTACCCGTAATCAGCAGTGTCGGTTCGGTGAGGGTGCGAGCAATGTTCAGCAGCTCAGCGCCGACCGCGTCAGGCAACTTCTCGCCCATGGAGGTGTGCACCGTTGCGGTCTCGAACAGCGCCAGCCATTTGGCGAACAGCCCGATGGTCTTTTCGTCCACCACGAACCCGAAACCATCCTCAGCGTAAATTGACTGGAGATACTGTTTCTGGTTTATGGTCGGTTTGTTTCCGCCGAACTTGGCTTCGACAGCGATGAAGACGCCACGCTTGAGCGCGTTGATGTCGGACACACCGACCTTGCCGAAGCCGTTGGCCGGCGGCATCCACCAAAACGCACCCCACGCATCCAGCAGCTTCTTGATGTCGTCCTTGACGTGGCGTTCAGACCCATAGGTCGTGCGTAGCTTGTATGGTTTCATGCTTGATCCCTCCTAATTAACCCACAACCAATCTCGTTCGAGATTGCATCGACAGCCGCTCTATACGCGTCATAGACTGGCTCCATACGTTCGACAAACTTAGGCATGAGTAGGTGCCAGTCGGCCGCGTCGAAGTCATCCTGTTCCGGGGTGAACATCGCCGGAGGACGTTTCGGTATTGTGTCCCAATAGACGAATGTGAATAATCCCGGCTCGTCACGCGTTGCCTTTCGCACGTAGTGACCAACTTCGTCGCAGTGCGTTCGCCATGCAATCCGTGTGATATACACACCATTCTTGACGAGACGTTCTAGTGCGTCATCCCATGTCATGGTTACATCCTCGGGGGTTTCCAGTGCTCACAGGTCTTGACGGGGCACCAGCCGTTGCAGAGCCCGGAGGGTCGCGCCTGCCATATGTCCGTGCTGTAGGCCTGTTTATACTGGCGTAGGTCAGGGATGAACAAGTCCCACATTTCCGGCACCTGCTCGCGGGTGTAGGTCTTCGTCGTCTCCTTGCACGTCTTGGTCCAGTAGAAGGCAGTTTCGATCTGCTCCAGAGCCGGATACATCGCGAACATGTGGATGGCGAAGAGTGCGAGCTGGTGCGGCTTGGTGTGGGGCTTGCCAGTCTTGTAGTCCACGGCCTTACCATACGGGCCGTGGACGTTGTGCCAATCGATGATGCCTCGGAAGAACGTGTCCGGGGCGAAGAAGTGGCACGGGTGAAGTTTCTTGTCGAGTGCGATCTTACGCTCCGTAAACGAGTGACCGGCCATATTGGACAGCTCCCCCATGTACAGCTCGTGTTCCTTCAACTCATATGGCAGTGGCACACCACTCTCGATACGATCCTCGAAGTGCTTATGCACGCGCTCACCCCAGACCATCTGGGGTGATTGCTCCTCCTTGACGGTCTTCGACACGTACTTCGCCTCATACTGCCGAGGGCAGTTCTTGAAGGTGTCGAGCGCACTAAATGACCACGCCTTTGGTTTCATAGTTACTGTTGCTCCTGCGGTTTCTGGTTCAGCCGCCCATGGCCTCAACCAGTTTGTCGATGCGAGCCTGCAACGCCGGCTCCAGATCGTTCTCGTACAGGGCCGTGCTGGCGAGGTTCAGGACGAGCTTCGCTTCATCCCGGCTCCACTTGGCTGCGACCGGGGCCGGACGGGGCGTAAGGGCCGCCTGACCCTTCGGCTCGTGCAGGATCGAGTGCTTCTTGGTGGCCTTCGTCTTGCCCTCAGCCGCCGCCGTGGCCACCGCGTCCTTGAGGATCGTCGTGGCTTCCGTGGCGTGCTCGCGGACAGTCTCAGCAGCGAAGGTCGCCGACACACGCCCCTCCCGAACGAGCTGGTGGACCTCAGCCGGGGCCGACTGGAAGTCGAGGAGCTGCGCCACGCACGACTGGCTCTTGCCGATCCGCCGCGCCACGTCGGTGATGGACAGACCGAAGGTGAGGGCGCGCTTCACGAGCTGCCCCTCCTCCAGCATGGTGAGGGCCTTGCCAGAGTTGGACGTGCTCTGCCGCAGCAGCCGGTCCACGTCGTTGATGCCGCGTCCCTCCGGCACGCAGGGGACGGTCGGGATTTCAAAGCCCTCGGCGATCAGCTCCTTGACCGCAGTCAGGCGGCAGTGCCCAGCGCCGACGAAGACCTCGTCACCGACCGAGAAAATCTCCAGCGGGTGGGAGGGCAAGAACCCCACCTCGCGGATGGAGGCCTTGAGATAATCAATGTGCACGCGAGTGTCCGGCGAGGTCAGATCGCGTGCGTTGAGGCCCGGCTGGATGTCAATTTCCAACGGGTTAAAATTCAGGAGAGCCGAACGGCTCACCGCCATATCTTTTAAGCTGGCCATGGTTGCACCTTGGGGATTGAGGTTTAGTCGAGGGTGATGCTGAGCGCGCACGCCACCTTGTGCAGGTGCAGCGCTTGAGTGATCGCATCGTCCACGGCGTTGTGGAACACGCCGGAACGCTCCAGTTTGAGGGTGGGGGCGAGGCTCTTGACCGTGCGGTAGCAGCGGTCATGCCAGAACTTCCACGGTGTTTCGAGACCCAGACGCTCGTAGGCGCGGCGCAGGATCACGTTGTCGAAGGTCGAGCCGTTGCCCCAGAGGGGCAGGCTCTTGTCGCCGAACCACATGGCGAGACCCTCCAGCGCCGACACAATGTCAACGCGGTCGGAGCCGAGCAGCGACGTGCGAGCCTCGTTACGCTCGGCGTCCATCCACCAGAGGACAGTGGCGGGGTCCATGACGCCGCCGAACTTGTGGGCCGACGCCGGGTCGATGGCGACGTAGAACTTGTCGCGGATGGGGTTCTCGTTGGCCGGGGTGTTGGGGTCGAACTTCACCGCTCCAATGGAGAGGATCAAGGCGTCGTTGTTGGTGCCGAATGTTTCGATGTCAACCATAACATGGTTCATTGGGGATACTCGTGTCGGGGGTTGGCTTTGGGACAGGGTTGTCCCAAAGTTAGTGTTGTTGGGGGCTGGCTGCACCGCAGCGCATGATGCCCATGCTGTCGTGGTCGGTGAATTGCTCCGCCGCGTGCAGAGCCTCCACGGCGTCTTCCGGGTTGCCATACAGGCCGCCGATCATGACGCCGATAGCAGCAACAACAAGCCACGCCTCGCGCCCCATGCAGAAAATCTCCAGCTCCGTGGCGAAGTCGGCGATCTGCTGCATCTGCTCTCGTGTGGCAGTCTCTGTGTGGGACTGATCGGTCATGCCATGCCTGCGCCCTTGGTGCGCTTGTAACTGCGGTTTGCGTGCTGGGATACGGCGCGCAGGTTGGCGGTTGCAGTCTCAGAGCCACCCTTGACCAACGGCTTCTTGTGGTCAATGTCCTTCTTGGAGCCGGGCTTAATCATCCCCAGCTTGATCGCCTTGCGCCGGGCGCGGTGCCGGACAGCACTTCCGCTGTCGTGTCCCGTCGCCACTTCCCCGCGCGCTTTGGCGGTCTTATACTCCTCGGCGTAATTTCTGTGGTAACCCGCTGAGCTAGGCATCATCATCCTCCTCGACATCGTCGTCGGTTTTCGGGGCCGCAACCTCGACGGGGCGATACCCCATCTGTTTGAACTGCTCTTTCGAGAAGCGCTCAGTGAAGTCGCCTGCGGGGCCGGTCAGGACCATGTGGCCGCTGTCCTTGTCCCACGACTTCACGAGGTACGTCTTGCCGGTGTTCTTGTTCTGAAACGCGATAGCCATCATTTCGCTCCTTTATCCGGGTGGTAGTCACGCAGCCCACCCCACGACGGACCTGTCTTGCAGTCCCATGTGAGGGGTATTGGTGGGCTGAAACCCCATGCTCTCTTGTAGGGTAGATTATCAAGAATGTACTTGATGTCAACCGCCGCACGCTGAACTTTGTCGTTCGGCACGAACAAATATATGCCGTCGTGCAAATCCCATGCGAAGTACGCACCTATATCACGAAGGTACGGTGCGATGCAGGCCATGGCCAGATACTTCTGATCCGCGCCTGTCCCCTGAATGGGGTAGTTGATCGACGTACTCTCCATGCTCCACGACAGTGGACCGCCCCAGTCACCCACCACCTGCACCCGTCGTCCGCCCAGCGTCTCGACGTAGCCGATTTTGCGGGTTAGCGCGATCTGCGCACGCCAGTATTTGGGGACGCCAGTATAGGTCTTCTGGTACGTGAAGTGAATGACCTTCGCTTCCCCCTCCGTCATCGGAATATCGTACTGCGAGCGCGCAACGACACGCAGCTTACGCGCGCTGGTTCTATATTGGAGGGACAAGTTTCCCACCTTGCCACTCTTACGCGCGTTCTTCGCCTCCTTGTCCTCCTCCTTGTTCTCCATGATCCAGTGATAGTCACGCCCAGCAATCTTTGCACCCATGTAACTGTGGGCGTCTTCGCCGGGCATACAGAGCTGGAGCATCGTCTCGTCTCCGCTCTTGATAGCCATCCAGCGGAACTCCTGCCCCGCCGCGTCAAACTCCATGACAGTGAAGCCGACCGGAGCGACAACCTGACCACGGAATAACTTGTCGTTCTTCATCTGGTGCAGGGCGAACCCGATGGGCAACAGTATGTTCTTGGTGGTGCCGGCACGCACACCGGGACCAGTGCCCTTCTGGCTCGACGCGTAGGTCAGGCGGCCCGAGTAGGTGCCAAAGATAATCGCCTGCGGGTGCACGCGGAAGTCACCGTTGTATCTGGTGCTCTTGACCATGGCGTCTGCGAACTTCGTCTTGAGGTTCAGCGCCTCACGATAGTTACGCACCCCCTTGGCGCGCTCGTCCTCCAGCCCCAGCTCGTGCAGCGTCTCCTTGTCGGTGGAGCGCGCGGTTACGCCGGTGATCTTCGATCTGGTCTCCTTGAGGACCGGCAGCCCCCACTGGTCGTAGAGCAGCTTAGCCAGTTTGGCCGGCGAGCGGACGATCTCCTCGGTGACGCCGTGGTGCTGGAGGGATTTCAGCTCCCGCCGTGCGTCCCGAGTTAGTTTATTCGACAGGTCGTGGCTCGACAGCGTGTCCACGATCAGCCCTTGGAAGTTGGCGCGGGCGAACATGGGGATGGTCTTGGCCTCAGCCAAGGCAGCCCGACGCTGCTGGGGCTCCAGCACGTTCCAGTAATGCCGAGCACCGATGTAGGTGAAGATGTTGTCCTTCTTGTTATACGCGTGCAGTGCCGCGCGGGCTTCCGGGCTACGGTCGTGGAAGTCAATCTCTGTCTCGTAACCCGCGTGGTGCGGCATGAACTCACGCACGAACTGCTTGAGGCTATAAGACTGCCGGTTCTTGGGGTTGGCATCGTACTCCGGCTCGACAAAGTAATGCTTCCACAACAACATACCGTCGAGGTACTTGTTGTCGAACACCAACTCCTCAAGGTCATAACCGAGGAGCACCTGAATATCGAACTGTACGTTCCAGCCCACGATGGTGAGCTTCTTGTCTCGCGCCATGGTCAGCATCGTCTTTGCTAACTCGCGTGTGCGCTCATAGTCGTGCGGGTTGTCTTCGTCATCCTGCACGCCACCCCAGAAGCGGTTCTTCTCGCCGTCATGCCGCAGCCATACGAGGCTGGTTCCCCACGCACGGCCTTGGGGGATGCGCCACGGTTGCAGCGCGTACTCCTTCTTGGTGCCCGACGTTTCCCAGTCGAACGTCAGGTAGTTGTTGTCGTCGCCCCACTCAGACATCCCACATCTCCTCCAGATCGGTGCCCCACAGCATCTTGGAGGTGCGGTGCAGTTTGGTGCTATGGCGATGCGTCGCCTCACGCTGGAGGCAGCCACACGACCGTGTCGGGTCCGTTGTGCGCATTAAGCCAGCGCGCCCAACAACTTTTTTCGTGCCACACGAGCATGAGCACATGTATCGTGATCGACCGCGCACACCGTTCGCCGCACGGCTCAAGACCGTGAGACGACCGAACCGTGTGCCTGCCACTAAGTCTGGTACTATAATTGCCATAGTCACTCCATGGGTCTGGGCATATCAGGGTTAGTGTCTTTGCTCGGGGCAATGTCGTCCCAGCAAATGTCGCACAGTAGTGTGTGTCGCGGCTTCTCACACTTTCCCTCAACGCGCATCGTGACTTGTACGAAGCCGTCCGGGGCATCCACCGCAATATCCGTCTCGTGCGCCTTGCCGCAGCGGTCGCACACCCACACCATTCTCCGAGCCATTCCGGCCTCCTATGTGTCAGCACGCACCCAGTGCACAAGGCGTTTGGGCGACCAACGCCAATCATCTTGGGGGATTGAGCGGCCATGGGGCAAGCAGTTTTTCGCGGCTTTGTGCCACGCAAGGGCTGCTTGTTCGGCGGCCACAGTAACTTTGACAAACGCGCCGGTCGCCAGCACGTCGTCAGGATTGCCGAGCTGCCACTGGCGGAACTCGTCAAGCAGCTCCCACCGCTTGACGATGCCCTTAGCCAACTTATCGAACTGCGCATCCTCCAAGATGGGGGATGCACGTCGATAATAGAGATAGCTCGACATGACGTAAATACGAGCGCCGAGGTCGGGTGACATAGATCAGCCCCCAGCCTTCGGGTGACGCAGGAGGGAGTAGATCAGCTCTTGCAGCTCTTTGACGCGGTTGGCGTACTTGGCCGTGAGCTTGGTTATCTCCTCCTCGAACTCCATGCGCAGGAACTCAACATCCTCGCGCAACTTGGTGATGCGGGGGTCTTCGGCCAGCTCGCCGTATGCCGACGTGCGGATGCCGACTACCAGCGGGAGGGCGACAGATAGCTCTTTGGCAACCCGCTCATCACTCCAGCCGGCGGCGTAGGTGCGGGTCGTCTCGTTGAAGCGCTCGTCCAGCGCCGCGTAAACCTTGCGGGCGATCTTCGGGTCCGGGGCGGTCTGGAGGGTGGGGGTGGGGATCGAGAGGGTTTTGGTCATTCGGTTTGCTTTCTGACACTCTGGGCAGATGGGGGGTTGCTTGAAGCCGACGTTCCAGCCGCGCTTGCTGAAATGGGTGGCGATCAGTTGTGGTGGTGCGTTGTTTGCTGCACCAACAACGCTCTCGGCATTACACACAGAGCAGTTAACATACCACGCTGCGCGGTCGTTACGTGTGGCGTAGGTAAAGTTGTATTTCGCGGCTTCTAAGTTGAGCCGCTGCTGGACCGACCCGCCATGGCGGGTCTTGAGGCTCACGCCGGGCCTCGTAAGCTAAGGGTGAGTGCGGCGATGGGCAGCGTGAACAACGGCATCTTGGTGGTCTGTTCAGTTTTCTTGGTCATGGGGAATGTCCTGTCATTAGTGTGGGTGGGGCCGGCCACCAAGGGTGGTAAAGCCGGCCCCTAGCTGAGGTTACAGTTCAACGACTTGGGTGGTCGTCCTTGGCCTCAGCTATCTGTGTATCGGGCCTCAACGTGCAGATACACCGGCTGGTGGTGAGTGTATTGCAGGCGGCGGCGGATGTCGATAAATGCCGGGTCACGCGGGTCGAGGTCTCCAGCAACCTCCATGATCCTAAGCACGGCGCGCAGGTCACGGATTTCGCTGACCAACGCCTCACGATTGTTGAGGCCATCGTTGTAACTCATGGCATATCCGTGGCGTATGATCTTGCCAACGGCCTGCACAATCTCACCGGCCTCCTCAAACAGCATCGCCAAGCGCTCTGTCTCGGCGGGTGAGAGCTGGTTAAAGTTGTCCTCGCTCATGTGGGGGTCTCCTCATACCGTGGGCCGTGGGCGGCGCGGGTCTGGTGTTGGTATTTGCCGTCATACGGCCTATCGGTGGGCTTGTCCAGCACCGTGAAGATCAACTGAACGATGGGGTCGCCGCGCTTGATGATGATGGGCATCGGCCCATGGTTCACCAGCTCCAGTGTCAGGTTGCCGATGAAGCCGGGGTCGATGAACGTATTGAACGCCGAGCAAAACAGACGCGCATACGTGGACTTGTCAGCCACCTGCGCCGTGATGTGGTTCGGGATGCGCAGGTCTTCCATCGTGTACGCCAGTGCGGCGGGTGGGGGATTATACCGCAGCGCATACCGCAGGTGGACCATGTCGTCATGCTCGAAATCGTACCCGTTCAGGATATGGTCCGAGATGAGCAGCGCCGGGTTCACACCAAGTATGAGGTCGTGGTCAATGCGCAGGTCATACGATGCGCAGGACAGCCCCGCCGACGTGCCGTTAATCACCAGCTTGTCCGCACTGTAGGGACGGATCATGTCCCCAAGGTCGCAGAACTGGTGGATGGTCTGTGGTGATAGTTGCGACATTCAACCCTCCTTCGGGCACAGGCGTTTGGTTTCATGCTCCGTCATCTTCGTCCCCACCGTTTGCGGTTGTGTGGATATGTTGTATCTCGTTCATGATCTGGCGGTACTGCACCCAGCCGGGGCAGAAGTTGCCGCGCCGATCCTGCCCCACCCAGCCGCGATCAATGCGGTGCACGTCGGCCCTCGCCTGATGCTCGAACGGTGAGGCATGGGTCGGCGTCGCATGGGCCAGACGGTCGAACAGCGCCGTGGCGCGCTCCATGGTCATGCCGAGGCCTTCGACCGTCCTGTACGAGGTCGAGGCGCAGCAGGCGACCGATAGCCTCAGAGCCGCCCCCAGCTCGGTGGTCAGCTCGGTGGTGTGCTGAACCCTGACGTCCGCGAACGGCAGGTGCCACTCGTTGGGGCGCAGCCGCTGCACCACAGCCTCGCCGCGCGCCTTCATGATCGCCTGCGCCAGCAGTTGCATGTGGGGCTCAGCATCGGGATGGTTCCGAAGCTGGATGAAATTGTCCCAGTCCGTCGCCGTCACCACGACCGTAATGTGTGTGAAGGGCTCCAGCAGACGGTTCACGAGCTGCTTGTGATAGCCGGCATCGGCGAAGCCACGGGCAGCTTGCACGGCTCGATCACGAGCGAAGAGCCAAGCATCTTCACGCGTCGCGTCTTCTCCCACCCCAGCGAAATCGACGCTTTGATCGTAGGGGGAGTTGGCCAAAGCCATTTGCAGGTCCGTGACTTCCACGGCCGCATCAAGCTCAGCAGCGGCCTGCATCCCCTTCTGGTTCCCACCCCAGTGAAGAGGGACGGCGGGGTCGTCAATGGCCGACTGGATCAGCCGCTCGACAGGGATAGCGCGCGAGCTGGAGGCGTTGCGGGAGAAGACGCGATGCGTCATGAACTCGGCATGTATCCAGCGCGGATAGCGCAAGAGCAGGGTGTCGATGCGGTTGCGCCCAGTCGGGTCGGCAGCGAGCGAGCTGGCAAGCACGCTCTCAGCGGAAATAGTTGTCATGGGGGATGGCTCCAGAAAGTGAAACAGGCCCGGAACGAAATGCGCCGGGCCTGTAATAGTGCGGTCAGATCAGACGATCACTCGTCGTCTTCGTCACCGGCATCCGCCGTGCCGTTCTTGGCGGCCAGAGCGGCGCGGCGCTTGGCGGCGGCGATGGCCTTGAAGGCAGCTTCGGCAGGGGTGTCGTCGGCAGCGCGCCAGACGCCGATGCCCTGCACCGCGTCTTCGGTCTCGGCGGTCACATCGTCCAGCAGCCACGAGCCGTCTTCCAGCTCGACGGCGAAGGTCAGGCGGGTGATGAAATTGCGACCGAGGGTCTTGCCGGCAGCCGACGCATGGCTCGACAGCGTGTTCTTGTCCTTGTTCGGGACGAAGAAGAAGTCGCTGACGCCCAGATCGACGTAGGGGTATTTGCGCTGAACGGTGGCGGGGTCGCGGGTGGTGGCCGGGATCGGAACGCCACGCTGGATTTTAAAGGTCATCGTATGCACCCTGTAGGGTTGGAGTTAACGCTTGCACCCTAGCACTACGGCAGAGCGTTGTAAAGCCGGGTAGCGCCCGGAAGTTAGTATGGTTGGTTAGGCTTGATGCTGCGCTCGCCGCAGCGTGGGGTGAGGGCTGGCAGGCTCCACAGGACCAAGGCGGCGTTCGGCTATGGACAGCGCTACACACATGGCTTGCGCATAGCCTGCCGCCCGAGCCTCCTCTTGAAGTTGTGTCACGACCGTGCAGATAGCTGACGGGTTGTTGCGGGCGCACAGTAGTAAGTCGGCTGCCCAAGACTTCGGTTCACGCATGGGGGTTAGTCTCCAGACCCCCAGACCCTACCGCATGTTTTGTGCGCCTGCAACATTTCAGGTCTGGGGCTGGATGGAGAGTGTGACGATGTATTTGCCGTCCACGATCAGGTCCACGTCCCTATCGTCCCAGTCCGGCGGAAGCGTGTTCATGATCTCGCGGAGGGACGCACCGACAGTCGGTACGTCGATGGTGCCGGCATCCCCCACAACCCCGAGCCAGCGCGAGCGCTGCGTGCCGGTGTCGAAGCCTTGCGCCTCCATGAACTTGGTGAGGCGTGTCTCGATCCGCCGCGCCCGGTCACGGGTCTCGGTAATCATGTGCTCCGGGGTGATGTTCTCTTCACGGGGCTTGCGAAAACGGTTGGTCATTACTCTTGTCCTTTGTGTGACGTGTATAGCGCTTCACGGGCATTACCGTAAAGCACACGGTCGATTGTGGTTTGGGCGTCCATACGCCCAAGATAGTGCCGTGTCGCGCGTGGGTGCGCTGGTGCCTCGATTGATACAATCTCACCCACATGCAGCGAGCGCAGGATGTCGTCTTGCCAAGTTGGTGCGTCGCCGAGCGGGGGGAGCACAACCCAGTCACCAAACTTGGGACAGTCATCCTCTGGCACCAAGTATGAGACTAGAACGTCGCCGAGCGGTCTGGGTGCTAGGGTACGGAGCGCCCTTGTCTGGGATTTCCTGCGTCCGTCAGGGATACGGACAGCCACACTCCTCAGTCCTGCCGGCATCACACACCCCCGAACGAACGCATGAAGCCCTTCATGGTCTCCATGATGTCCGCAGCCTCGGCGACCACGCCGTCGCGCATATCCTTATCCTTGCGCAGTTCCTTCGGTGTGCAGGAGCTGACCAGCGCGCGCAGTTCCTTGTAGATGCGCGTCATGTTGGTGTCGCCGGTCAGGTTCAGGCCGGGCAGGATTTCCACCAGCTCCTGCAAGTTGGTGATGGTGGTGTTACGGAACACCGCCGTCTCGTCGCCGAGCTTCGTAACGAAGTGGGTCAAGGTTTGGGACAGTCTGTCCCAAACGTCCGCCATCGCACGACCGAGACGTGCGTTCATCGCCGCGTCCATCGACGCCTGAATTTCAGCCACGGCGGCGTCGTCCAGCGTCACGCGGAAGTCGCTGGCCTCCGTCACCGCGTCGATGGACAGGTTGACATAGAACTTGCCGCGCAGCTCCTCCGCGTTGGGATAGTCGTTCTCATCGAACAGCGTCCCCATACGGAACTCAGCGCGCGCGCGAGCCTCGGGGTAGGTGCGGGTCAAGAAGACTTCCACCGCGTCGGTGAACTCGCCGACCAGCACTTCATGCTGGGTCATGAAGCTGGCGTACATCTTGCGCGTCAGCACGCGGTCGCCGTTGTCCTTCCATGGCAACGTCTTGTTGTAGAGGTGCGCGCGGATCAGCCCGTAGGTCGTGGTGACAGTCTTCAACGCTTCACGCGGGATGAGGTGCTTGTTGACACGCGCGGCGTCGTCGTTCGCGCCAGCGTTATCGGTGACCTGCTTGGAGGCCAGCTTGTCGAGGCGATAGCCCTGCCAAGCGCCCATCGAAAGGTTCACAATCATGCAGTTGGTCGAGATAGACATGGTACACTCCTACTGGTTACGTGGTTTGTTGCGGTTCTTGAAGCGACGCATCTTGAGCTTTTGTTCCCACGCGTCACGGTCGTAGATTGTGGATGGTTTGCCATAGAGCATGTCAAGCGTTTGACGCCTGCTATCTGACATATCAACGCTCAACTTGTCAAGCATGTCCTGCAACGTATTGAACGTCGCCTCAGCCGGAGGTTGGGAACGCCCAACCTCAAGCAGCAGCTTCATAAGGGCGCACTCGAACGTCTTAACGCCGAGCAGCATACGCATGAGTGGGTTGATGCGGCGCTTGGCCGCATCCCTCTCCTCCTCGCTAAGCGTTTGACCTATACATGCTCCTCCGTCTCCTGATCTGTATCCACTGTGTATCACTGTTGATGTACGGAAGCTCCGTCGAAGTAACTACGTTCTCCAGTGTGTAGATCGCCAGCCGCGCATTGCGGAGCAGCTCGTTCAAGGCCCACTCCTGTTTTGACATGGGTGTGACCTGTACCCACCCGGTCACACCCATGGGTAGGAGGTGTCGTAGCTCATACTCAGAGATTGGCGCGTACCACTTTTTGGTCTCATCCTCATCCTCCTCCTCCTGCATCGCGGCCTTAGCGCGGATGAAGCTTGCGAACCCGACGTAGTCGTACTTGACCAACGCGACACGAGCCATCGCAGCGTCCACGCGCGGAGAATAGATCGGTGTAGTGTCATTTGGGTCCACCACCCACACGCCGTCACTCACCATCGTTAGGGTGCATCTGGTCCCGCGCAGCATGTGCCCCTGCATCAGCGTCGGTTCCCACAACCACCCCCCCATGCCGTAGCCATACTTCTCGGTGCGAGTCCAGACGACGTAGTCGTAGTCTCTGCACGAGAACCTCACACCCGTGGGTGAGAGCTGAGCTTGGAACGACCGGCTGGAGTTGCTGGGGTACAAGTCCAGTGTGAGCCTGCCGTCTTTATGGTACGTCACCATGTCAGTGCTGTAAAGGCGGTAGATGATCTCACCATCCGCCCCCTGCCGCACTGACATGTGCTTCTTGCGCCGCCCACTCAGAGACGACGTGAGCGGGCGAAAGCCGTCGTCCCAAGTCTTGAGGACCGGCATAGCGTTGTAGTGCTCCAACGCGGCACTGTAGTCTTCAACAGACCTACACTCAATCTTGCATCCGAATGACATGTCTCACTCCTGTTAATGTGCGCAGCTCAAAGCTGCATTGCATGATGGTCGCAGCTACGGCAACATCGAAGTCGTCGTAGGTCTTGAGCGTATGTTCGTCCAGTGTCCAGCGTACATGCGGCGGCAGGTGATTTCTGCTACCGAACTGTAACGTCACTGCACGGTTGAAGTCCACAACATACACCGGGCTGGGGTCTTTCCCCAACCTCACGGGTATGAAGAGGCCGTATCGCCCATCCGGCGGAACCGTACTCGCCCAGTACGCGAACGTCGAGGAGCTATACGGCTCCACATGAATAAACTCGCCATACACGGTGACGAAGCCAAAGGGCCAGATGCGATCTGTCTCGTCCATACCAACCTCACACAGTTACATGGATCGTGCGCCCAACGGGTGCCACCACCTCCGTCGTACACAGGACGATGAGGGGGTATGGTGGCTCCTCCTCCGGCCAAGGCGTATATCCATCGGTGATGAGCACGCACACGATGGGGTTGAACTGCTCAGAGTGCTTGAGCGGCAGGCGCATGTCAGTCCCGCCCCCGCCCTTGGGGTGCAGCTCCAGATTGTCGCCGGCTTCAAACACCTCCTCCAACGCACACTCCACAGCATCGGCCCAGATGATGCGGATGCGTTCGGGCTTCAACACGTCGATGATGTAGCCCAGCTCGGCAGCGACACGCGCGAACGTGTCGCCACCAATCGAGCCGGACGTGTCGCCGATCACATGCAGCTCGCCCATGCACTCACTATGTCGTGAGGGCAGGATGGTCTTGAACCGCCGATTGCGGCGGGACCAGCTTTCGTTGTCCTGCGAAATCTCCAGCATGTATTCCCGCAGCACCTCCTCCCACGCGATCTGCGGCTGGAGGATGCCGTTGACCATGCGTTCCAGATCGGCAGAGAACTGGCCAGCAAGCCGGGCCTGCGTGGCGGCCACGGCCACACGGCCATTGATGGTGCGCTCAATTTCAGCCCGCTCAGCGTCCGTCGCAGGCTGGGGAATGAGGTCTCGACCGAGGCCGTCCTCGTTGTTTTTGTGCTGTCCGGGGTTTTCGGCCTCCTCCTGCCTCAAGATGTCGTAGATGACCTCAGCAGTCATCCCTGCGAAGCGGGGGTCAATGAGGCACCGATCCCATAGTTTGATGCCGGCCTTACGGAGCTGCCAGTTGATCGCGTAGTCGCCGGCTTTGTTCCACAGTTCATGGTCTCGCGAGCCCTGCCGCAGGCCGTGCTTGAGGATGATATGGAACAGCTCATGCAGCAGGACGAAGATCACTACGTCGGTGCTCAGCTCGTTGATGAACTCCGGGTTGATGTATATCTTCTTCATGTCCGTCGCGGCACGCGGTACAGTCTGCGTCATCTCAAGAGGCGTCGAGAGGATGAGGTTCGCGAAGAACGCATTACGGAATATGATCTTGGATCGTGCGAGCTGCACCGCTGTCAGTGTGACACGCTCGACTTGCTTGGCAACAGCCATGTGGGTTACTCCTGTTGGTTAGTGTTTGGGACCACGTATGACCGGCTGCGCCGGTCATTCTGGTTTGGGACAGTATGTCCCAAACAATCATGTCCCAAACCATTAGTGGTTAGGCGTACATCAAGCCTTGAAGACGCCGTCCCAAGCGAGGGCAAATGCCCGCGCCTCGAACTCTTGGTCGTGCGGAAACCTGTAGGTGCACCGCATTACACGCACGTCATCCACGGACGTTAGTGGCACCCCATACTTGTCACACCACACAAGAACGTACCATTTCCCGTCGCCCGGACGACGGCGCGAGTTCGGTTTAAGGTATTCAGGCAGACCACGGGGGCTGGGCATTGTTACCTCCTGAACGTATCCCGGTAGAGCTTGGAGTAATCCATGAACGCCGGGGTGGCGTAGAGGGCCTCGTCTCGCTTGGTGGCGAACTGCCACGCAAGTGCCACGAACTCCGGGTCCATACGCTTGATATACGTGTGGATGGTCGTAGCGTTGGTCACAGTCATGTCGCCGGCCAGCGCCATGGTGACGGCGTAACGCATCGCCAGCTCCTCGTCTTTTGGGACCGGCGCAGTAGTCGGGTCTTTCATGATGCGAGGGATATAGTCCTTGAGCGTGGCCCACACATCCGCGAACGCATAGGCTTCGGCAGCCGGGCCATCGCCGATAGCGCCAGCCATTGCCGCCTGCTTCACCGCATCCGGCGCGTTCGCTTTCCAGAACTTCCACGCTTTCTCAGCGGTGCGCGGCGTGCTGACTGTCTTGATCGTGGGCTTCGACGGATCGAAGGTGTTCAACAGCTCCTTGCGAAACTGATAGAACGCCAATGCGATGGGCGGCAGCACGCCTTTCTGCTGCTGATAGTGGCACCAATCATCGACGGATACCACGACCTCGGCATGAACAAAGCGGTTGGCCAGCGGCAGGGGCTGCTTGTTGGTCACGCCCCTGTCGATCTCGCGGTTACCCGCCGCCACGATGCGCACGTTCTTGCGCAGACGATGCTCGCCAACACGACGGTCGTTCACGAGCTGGTATGCGACCGCAGCCGTGGCCGCCGACGCCGCGTTAATCTCATCGAGGAATAACCAGATGATCCCCTTATTGGAGAACGCCGGGTTACCGATGAACGGCAGCGTGGCCGGTGCGTACCATGTGGTCAGGCTGGTCACTTCGTCCACGCCGGGGAAGCCGCGAAGGTCCACACTGTCGTACTGCGATAGGCGCACGTCAACGAGCACGGTGTCCTCCGTTTCGTCGGCGAGCTGCGCCATCAGCTCCGACTTGCCGACGCCGAATTGGCCCCAGAGCATGACGGGCTCGTTCTGTTCCAGAGCGACAAAACGAATAAAGGCTTTGGTTTCGGGGATCGTGAGGCTGTGCATAATGTATTACTCCTGTTAAAGTGTGCGGCCCACATGTGTGGGCCATGTGAGAGGATAGTTACTATGGTTGACGAACCGAATGTCGAAGTCGATGCGGCCGTGATCGAAATTACCATCCGGGTCGCTGGCGTCAATGGGCACCAGCCGCTGACGCCGCAGAACGCCGCCGCCGTGGGCGTTGACCCTGCGGCGGCTCAGCCGGGCAGCGCCTCGGCCAGCGACCAGACCACGGCCGCCGTGGGCGTTGACCCTGCGGCGGCTCAGCCGGGCAGCGCCTCGGCCAGCGACCAGACCACGGCCACCACGACCGTCCAGCCCAGCGCCGGCCAGAACGCCGCCCAGAACCCCGCCCAGAACCCCGCCCAGAACCCGGCGGTGTAGAGGTGCAAGTCTTGACGGCTGACCTGATGGTGTGCGCCGTCAAGACTGCGCTTGCTATTGCCGAAAAAGCCCTCAACGGTGTTCGTCGTCACGTTTCGGCCAGAACGATAGTCGTAATAGCCATACTCATCGGCAGAATGGTTCACCGTCGAGTGTGATGCAAAATCCTTGCCCGCCTTGGTGTAGAGCGGGGACTCGTCGGTATTGAGGTGAGCCTCCTCCGACACATGATGCTTTAAAAGTGTGCTGATGGTTTTCCCGTTGACGCGCTCGGCAACCGTAGACCGCACATCACCGCCACGTTGTACCAGAGACACCACAGCAATCTTGTTGCCGGTATAGCCACGCCCCTTACCCTTTGCCTTTCCGCCGATATAGGTTTCGTCGGCCTCGACCTCACCAGTCAGCAACCCGGCAGGATTCGCATCCTTGAGGGCGAACCGGATGCGGTGACAGAGAAAGAGCGCCGTGCGGTAGGAGCCAAGCTCAAGCTGGCGCTGCAACTGGAGCGCCGAAACCTGCGTCTTGCTGGCACACATCATATAGAACGCGATCAGCCACTTATTCAGCGGGATTTTCGACGCCTCCATGACGGTGCCGACGGTTACGGTGAAGGTGTCAGTGCATTCGCCACATTTGTAGAGGCCGGGCCGCGTGCCCGTCTTGGCGTTTGCGGAGCGCGCGTAAATTTTCTCGCAGCTGCCGCAGTGCGGGCAGACCGGGCCATTCGGCCAGCGCACACGCTCGAAATAGGCGCGCGCGGCCTCCTCGGTGGAGAACCGACGCATGATTTCCATAAGGGTTAGATCAGGATAGATCATTGTCTTACTCTCTTTAGTTGGGTCATGAATGTTTGGGACATTCTGGTTTGGGACACGAAAGTTTGGGACATGGTGTCCCAAGGTCTTACGCGGTGGCCGCGCATCGTGTCGAGACCACGTTGCAAGTCATGGAGAAGTCTCTTGAGTATGCTGTACCATACCACACCCTAGGGGTGATGTCAAGTCATACCCCCCTCCCACGCTCAGCCATTGCGCGTAATATAGGACCGTCAGGCATAGCGAAGCCCGCACTCGCTAAACAAGCGAGACACTCATGCAGTGAGGCGTCCCGCATCATCAGCGTAGAGACACCGAGTGTACGTGCTAAATGCCAGTGAGGCGCTTTATAGGCCAGACGCAACACAACGATTGCATGTTGTGTCCGATTACCCGCACGCGTTGTCTCGCAACACTCAAATACGGTGATAGCCTCACCGGTGTGCGAACTACCGCACGCCCTCCAAAACTCTACGGTCTCAAAGACTTCCTTGGCCATCGCTTTCTCCTTTGTCACGTTCTCTTTTGTCACGTTCGCCAAACGCCCTTGGGCGTTATGGCTCGGTGATGTTCGGTGATGTTTGGGACCACGTATGGCCGGCTGCGTCGGTCATTCTGGTTTGGGACAGCATGTCCCGAACAATCATGTCCCAAAGATCGCGGCGTAGTAGTTACTTTCTATTTCCAGCGCGGTCATCGGTTGCGCTCGCGGTCAGCCTCAGACGCAGTGCGCGCACGCCGCACACGTTCCCGCCGTGTCAGTTCGGGGTGGTTATTGTTCAGGCTTGCGCAGACCGTAGGCGCGGTCAACGCTATCGACATGAGAGAGCGTACATTCGTGAGGGCGCGCAAGTCTCCCAACTCCAGCATGTAAGTCATCATCCAAGCTCCCAATTGCAAGTGCTATCGTCTCAAAGCTCATCGCTCTCTTTGATCACGTTCTCTTTTGTCACGTTCGCCAAACGCCCTTGGGCGTTATGGCTCGGTGATGTTCGGTGATGTTCGGTGATGTTCGGTGATGTTCGGGACACCATGTCCCAAAGGTTAGCCAAACAGCCGCGCGAGGATCGAGGCGATGACCCCACGCTTGGGCTGCGCGTGCGCCCCACCCATCTCGCCATAGCCGGCCTTGAAGTTCTTGGCGGGGTGGGCGATGAAGTGATCTTGGATAGTGGGCGCGCGTGAGGGTGATACACCCTGCGCACCATAGGTGGTGAGGCCAAGCAACGAGGCGTTGGAGGCCTCGTTAAAGAACACGTCGGCCACGACAGCCTTCTCTTTTTCATCCACGCCGGGGAAGCCGCACGTGTCATCGAGGGGCTGGTCATGGTTACGGTCATGGTTACGGTCAAGAAACTGAGCGTAGATGGCCTTGGAAATCGCCATCATGGCCTGCTCGTGCTCAGCGTAGGCACGCTCGTGCCGCGCCAGCCGGGTCTGGAGGTCAGCCGCCGAGCCGGCAGGTAGGGAGACCCCATAGGCAGGCAGGGAGGGCTGGAGGGGCTCGCCCTCGTCAAACAGGAGCCAGTCCGCTCCGAGGCTCACGGCCAGCGCGATGCAGGCGTTCAGGTCGTGCTGGAGTAACTGCGATCCCTCATGGACGACCGCCACCATCCAGCCAGTTTCACCGTGCTGGTAGGTCTGCGGAACCGTCACGTCGTTGCAGTCCAGCGCCAGTTTGGTGAGCGGGGTCAGGTGGCGAGTGGATAGGGCGAGGATGCTCTCAAGGGGTGCGTTGGTCATGTTTATTCTCTCTTTTGTCACGTTCTCTTTTGTCACGTTCTCTTTTGTCACGTTCGCCAAACGCCCTTGGGCGTTATGGCTCGGTGATGTTCGGTGATGTTCGGTGATGTTCGGTGATGTTCGGTGATGTTCTCTTTTGTCACGTTCGCCAAACGCCCTTGGGCGTTATGGCTCGGTGACGCGCGCAAGAGCGCAGGCCTGAGGCCGAGCACGAGCAAGCCACGAGGATGGGGCGCAGTAGTTATGGGCAGATTATATCGTCGTCGTCATCGTCAGCGTGGATAACCACACCCGAGAACTTCAAGGCTTTGGTTTGGGACGCCTTGTCCCAAAGCTCGAAGCGGGTCCAGCCGCCACCAGCCCCAAGGGCGGGCTCATGGCGTGGCCGCCAGAAGGCAGTGCCGAGGCCGTACTCGGTGTCGGTCTCCAGCAGGCGCAGCACATGGTCCTCGGGCTGCTCACCCATGTCGGCAAGGAAGTCTTTGAACTTGTGCCAACGTGGGTGCAGGTAACGCGGCGGGTTAAAGCGCCGGCTCTCGTCCGCGCCCATACACCGCATCTTGATGAATGTGTATGTGCGGTAAGTCTTGGTCTGGTTCTCGCCAGCGTGGCCGTGGCTCACGTTGCCATGCAGTGTCATGTCCATGTCAGCCGGCGTGAGTGCAGGTCGCGCTCTGCTTGCCTCAAGGCGGCGCTGCGCAGCGTGCAACACCGGAGGCTCATGTGTTACTGGCTCAACCAATGGCTGGAGCTTGCGACCGAAGGACGTGGCGCTATGCTCTTTGATCTGGTCAATCTTCACTCTGGAAGTTTCCAGCGCTGTTGTCCTTGCTTCACGTATTATGCGTTGGGCAGTTTCGCGCTGCTCTCGCTTTGCCTCATGGCGCGCAGCGATCTTGGCCGCGCCCTCGGGCGTATAGACACGCGTCTTGTATGTCTTGCGTTTGGGTGGGTGACGTTTGGCGAACGTCCCGTCAGGCTGCTTGACCCAGATCGTCTCGGACATGATGTTCGCTCTCTCTCTCTTGTCACGTTCGCCAAACGCCCTTGGGCGTTATGGCTCGGTGATGTTCGGGACACCATGTCCCAAAGGTTAGCCGAACGCCCTTGGGCGTTATGGCTCGGTGATGTTCGGTGATGTTCGCTCTTTTGTCACGTTCGCCAAACGCCCTTGGGCGTTATGGCTCGGTGATGTTCGGGACACGATTGTTCGGGACATGCTGTCCCAAACCAGAATGGCCGGCAGCGCCGGCCATACGTGGTCCCAAAGGTTAGCCGAACGCCCTTGGGCGTTATGGCTCGGTGATGCGCGCAAGAGCGCAGGCCTGAGGCCGAGCACGAGCAAGCCACGAGGATGTGGGGACAGACCCCGACTTACCTATGTACTATACACCACCCCCAAGGCGTTGTCAAGGGGGTCACCCTCGTGGCTTGCGCGTGTCACTTACAGCCGGCGTCGTGGTGTGTGATTGGAAAAACCGTCGTGGTGTTTGTGTTTTGAAAATGTCCTCGCTACATAAGGACTTAGACGTGCTCGTGATGGTTATGGTCGAGTGCTGTTTTATGTAGATGCGCACCCCCAAGTGGTTGCAATCACACACTAATTTTTTTACGAATTTACACTTGTGGTTACATATGGATTCGCAATGGTCGGGTCGCGGATTTCTGTAAGTGATTGAATTGATTTGGTTTATTCGGTTTATGGCAGAAATGTCCTCACTTTCAAGTATACACCCCCCTATAGGGCTTTTTTATGCGGGTCACACACACACCACGACGTTAATTCTTTGTATCGTCCACGACGTTAATTCTTTGTATCGTCCACGACGTTAATTCTTTGTATCGTCCACGACGTTAATTCTTTGTATCGTCCACGACGTTAATTCTTTGTATCGTCCACGACGTTAATTCTTTGGGACACGGTGGTCCAAACACGTATTACGAGCGTGGTGTGTGTTGATGGTTACGTTACCAGCAGCTTCTCACGTGGAAAAAAAAGCTGAATTACCCGACCAAAAGTGGATTTTTTGCCAAAAACGCGTTGCCCCAGGTGGTTAAACAGCACGAACAACAAAATTTTGTATATCTCTCTCTCCCTAAAAGACTGATATATATATATATAACAACTAATACGAACAGGATTTTTTGTTTTCCCCCAAAAACACTGGGGAAACCGCCTACATAGATAACCTGAAGTTTTGGTCGTGTTTTGTGTTTTTTATGTCCTTTTGGGGGGTCAAAAAACACGTTTTGGCGGCGTTACATAGGTAATTAAAATATCGCGCGTCGTGGACGTTGTGAAATCAAACACCACGACAGTTTTTCCAATCACGTATTACGACGCCGGCTGTAAGTGACTTAGCGCGGCTCGTCGTGGTGTGTGTATCCACCACGACAGTTTTTCCAATCACGTATTACGACGCCGGCTGTA
>Ga0187885_10000299_pt1 | contig 60512 bp, 53 predicted proteins | sample June2016WEW_20_1_3_FD_132970 | JGI IMG/M metagenome (GOLD analysis project Ga0187885, IMG submission 132970) | Peatland microbial communities from SPRUCE experiment site at the Marcell Experimental Forest, Minnesota, USA - June2016WEW_20_100 | ecosystem: Environmental > Terrestrial > Soil >...
CCGATCTGCCGTTCGTGCCGTTCCGTGAACCGTCCTGCGGACCTGCGAGGAAGCCGGCCGTCCAGCACGTATCCTCGTGTCGGCGAGCGCGCCCCGTCTCCGGGCGCCGCCGGTTCAACGGAGGGCAGCATGGCGGCCGAGTACAACGCAACCGTGGTGGGCCGGGTAGAGATTGCGCCCGGATTGGTCAGCATGCGCGTCGCACCAGACAAGCTTCCGTTCGAGTTCAAGTCGGGCCAGTACGTAGTGCTCGGGCTGAAAGCCACGGAGCCGCGGGTCGAAGAAGCGGACGCCGACGAGCCAATCGTCGTGGCCGGAGAGGGGCCCGCCGGCACGCCGGGAAGCCAGTCGGCCGTGGCTGCACAGGCCGCCGCCGCGACCCGGGCTGCCGCCGACCTGGACCGGATCATCCGCCGCGCTTACTGCATCGTCTCGGAGAGCCGCGCCGACGAGTACCTCGAGTTCTACCTGACCCTGATCCTGAGCGGCGAGCTCACGCCGCGGCTGTTCAACCTCAAGGTCCGGGACCGGTTGTACGTCGGCCCAAAGGCCGTCGGTGTGTTCACCCTGGCGAGGGCGCGCGGTAAGCACGTCCTCATGGTCGGGACCGGGACGGGCCTGGCGCCGTACATGTCCATGATCCGCAACGAGCTTGCGCTGAGCATCGATGGGAGCATCGGGGCGCGAGCGCTGTGGCAGCGCAACGGGTCGCGGCATTTCGTGATGGTTCACGGGGCGCGCCACTCGTGGGACTTGGGCTACCGCACGGAACTCACCGGCCTGGCTCGCCACTGCAGCAACTTCCACTACCTGCCGGTGATCACGCGGCCCCAGGAAGACATCACCTGGCGCGGCCGGAGCGGCTACCTCCAAAACCTCATCGCCTCCGGCGCGGTCGAAGAAGAGACGGGCCTGGCGCTCACACCCGAGAACTTCGACATCTTCCTGTGCGGCAACCCCGGCATGATCGAGACGGTGATCGGCTGGGCGGAGGCACGCGGCTTCACCAGGGACAGGGGCCACAACATCGGCACGCTCCACGTCGAAAAGTACTGGTAGTGCGGCGGACGCAGTTGGGCTCTCGCAACGACCCACTGGGGCTGCACCCGACGTGCTATGGTCGCCTGCGGGGTATCCCCAGACCACCTTGCCCGTGAGGTGGGCCGTGCACTCATGAGGTGTCATATGCTCGTCCACAGGACCGAAGGCCAGGGTCTCACTGAATATGCCCTTATCCTGGCGCTGATCGCCATTCTCGCGATCACCGCCCTGCTCTTCCTCAGCGGCCAGATCGACACGATCCTCAGCCAGATCGGCTCTGCCCTGTAACTGCCGCCGAGAGCAGTGGAACCGGGTCGCGAACGACGCGACCCGGTTTTGTGTACACGGAAGCCGGCTGCGGCCCCCAACCGGCGCACCAGGGTAAACTCGACCGGCTGACGATCCGGCCGAATGACCGGCGGGGCGAACCCTGGACGAGTGACGAGCGTGGACAAGACAGGCGGACGAGGCGCAAGCCCCGGATCGGAGACTGGCTCGCTGGACGAGCAGCAGCGGTCGGGTTTCGGAGACATGGATCCGGAGGCCTTCCGGCTGGCTGCCCATGAGGCCGTAGACATCATGGCCGACTACCTGGCGGGAGTCGGCGACAGACCGGTCATGCCCGCCATCGAGCCCGGGACCCTGCGGCCGCTCTTCCCCGCGGCACCGCCCGAGTCGCCTGAGCCCATTGAGGCGATCCTCTCGGATTACCGCCGCCTGATTGAGCCGAACGTCACTCACTGGCAGCACCCCCGCTTCCTGGCCTACTTCAGCAGCGCGGCGTCGGGGCCGGGCATCATCGGCGAGATGCTGACCGCGGCGCTCAACTCCAACGTGATGCTGTGGCGCACCAGCCCGGTCGGCACGGAGCTGGAGCAGGTGGTCGTGGACTGGCTGCGCCAGGCTCTCGGGCTGCCGGCGCCGTTCGACGGCCTGCTGACCGACACGGCGTCGACTTCATCGCTGCTCGCCCTCACGGCGGCGCGGCAGGCGGCCGGAATCGACGCCGCGGCAAAGGGCCTGCCCGGGCGGCCGGATGTGCCGAAGCTGCGCGTGTATGCGTCGGCTGAGGCTCACTCGTCCATCGAGAAGGCCGCCATGACGCTCGGCCTGGGCCAGGTCGGGTTGGCGAAAATCCCGACCAACGATCGGTTCGAGCTGCGGCTCGACGCGCTTGAGGAAGCGGTCTCGGCGGACAAGAGGGCCGGGATCAAGCCGATCGCGATGGTGGGCACGATCGGCACGACTTCTACTACTTCGGTGGACCCCATCGCGGCCATGGCGGACATCGCGGCCCGGGAGGGGATGTGGCTGCACGTCGATGCCGCGCACGCCGGGGCGGTGGCGCTGATACCCGAGCGGCGCCATCAGTTCGAGGGCTGGGAACGGGCCGACTCGGTCGTGACGAACCCGCACAAGTGGTTCTTCTCGCCGGTCGATGCCTCGATCCTGCTGACGACGCGCATGGCCGTTCTCCGCTCGGCCTTCAGCCTCGTGCCGGAATACCTGCGGACGCTCGATCGGGAAGGCCCGATCCGGGACTACAACGAGTACACGCCCACGCTGGGCCGGCGCTTCCGGGCGCTGAAGCTGTGGATGCTGCTTCGCTACTTCGGCCTGGAAGGGCTGCGACGAAGAATCGAGCACCACCTCGAGCTGGGCCGCCGGTTCGCCGCCTGGATCGACGAAAGCCCGGACTTCGAGCGCCTGGCGCCTGTCCCGTTCTCCACGATCTGCTTCCGCTATCGCCCGGCCGCGCTGGCCGGCCGCGAGGCCGAACCGGCCGTTGCCGACGAGCTGGACCGGGCCAACGTGGCCCTGATGGACTCGCTCAATCGGACCGGCGACCTGTTCGTCTCGCACACCCGCCTGAACGGGCGGTTCACGATTCGAGTCGCGCTGGCGAACCTGCGGACGGAGGATGCCGACCTGGATCGTGTCTGGGAGGTCATCCGTCGCCAGGCGGCCGAGCTCACCCTTTCCGTAGCCTGAGGGCCCACGGCCCTGCGCGGCCGGCTCGGAGCGCTACGATTGACGTGTGAACCTGCTCGTCGTAGAGCGCCTGGCCGCTCTCCTTGTTGAGATCTCCACGCCCTGTGTCGTGGTTGGAGTGGCGGTGCTCTTGTTCCTCAACCCCGTCTGGGTGGGGTTCGACCAGGATCGCAGCGACGTCGCCGCCCTGACGGGCTACAGCCCGGCTGAGGTCCGGCAGGTCACCGGCAGCATTTTGTCGGATCTGGTCTTCGGGCCGCCGACGTTCGGCGTCGCCGTGAACGGCGCTCCCGTTCTGGACGAGCGCGAGCGAAGCCACATGGCCGACGTGCGCACCGTGCTGCTGGAGCTAGGCCTGGTGGCGCTGGCCGCCGCCTTGGCGCTGATCGGAGTGGGGATTGCCAGCCGGGGCGCCGCCTGGTTCTGGAGCGCCGTCGGCGCGGGCGGGCGGCTCCTGGTCGCGGCCGTCGTCGTCGTTGGGCTCGCTTTCGCGATCTTCTTCGAGCAGGCCTTCGAGCTGTTCCACGAGATCTTCTTTCCGCCTGGGACGTACTCGTTCGATCCCAGAACGGAGAAGCTCGTTCAGCTCTTTCCAGATCAGTTCTGGTCGGAGACCAGCGTCGGCATCGCCGCGACGGTGCTGGTCCTGGGCGTGGCAGTGGTCCTGGCCGCGGAGCTTCTGGCCGGGCGGGCCGCAACGCCCGCAACCCCCACGGCCGTGACACCGGGGAGCTGGGCGCCATGAACTCGGGGCTGCCGCTTGGCCGTCTCTTCGGAACCGAGATCCGAGCTCACTGGACCTGGATCTTCGTGCTGGCCGTGGTGACCGTGTTCTTCGGGGCGGGCCTGTCGGCGCAGACGGAGGCCGGGTTCGACGCCGCCTGGGGCTGGGCGTCGGCCGTCGCGTGCGCCGTTCTCGTCTTCGGCTCGGTGACGGCCCACGAGCTGGCGCACGTTTGGGTGGCGCGGCGGTACGGCATCGGCAGCGAAGTGGCGGTGGTGCAGCTGCTGGGCGGGACGTACCTGATGGAAACCAGGCCCAGAACCCCCGGCCAGGAATTCCGCGCTTCGCTGGCCGGTCCTCTCGTCAGCCTGGCCGTCATGCTGGCCTTCGCCGCACTGGTCGTGGTGACTCAGGTCGGCTGGGGAGCGCTGGATGCCGGGACGACGACTGCCAGCTCGATACCCGCGGGAGTCCTCGCCGTCAGCTTCATCGGACAGGTCCTCGGGCTCTTCAACCTGTTCCTGGCAGTCGTGAACCTGATCCCCGCCTATCCGATGGACGGCGCCCGGATCGTTCACGCCGTCGCCTGGGCCAGGTCCGGCCGTGACGATCAGGCCATGGCGGTCTCGAGCCGCGTAGGGCGCTACGTCGGCTACGTGATCATCTTTATCGGCGTGCTGCTGATGCCCGTGGTGGGCGTGTTGCCCGGGCTGACCCTGGTGGTCGCGGGCTGGCTGATCCTGGGGTCGAGCCGCGTCCTCGATCGGCGGGCAATGCTGCAGAACCTGATCGCCGGTGTTCGGGTCCTCGATGCCGCCGACCCGGACCCGGCGCGCATTCCGCCGCAGCTCACGCTCGACGTGTTCGCCGGCGACTATCTCGGCGAACGCATGGGTGGGGCCGCTCTCGTCGAGCGCGGCGATGAGCTCCTGGGGCTGATCGGTACATCGCAGATCCGGCGGATCCCGCGCCGGAATTGGACCGCGATGCGAACGGAACAGGCGATGGTACCCGTCGGCCGCGTGCCGCGCGCCAGCGGCGACTCGGACCTGTGGCGGGCGCTGGAGGTTCTCGAGCGTTCCGGCCTCGACGGTCTCCTCGTCGGCACCGGCGGGCAGGTGCCGGCGCTGCTAACGAGACGCTCGGCGGCGCGGCTCATCAGGGAACGTGCAGAGGAGCGCGCCTGGCAGATGAATCCGGGCCGGGTCGGGTTGCGGTTCCCGGGAAGGCGTCCACCCGGCCCTCCCATGGCGACGCCTCGGCCGGACGTGACCCCGGGCGAGCCCAACGACAGGTCGAAGGAAGAGCCCGACGATAAGCCGAACAATCGGCCGAAGGACGAGTGAGACGTGGGCGGAGGCGAGGACCGGATGAACCCCGGCGGCAGGGCTGGCGACGGAACGTTCGAGGAGGGCAGCCGAGCTGAGAGACGGCGCATGGGCCACGTCGACAGGGGCGGCAGACCGCGCATGGACGACGTCACGGAGCAGCCCGTGGCTGCCCGGCGGGCGGTGGCCGAGGCCGAGGTTGCCGTCTCGCAGGAGACATTGAGCGCCATCGTCGACGGGACTAATCCCAGAGGCGACGTCCTGAGCGTGGCCGAGCTGGCAGGCGTGATGGGCGGCAAGAAGGCAAGCGAGCTGATACCGCTCTGCCACCCGGTGGCCCTCACCGATCTGCTGGTCCGGGCCGTGCCGGATAGAGCCGCCGGTGTGGTGAGAATCCGCGTCGAGACCGCGACCATCGGGCCGAGCGGTGTAGAGATGGAGGCCCTGACCGCCGCAGCCGTGGCCGCGCTCACGGTGGTCGACATGGTTCGCGGCGTGGACCAATCGGTGGCGGTTCGCGGGATCAGGCTGCTCTCCTATTCGAGCGAGGAGGGCGCCGCCTGGCAGCGACCCGAGCAGCCGAGTATCGCCCCCCGGGCACCCCGGGGAGCCAGGATCGCCGGTCGCATCGCCGGTTCGGCCGGCCGTGGTGCGCCCGGCGGGCGAACGGCGCCGCGCAGGCACGGACCGTAGCCGTTCTCCGACGGACCAGCCGCCCCCAAATCCGGGTCAAGCGCGTCACACGGCAGAGGGACCGGTAGTACGTTTGGGGCCACGGCCCGGGGTCATCTTGGGGCGGGTCGGAACGAAGGTTGCTGGCTACAGTAACGGCAGGCTACCCGAGCGCAGGGAGGGTGTCGTGCCCGACGCCAGAGTCATTCTGCCGCTCCTGATTTTCTTCGCCATGGGCGGAGCGACGCTGTGGCTGCTGTGGCGAGTCGTGGTTGCCGGCGGCCGGGCTCGCCGGGACGCGGCGTCCGGCCATGCCGCCGCGGAGATCGCCCGACGGGCCGAGGTGCTTGTGGGCGAGTTGCTCGTGACCGTAGACGAGGTGAGGCGCCGCCAGATCCGCCCAGAGGAAGCCGCGTCGAGTCTTGCCGCCTCTCATGACGCCCTGGGGCGGCACGTGAGCGAGGCCACGGCGCTCACCGGAGGCGGGCCCTGGGCCGGCAACGCGGCGGCCCTGGTCGGCGACCTCGAGCGCGCGCAGCGCGCGATCGAGCTGGTGGCGCACGGGAGCGAGCTTCTGTCCGACATGGCCGGCGGCGACTGGGGTGAGGGAGAAACGTCCGTCAAGCGGGGTTACCTGAACCTGGTTCATGCCCGGGAGGCGATTCACGAGCGGCGAGAGACGATCGTGCTGAGCTCACAGGTGCGCCGTTCGAGCTTGATCGGCTGACCGAGGGCGCCGCGTGGCGGTGCTATCCTCCGTGGCGGGCCACGGCAATCGTGGCGGAGGAGATCCAATCCATGCGCTGTCCGCGCTGCGGCGAACGCGAAACCCGGGTCATAGACTCGCGCGACCTGGACGAATCGAGCATCAGGCGTCGCCGTGAGTGCGTGGCCTGCGCCGCCCGCTTCACCACCAACGAACGCATCGAGGCTCCGCGCCTGGTGGTCGTCAAGCGCGACGGCTCTCGCCAGGAGTTCGACCGCGAGAAGGTGGCTTCGGGATTGCGCAAGGCTCTGACTCGCCGTCCCGTGGCGGAGGATGCGGCGGAGCGCGCCGCCGACCAGATCGAGGCGGAGCTGCGGGCCTGCGGTTCGTCCGAGATCGATTCCTCTGAGGTCGGCCGCCTGGCGATGGAGAAGCTGCGCGCCATCGACCAGATCGCCTACATACGCTTCGCCAGCGTCTACCAGAGCTTCGAGGACCTCGGGACGCTGAAGCGCGAAGTGGACAACCTGTACGCTCAGCGAGAGAGCGGGGCGACCGTGAAGTGAGCGTCCTGTCCGATCGCGATATCGAGGCCGCCCTGGTCGCGGGTCGCATCAAGATCCAACCCTACGATCAAGCCGACCTGCAACCGTCCTCGGTCGACCTGCACCTGGACCGGGCTTTCCGGGTGTTTCGCAACAACCGCTATCCGTACATCGACGTTCGGGCCGCCCAGCCGGACCTGACCGAGTTGCTGTCCGTGGCGGACGACGAGGCGTTCGTCCTGCATCCGGGGGAGTTCGTGCTCGGCCAGACGCTCGAATGGGTCGAGCTGCCGGACGACCTGGTGGCTCGCCTGGAAGGCAAGTCGTCGCTCGGCCGCCTCGGCCTGCTCATCCATTCGACCGCGGGCTACGTCGATCCCGGCTGGCAGGGCAAGCTGACGCTCGAGTTGTCGAACGTGGCCAAGCTCCCGATCGCGCTGTACGGGGGGATGAAGATCGGCCAGATCAGCTTCCTGGAGATGTCGAGCAGGGTCGATCGACCGTACGGCTCGGCGGGCCTCGGATCCAAGTACCAGGGCCAGGCCGAGCCCACCGCCTCGGTTTTCTTCGAGGATTTCGAACGGAGCCGGCGATCTCGTCCGGCGGGAGACAAGGAGCCAGCGCGTTGACGACGATGAACGATGCCGTTGACTGGTCGACGGATCTCGGCGGAGGCACGCGCGTCGCGCTGATCCAGGCCGGAACCTTCCGCTCGGATGCAGGCGCGCTTTTGGGCGTCGTACCACGAGTGATGTGGAACGATCTGGTGGCCCAGGAGATAGACGCGCAGCACCGTCTTCTGCAGGCGCTGAATTGTCTCCTGATCGAGACTCCGGCCGGGCGCGCGCTGGTGGAGACCGGCATCGGCGATCGCGTCACGGACAAGGTCCGCGCCATGCGGGCGTACCGGGGGCCGTGGATCGTCCCCGCGCTCGAGAACGCGGGCTTCGATCCTGCGTCGGTGGACACCGTGGCAGTCAGTCATCTCCACTTCGACCACGCCGGCGGGGTGCTGCGCGCGGACGGCAGCCTGGCCTTTCCGCGGGCTAGATTCGTGGCTCAGATGGCCGAGTGGCAGATCGCGATGGGCACCAACCCGCGACTCGTGGCCGGATACGACCAGCCGGAGTTGAAGCTGCTACGCGACCTGGGGCTCGGCGGGATTGTGGACGGCGAGGCCGAGATCCTGCCGGGCGTCAGCGTCGTGCCGACCGGTGGCCACTCGGCCGGCCATCAGGGAGTCCTGATCCGGGGCCGGGACCGGACGGTCGCCTTCTTCGGCGACCTGTGCATGCGGCCCTGGAGCGCGAACCCGCGCTGGGTGACCGCTTTCGACGACTTCCCGCTCGACTCGGTCCTGGTGAAGGCATCGCTCTTCGCCCGCGCCGCTGCTGAGGGCTGGACGATCGTACTTTCGCACGAGCCCGTTCATCCTGTGGGCCGGCTCGCGCGTGACCGCGATCGCTACCGCTACGAGGCGCTGGTCTGACGCGTGCCGCGGTTCGTTCGCGGTTGCCTTCGGACGCGGTAACATCCGTGCGGGCCCCCGTAGCTCAGTGGACAGAGCGCCGCCGTCCTAAGGCGGGCGTCGTCGGTTCGAGTCCGGCCGGGGGCGCCAACCCTTGTCGGAGGGGCAGGGGAGCAGGAGTCGCTCGATGAGGTTCGGCACCCGCGCGCTCACCGTGGGCGGCGTCGCCGTCGCGATGGCCTATCTCGAGTCGGCCGTGGTTGTGTACCTGCAGCGGGCGCTGGACATCACGCCGGATCGGCTCTTCCCGCTGCGCGGTCCGGACGTGGTCGGCGACCTGGCCGCGATCGAGGTGGGCCGCGAGTTCGCGACGCTGGTGATGCTGGCGGGGATCGGCTGCCTGGCGGGGCGGACCCGGATCGAGCGGCTGGCCTGGTCGGCGGTCGCTATCGGCGTCTGGGACATCTTCTACTACGCCTGGCTGTGGGTCTTCCTGGGCTGGCCCAACTCGCCGGGGAACTGGGACGTGCTGTTCCTCATCCCGGTGCCATGGACCGGGCCGGTGTGGGCGCCGCTGATCGTCAGCGCGGCCCTCATCGGCTTTGGTATCACAGCCGCCCACGGGCTCGACATCGGGAGACCCGTGCGGGCCGGAAGAACGAGCCTCGCGCTGGGAATCTCGGGCGGCCTTCTGGTGGTGCTGAGCTTCACGGTCGACGCGACCCGCATCATGGCCGGAGGGCTGCCGGGCTGGTACCCCTGGCCGATCTTTGTGGCCGGGATGGCTCTCGCGACCTGGGGCGGGGTGCTGGCCCTGGGCAGGTTCACCCCCGGCGCTCGTCTCGGCGGGGATTGACTCTGCAGCCCTTGAGGGTCGCTCGCCGCAGCCGACTTCTCCGGGGGCGGTCGGGCCGCCCAGCAGCTGCCGGTCGATTGACCGAGGCGCAGGAGAAGCCATCGAACCGAGCATCCGGACCGACTTCGACCAGATGTTGACGCCGATGCTGGGCCTGGCCGAGCGGATCCTCGCACGGCGGGGTTCGTTCCATCCCTTCGGGGCGCGCCTCGCCGCCAGCGGGCAGCTGGCCGTGATCGACGTAGCCCCGACCCTGGACGAGCCCTCGAACCCGCTCATCCTCGACGCGCTGTCGCCACGTTCCGCCTCGAGGCCAGGGCCGGCACGATCAAGGCCTGCGGCGTGCACTGGGACGCGCTGGTGCCGAAGGAGCAGGGTGGCGGCCTCACAGAGGCCATGGCCATCGAGCTCGAGCACCGCGATGGCGACCCAAGGGTCGTCCTCTGCACCTACGAGCGTGACCCGTCGGGGGCGTGCGCTTCGATGGCCCGATCACGGCCATCGGACGGCGCCACGTCTTCGGTACGGTGCTGTTGTCTTGAGGGATCGTCCTGGGGCGATCGTGACCGGCCGGCGTCGGGCTGCCGAAATGGTGAAGTCAAACCCGATCGGCGTATTCTTGGAACGACGATTCGGCTTTCGGCCGTCCGTCACGCAGTCCCGGGCTGTCGCGTCAATCGGCAGCGCCGCGGACGCGGCAAAACAGGACCACGCGGAGGAAGCAAGGGTTGATGGCTCGCCGATCGGGGGGACGGTGGCAGCCCCTGGCCGGGGTCGCGGCGTACGTGGCTCTTTGTGTGATGCTGGCTTCGGTGGCCTGGGTGGCCGTGGGTACGGTCGTCGCGCACGGTTCGGCCGCCACGCCGTCGACGATTGCCGCCCTGTCGACGCCCGTCAATACGGTCCAGCCGACCGAAGTGCCCACCGAAGCGCCGACCGCGACTCCAACGGAACCGCCGCTTATCCCGTCGTTTCCAACTGTACCGCCCACCGCGGGTCCGTTTCAGATCGACCTCTACAGGGGTACGTTCGTCTCGCAGATGAACAAGTACGCCTGCATGGCCGGCGCGCTGCAGAACATGCTCAACATCATCGGCCCGAAGGTCGACACGACGACGGCGCGCCAGGTTGCGATCAGCCACCTCATCGTGGCAAACACCACCAAACAAGACAGCCTGAACGGCGGCTACGGTCCCGCGGGCTGGGCGATCACTTTGACTCAGCTGGGCGCCGGGCACTACAGGCTCCTGATCGATAACACCTTCAACCAAGCGATGCTCGACGCCGCCACGGCGCTCCGCAAGACGGGGCGGCCGGTTGGTCTCCTGACCTGGTGGGGGGCCCATTCCTGGGTGATGACCGGCTTCCGTTCGAACGTGGACCCACGCTACAACCCCAACGGCTTCATCCTGCTTGGGGCGTTCATCGTCGACCCGTTCTACCCGCGCAAGAGCTCGATCTGGGGCCAGACCCTGCCGCCGGACAGCTTTAGGGACATGGCCGCCATGGCTCACAACTACATCGGCTGGAAGCGTCCGGAAGGCCACTACCCCGGTCGGGACGGGAAGTGGCTATTGGTGGTTCCGTACTGATCTGCGTTGCGGGGTAGAGCCGGGCCTGCTCAGTCGTGGCAGGCGGCGCAGCGGCCGCAGATCGTGACGTGCGAGAGGTCGACGGCAAACCCAAGCTGTGTCGCCAGCGCTTCGACGATGGCGGCGCCGGTCTGCGGGCAGATCTCCCAGGTCGTGCCGCAGGCCACGCAGTAGAGGTGGCCGTGGATCTGGTCGGGGAGAATGTGGTACTCCTCGCGACCGTCCGGGCCGTGGCCGTGCCTGACGAGGCCCAGATCCTCCAGCATGTCGAGGGTGCGGTAGACGGTCGAGGGGGTCGTGGTCCGGTCGCGCTCTCTGCAGCGGGCTATCAGCTCCGACGCCGTTACGTGGCCCTCGTGCTCTCGGAGGACCTCGATCAGGGTGCGGCGCTGGGGCGTCCAGCGCAGGCCGCTCGCGCGGACGCGATCGGCGATCCCGTCCCAGGGGCTGGTGGCAGGATCGCCCACGATGGCTGCGGTGTCCTCAGGTGGCACGCTGCGGTCCTTTCTCTGCCGTCCATTGTGGCGCATGGGCGCACGCTGTAGACTCCCGACGCATTGCAACGACTCGCAATAGCAACCTGTCTCGTTGCGTGAGACCGAGGAGCTTGAATGTCTGTCGTCGTCGCCGGCCGCACGCGTTCGGATGGACGCGTCGGCTGGCTGGAGCAGACCGTCGGCGGCATCACCGACAACATCGAGCATGCCGTCTTCACGGAGCAACTTGCCCGCACGGACGGCTGGCTGCAGCGGCGCGATCCCAGGGCGAAGCTCGTCGGCTTCCTGGTGGCCGTGCTGGCCGCCAGCCTCAGCGCATCCATCGTGGGCCTGGCGTTCCTGTACGCGGCTACGCTGGCCGCTGCTCGAGCCAGCCGCGTCCCGTTCGGCTTCTTCGTCAAGCGCGTCTGGCTCGGGATCCCGTTCTTCGCCGGGATCGTCGTGCTGCCCTCGATCTTCTTCGTTCCGGGCGACCGCGTGTTCGACCTGGCCGTGGGCCCGGCCCACCTGGCTCCGTCCTGGAACGGCCTCGCCGGAGCCGCGCTCTTCGTCAGCCGGGTGGGCGTTTCGGTGTCCCTGGCCGTGCTGCTGGTGGTGACGACCCCGTGGGCCAGCATCCTGAAGAGCCTGCGCGCGCTCCACACGCCGCAGGTCTTCGTGCTCGTGCTGTCCATGACCTATCGCTACATCTTCCTGTTCCTGCACACGGTCAACGGCATCCTGCTGGCGCGCAAGAGCCGCGTCGTGGGCCGCACGAGTGGCGGTGAGCAGAGACGCTGGATAAGCGGCACCATCGGCAATCTCATGAGCCGTGCCTTCAGGATGAGCAACGACGTCTACGCCGCCATGCTCGCCCGCGGCTTCACCGGCGAGGTACGCGTCTACAGCACCTTCCGAATGCGGGCGGCCGATTGGGCCAGCCTGGGCGGCGTGTTCGCGGTGGCCGGGGCTGCCGTGGCCCTGAGCGTGCTGCGTTGACCGGGGCAGACCTTACCGACTCCCCGGTGGGATGGCCCGTCGGTCCCGGCGAACCGGTCTTCCGGCTGCGGGGTGTGCGGCACGTGTACGCGGGCCGCCAGACCGCGCTCGATGGCGTGGACCTGGACATCTGGGCCGGCGAGCGCGTCGCCCTGCTTGGCGCCAACGGCAGCGGCAAGTCCACGCTCCTGAAGCTGCTCGACGGCATCATCGCCCCGACCTCCGGCAGCCTGCGGGCACTGGGCCGGGACGTCGCCGCGGTCGCGGCGGGGCTGGAGGCGTTCACGTTCCATCGCGAGGTCGGCCTGGTCTTCCAGGATCCGGACATTCAGCTCTTCAGCGCCACGGTGCTCGACGACGTCGCCTTCGGTCCCCTGCAGCTGGGCCTGGACCAGGACGAGGTCCGGCTCCGCTGCGAAGAGGCGATGGCGGCCATGGCGATCGGACACCTCGCCGATCGGGCACCGTTCGAGCTGTCGGGCGGAGAGAAGAAGCGCGCGGCGATTGCCTCGGTCCTCTCGCTTCGGCCGCAGGTCCTGCTCCTCGACGAGCCGACCGCTTCTCTCGATCCGCGGACGAAGTGGGTTCTGGTCGATCTGATCCAGCGCCTCGGGAACGCCGGCCGCACACTGGTCGTCGCCACTCACGAGCTCGACGTCGTGCCCCTGATCGCCGACCGAGCCGTCGTCCTGAGCGAGGAAGGCAGGATCGTCGCCGACGGCAGCCCAGCCGCGGTGCTGGGCGACGTGGAACTCCTGGTCCGGGCCAACCTCATCCACGAACATCTGCACCGCCACGGCGCCATTCGGCACTCCCATCCCCACGAGGCCGGCGACGATGTTCATTCGCACCCCGCCCGGGAAACGGCCGCGCCCTGACCCGACCACGAAGGGGCGCAGCGGCTGCCGAGGCCGGTCTGGCGTCGACGAGGCCGACCGACGCGCTCTGAGCAGGCCGGAGACGTGCCGGTCCGGAGCGCCCCGCCTGGAGCCGCATATACTCCGGGAATGCGTCGCCTGCTGTGCATTGCCTCCCTGTTGAGCCGACTCGCAGGTCAGACCTACGTCTGGCGCGTGGCGCCGCTTCATCGACCCGTGCCCATCGTCCGGAGTCTGCCGGCGGAAACCCTCAACGGGACGCTGCCGGCGTGGTGGCTGGCTCGGTGATGTACGTCTGGCCTGCCCGTCCGCCGGCTGTTGGCCGGCGCCGGCCTCTGATCGCGGCCAGCGGCGCGGCACTCGTCCTGGTGGTTGCGGTCGTGGCCGGGCTCGTGATAGGGCAGCCGGGCGGCGCGACGCAGGCAACACCCGTGGGCGCGGCTTCGAGCAGTGGCGCCGTCACCATCCTGGGCGCCGAGGCCGCCTCGCTGGATCCCGCGGTGCAGTCCGACGCGGGCAGCGCCCAGGTGGTTTCGCAGCTATTCGAATCCCTGACGGCTATCGATGCTGCCGGGCACGTCCAGCCGGCGCTCGCCGATGGCTGGCAGGTCTCAGCCGATCGCCGAGAGATCGTCTTCCACCTTCGACCGGGCCTGGCATTCTCGGACGGCTCCCCGCTGAGTGCTGCCGACGTCGTCTCGAGCTGGCTGCGGGTCCTCGATCCTGCCCACCCCAGCCAGCTGGCCTCCCTGCTGGACGACGTCGTTGGCGCTACCGCGTACGAGGAGGGAAACGGCCAGAGGTCGGCCGTAGGCCTGTCGGCGGTCGGCACCGACCAGGTGGCGGTCGACCTGGCGAAACCCGCCTCGGACTTCCCGGCGATCGTGTCCAGCCCCACGCTGGCCGTGGTTCCGCCGCAGATCGACACGGACAGCGCGATCCTTTCACCCGGGACCTTCGTTGGCAGCGGGGCTTATGTGCTGACCGGTCTGACGGACACCGAGACGACGCTGACGGCCAACCCACGCTACTGGGCCGGCGCGCCGTCGATCAAGACGGTGCACCTGCTGAGCTCCATCGGCGGCCAGAGCCCGGTCTCCGAGTTCCAGGCCGGGGACCTCGACTACACGCCGATCAGCCTCTACGACGCCTCGTGGATCGCGTACGACAAGACCCTCGGCCCAGACCTGAGGATCGAGCCGTCGCCTTCGGTGGAGTACTACGGCTTCGACACTACTCGCCCACCGTTCAACAACGTCCACGTCAGGCTCGCCTTCCAGATGGGCATCGACTGGCGTCGCATCGTGGCCCTACAGGGCGATCCGCTGATGCAACCGGCGACGGGAATGGTTCCGCCCGGAGTGCCCGGCCACAGCGCCACCGACTTCGGACCCGTGTTCAACCTCGCGACGGCCAAAGCGGAATTGGCCGCGGCTGGCTACCCCAACGGCGCCGGGTTTCCGAAGATCATCTTGATCACCGCAGGGGCCCCGCTCGACCAGGCCATCGTCAGCCAGCTCCATGACAATCTCGGCATCGACATCGACTATGAGGCCCTCGACTGGACCTCGTACAACGAGCGACTGCTGACGGATCCGCCGGCGTTCTGGGAGATGGATTGGGTAGCCGACTACCCCGGTGCCAACGATTTCCTGGGCCTCCTGCTGGGGACCGGCAAGACGAACAATTTCGGCCGCTGGAGTTCCAACCAGTTCGACGCGGCGGTCGACCAGGCCCTGGCGGCGAGCAACCCGGTGGCCGTACAGCAGGCCTTCGACCAAGCCCAGGCGATAGTGCTCGACCAGGCGCCCGTGATCCCGGTCGACTACGGCGCCGGCTATTCGTTGTCGAATCCGCGGCTTCTGGGGGCCATCCCGAACGGTCAGGGCCTGATTCGGTACGCCGGCCTGGCCTGGGCGAGCGGCTCATGAGGCCGTCGATGGGGCACAGGATTGTCCGGGTCGCCATCGCCGCGGCGGTTCTGGCGGCGGCGGCAATCGGCGCTGGCGCCGCCTCGGTCGGCGCCGCGTCGATCACGTTCGGAACGCCCACCGCAAGCTCGAGCTTCGGCAAGGGCGTCGATTTCGAGCAGCCGTACAGCAGCAGCGGCGACCTGCGCGAGGCCGACATCGTGATCAGCTACCCGGGCAGCTTTGGACCGTCCGTGGTCAAGCTCGAGAATCCGGGGACCAGCAGCCTCACGTACGAGCTCGACACGTCGGCCGGACAATTGCAGCCCAACAGCCAGCTCGTAGCGCACTTCCAGGTGACGTTCGCCGACGGCACGGTCGAAAACGGGCCGGATATCCACATCACCTACCTGGACGACAGGTTCCAGTGGCGGACGATAACCGGGAAGATCGTGCGGCTTCACTGGTACGACGGCGACAGCTCGTTCGCCCAGCAGGCGCTGCAGATGGGGGAGCAGGGGATCGCCAAGGCAGAGAGCTTCCTGGGCTTCACCGAGACCGCGCCGATCGACTTCTACATCTATGCCGACCAGACGTCCTTCTACGACGCGCTCGGCCCGGGCACGCGAGAGAATGTCGGCGGCGAGGCCAACCCGGACACGAGGACCCTGTTCGCGCTCATCACGCCAGACGAGCTTTCGTATGCCTCGACGGTCGTCCCTCATGAGTTGACTCACGTCGTGTTCGCCGACGTGACCCGCAATCCCTACCACTACCCGCCGCGCTGGTTGAACGAGGGGATCGCGGTATACGTGTCCCAGGGTTTCGACAGCTCGGACAGGCAACTGGTCAAGCAGGCCGCCTCGAACGGCAGTCTCATGCCGCTGGCGGCCCTCCAGGGCGAGTTTCCCACGACCGCGGACAGGTTCTACCTCGCCTACGCGGAAGCCGTTTCGGCGGTGGACTTCTTCGTGCGCACGTACGGCCAGGCCGACCTCGACAAGCTGTTGAAGGCCTACGGCACCGGAGACTCCGATGACGAGGCTTTCAGCGCCGCCATCGGCATCGACGTCACCGCGTTCGACACGGCCTGGCAGAAGGCGAATGGAGTCTCGGGCTTGAAGTCCTTCGGCCCCCAGCCGGCTCCAACCGGCCCGCTTCCGCCAGGCTGGACCGCGACCGGGCTGACCGGATCTGCGGCGGCTGCCACCGCGGGCGCAGCGCCAACGGCATCGCCCCCGCCGTCGGCAGTCTCCAGCCAGGGCGGTTCGGGCCAGGGCGGTTCGGGCCGGGGGCAGGGCGGCCCGAACGGGACCGTCGTGGCCCTGATCGTTGGCGCGGGCGTTGTCGTGGTCGGCCTGGGGCTGGTGGCGGTGGCGCTATCACGCCGCTTGACCTCTCGGGGGGCGCCTTGACGGGCGACTGCAAGCGCGGCCGGCGGCGCGGCGGCCTCGGTCGCCGCCGCTCACCAGCCGAACTGCCGCCACGGGCAGGCTCCGCTCTGGTAGGCTGGGCGGCCGTTGTGCGGGCCTTCTCTTTCCACACAAAGCGCTCAAGGTAGGGCACCTTCAGTGTCGTCCGCTGATTCCGAAGTCGTCGACTTCAGGCTTGGGGACGTGGTGCGGTTGCGGCGAGCTCACCCCTGCGGCGGCCGCGACTGGCTCGTTGATCGCCTCGGCGCCGACATCGGTCTGCGCTGCCAGACCTGTGGGCGGCACGTGCTTCTCGATCGCCGCACGCTGGAGCGGCGCTGCACGGGATTCGTCGCGCGGGGCGACGCGGCCTTGAGCCGCGCAGTGGCCCCGACGCCCCGCGACGCTCTGGAGTCGAGCCCGGGCGGGAAAAGCGGTCGATGAACGTTCCGGGACGCGCCAGTCGACGGGAAGGCGCCATGCGCCCAGCTCGTGTCCGGGCCACCGCAAGGCCCGCTGCGGTGGAGCCGAGCCAGCAGGCGGGTGCCCTGGCCGTCCTGCACAACCGTCCCTTCCTGCTGCTGTGGCTGGCCCAGCTGTCGACGCAGGTCGGCGGCAACATGGTCATCTACGGCCTGACGATCCTGATCGCCACAACCTACGCCTCGGCCACCGCCGTGAGCGCCCTGCTCCTGAGCTTCCTCGTCCCGGCGATCATCTTCTCGGCCATCGCGGGTGTGTTCGTCGATCGCGTGGACAAGCGCCACATCCTGCTCGTCACCAATGTGCTGCGGGGCCTCCTCTTTCTCGGGATCGTCCTCGTAGGCAACAACCTGGCGATGCTCTACCTGCTGATGATCTTCGTGGCGACCGTCACCACGTTCTTCGGTCCGGCCGAGGCGTCGATGATCCCGTTCCTCGTGCCGAAGGGCCAGCTGCTCGCGGCCAACGGGCTGTTCACCCTCACCATGAACGCCGCCTTCGCGGTCGGCTTCGCCCTGGTTGGACCGTCCGTCGTAGCCCTGGCGAGCCCTCAGGCGCTGATCGTGATCGTGGCCTTCCTGTACTTCGTGGCCGCGGTCTTCTGCTGGACGCTGCCAGCGTCACCTCCGGTGGGGGACGAAGGCGTCACGGCCGGCCAGGCGGTCGCCGACGCCGAGCGCGCCGTCGAAACGATGCTCGGGCAGCTGACCGAGGGCCTGGCATACATCCGCGACCACCGTTCGGTCGGCTGGTCGCTGTCCTACCTGGGCATCACCGGCGCTCTGGTGGGCATCCTGGGGGTCCTGGGACCGGGCTTCGCGAAGACGACGCTGCAGTTGGGCCAGAAGGACTTCGTGGTGGTCGTGCTGCCGCTTGGACTCGGGGTCGTGGCCGGGATCGTGGCACTCAACGTGTACGGCCACAGGCTGCCGCGGCGGCGCACGATCGAGGCCGGGATGATAGCCCTGGGGATCCTGCTGGCGGTCCTTTCCATCGCGGGGCCCATTTCGCAACTCCTGGAGAACAACGTCGCGGCCCAGATTCGCGAGGCCAGCAGGGTGGTCTCCGTGCTTTCCCTGGTCATCGTCCTCGCCTTCCTCGTTGGCTTTGCCTTTGCCATCGTCTCGATCGCGTCACAGACACAGCTCCAGGAAGAGCTGCCGGAAGATGTCCGCGGCCGGGTGTTCGGCGTCCTGAACATGCTCGTCTCGATCGCCAGCCTGGCGCCCATCATCGTCGTGGGTCCGGTAGCCGACCTTGTCGGCAGGGAGGGCGTGATTCTTGTCGTCGGCGTCTTCGTCGGTCTGTGGGGGATTGCCAGCCTGGTCAACCGGGGCCCGCTGCTGCCGGCCGAGCTGGAGGCACGGGCGAGCACTCCGCCAACGGGCGCGCCGGTGGACCCCATGACCGTCGCGGTCGTGCCCGCCGAGATGGCAGGGGGCGCCAACCTGATGGCCGCCGAGCACGCTCCCGACGGGAGTCAGGTCCGCCGATGAGAGGCCACGCCGCGGGAGGGACGGCGTGACTGGCACTGCGCCGCAGCGGTCCGACGCGGCGATCACGCCCGTCGCCTGGCGGGCCGCGGCAGTGGGCGTTCTCGTCGGCGGAGCAGCGGCCGGCTTTCTGGCAGGCCGGCGGCGGCTTGGCCGGATCGTCCCGCTGGCCACTGCCGGAGTCGCAATCGGCTGTGCCGTACCCGTTGCCGTGGCGTCGCGCAGGCCGCCGATCTCGCCGGAGTCGGCCGCGGCGGCTCTCGAGGCGGCGGCGACTCCGCCCACGTTCACGGTGCTGGTCGGCGCCAGAGACGAGGCCGGCGTTCTTTCGCAGCTGGTCCGGGACGTAGCTCGCCAGGACTACCGGACCGCGTCGGGTGAACCGCTCTTCGAACTGGTCGTCGTCGATGATCGATCGAAGGACGCCAGCGGGGACGCTGTCAAGGGTGCCGCACGCGAATGCGGGATCGAGAACCTAACACGCGTGATCCGGCGCGAGGGTGCGGGCCTCCCGGATGGAAAAGGCGCCGCGTTGACTGCGGCGCAGCCGTCCGAGTGTCGGGGCGACATTGTCGTGGTCCTCGACGCGGACGCGAGGATCGAGCCCTGGTTCCTGCGGCGCGCCGCCGGGTACTTTGCCGCCGGCGCTGCCGCCGTGACAGCCCGCCGCCGGATCCTCGACTCGGGGAGTTCCTGGCTGGCCGGCGCCCAGGGCGACGAGCAGACACTGGACGGAGAGCTGAACCGCGGCCGCTGGGCGCTGGGAGGCTGCTCGGAGTTTCGCGGCAACGGGATCATGATCAAACGCGACCTGCTCGCGGCCGCAGGTGGTTGGAAGGCGGCCGCCTTGACCGAGGACATCGACCTCTCGAGCCGCGTGGCTGCGATCGCCGGCGAGCGGGTGGCCTGGGCGATCGATACGCAGGTGTGGGAGGAGCCGGTTCGAGACTGGCGTGGCTTGTGGCGGCAACGGCTGCGCTGGGCCGAAGGAGGCTTCCGGCGGGCCTTCGAGCACGGGCCGGCCGTCATCCTCAGCAGGCGCCTGTCCGCCGCGTCGAGGCTGGACTTCATCGCCTATGCCGGCCAGCTCGCGGTTCCAGCGGTGGCGGCGGGCGCGGCGGCAGCGGCGCTCGCGACCGGGCGCAAGCGGACGCTGGTGGCGATTCTGGCCGGCTATCTGGGCGTCAGCGCGGGCCTCGCCTGGGACTCGCTGCGCTGGGAGAGCGACCCCGACGGGAGGCCGCTGCCCCGGGGCGAACGTCTTCGCCGAGCGCTCAGAGTCACGTTCTTCAACGGGCTTTGGCTGCTGGTCGTTCCCAGGGCGCTGCTCAACCTCGCCCTGCGAGGCGGGCCGGTTCGCTACGAGAAGATGGAGCACGAGGGGTCGGCGAAAACCAATTGGGAGCCAGGCGACGCGGCTGGCCGACACGGCAGCCCTGAACCTGGAGGCTGCGCGATTGCCAGGCCGGCGGCAATCGCCAGATAAGTCGCGGATAAGCAGCCAGGCCTAGAGTCGCGGCGTCGCACGTCAGCGCCGCCGGATGGAGCCCAAGAGAGGTAACGGACCCATCGCGCGACAGGGCCACATCGGCGGCGCCACGGATGGCGATTCGCTCCAGCCCGAAGGAGGTGCCCAGCCGGCTTGCCAGTCCCTCGCCCACGTTTCCGCAACTCCCGACCCGCCGCAGGCAATAGATCCGCCCGCCGGAGGGAGGAGACCTCATGAAACGAGCGTCAGCATGGCTCGTTTCGATGCTCATCGCGGCCTCGACGCTCGCCGTGCCAGCCCAGGTAGCCGCCTACGACGCGCATGTCTGGTCCAACTCTGACGCGTTCAAAGCGACGTGTCTGGGCTTCAACGACACGTACCCGCAGCAGCACTACAACCTGTCGGTGGCGCAGTTCGCCAAACTCGGCTACAGCCCCGTGTTGGGAGCCCTCGGCCCCGGCTTCACTCGGAGCGCGTTTCTCGCCAACGTCCTGGCCGACTACGCCGTGTACGTCCACAGCCACGGCGACAACTACTGGGCCGCGAGCGGGGCGCCCAACATCGATTCCGGGTTCCTCCAGGACCCCGGGGCCGGCAACTGCAACTCGTCCAAAGATATGGTCAGGTCGAGTTCGATCAAAGCCGTTACGCAAGGCTCGTTCTACAACATCGTGATCATGTCCACCTGCATGCTCGGCTCGAATTCGAGCACGATGCCGGCGGCGTTCGAGATCGCCAAGACCAAGCAGGCGGCGGACTATGAGTTCTACCTCGGCTACGTCTACCACACCTGGGACAGCTCGAGCCTGAGGTTCGAAAAGGCCTTCTGGAGCTACATCAACGGCGGCGCACCTCACTCTCGAACCCTCGCGGCCGCGTTCGCCTATGCCGCGAGCATCGGCGGCTACGAGGCCGTCAGTGCCAGTGAGCCCTTCCAGGCCAACTGGTGGGGAAATCCCACCTACGACGGCACGCCGCTCCGACCGGCAGGGAGATGATCGTCATGCGACTCTCAGGAACAGCCGTCAATGTCAAGTGGGCGGCCGGAACGGCAGCGGTGGCAGTCTGCCTGATCGCCTCAGCCGGCCATATAGCGGCCGCTCCACAGTTCTCGGGCTCCGAGCACGCCGGCCTCGGGACTCCCACTCGCGTCGAGACCGCCCTGGCTGCCGACGCCGACACGGCGCTCTTCGCGCGCGAAGTGGAGACTCGAGACGCGTTGGGCTTTCCGGTCGGCGTCAAGCGCATCGGGCGTCACGTGCTCGATGGCTTCGAGCATGCCGAATACGACGAAGTGACCGAAGTCGACTCGGCGGGCAAGGTCCAGGCGGTCACGCAGTTCGATTCCAGGGGCCATCTGCGCGCGGCCGTCCGCCTGGACGCCGCGCCCGCCTCGAAATCGAGGGTCACGCGAGATGGCGCGGTCAGATCAGCGCAGAAATCGGCTCGGGCGGCCGGCCTGGACATAGGCACACCCACCTCGACCCAGGCCGATCAGGCGACGGGCGGGTGGACGGTCCACTGGGCTCGGATGCAGGCAGGCGTGCGGGTGCGTGGCGACGAGACGCGCGTCCAGGTGTGGCCGGACGGGCGGATACAGAGCGTGGCCCGCGCCGAGCACGATCTGGCCGCGGCTCCGGTACAACGGATTGGATCGGACGCGGCCCGGCAGGTCGCAAGCGCGAACCTGGACAGCTGGTCCGCCGGCCGGAATTCCGGCTACGCCATCCAGAACGTGTATTTGGAATGGGTAGGGCCCAACGCGGCCTTCGATCCAGACCGAGCAACCGCCGACGAGGCGCCGTATCGGCTTGCCTGGGTCGCAGAGGTGAAGCCATTCGGCGATGCCGCCAACTACGCCTGGCTGATCAGCCTGTTCATCGACGCGGGCGACGGAAGCATCATTGGCGGAGATCTGGTGGAGTGAAGTAACGGGGCTCGGCCCACGCGGACCGGGCCCCCCTGACACGGCCCGCGGCCGCCCAATCGGCGGGCGCGGGCCCTTTCGGAAAGGGGACGCATGATCTGGGCTTCGCGGCTACGGCTCGGAAGCGTTGGAGCCAGGTGGTGGCGGCAGCTCGCACCGATCGCGGTCTGTATCTCTGTGGCTGGAACCGGCTGCGCGTCGGGAGGCGTCACGGCCAGCGCCACCGGGACGCAGGCGACAGACCACGTGTCGGTCGCTCCGAACGGTACGCCGACGCCCACGGCCGTGCCCTCGGCGCGCGGGACGGACGCACCCGAGCCACGACTCCTTGTCCTGGCCGACGGCGTCGAGAACGGCGTCGGGCTGTGGACGTACGTGAGCGGCGCCTGGACGGCACAGTGGCCGCTCCCCGGTGCCACTGCACTGGCGAGGGACGGGCAGAGTCTCACATTGGCGGTAGATGGGTCGCTGGATTCGCGGTCGGTGGCGGTCCCCCAGGCCTCCGTGGCGAGCCTCGGCGTGAGCTGGCGCCCGACGCCGCCCAGCGGACCCATCGTGGGCCTGGATCGCTCGGACTCAGGGGCGACGGCTGTCGTCGTGTCGGAGTCGAGCAGCCTGACATTCGCGGTGGTTGCGGCGGATGGCACGGCCAGCTTGCTCTCGCCGCCGCCTGATTCTCCATTCGGCCCGTCGGTCGCGTGGCTGGACTCGGACCGGCTTGTCGCGATCTCAGCGGACGCCCGTCAGATACCGCGTCTGGCGGTGATCGACACCGCGGGGCACAAGATCGCGCTCGTGAGCGGGCTGGGGGGCGTGCGAGTCTTCACCCTGTCGCCCGATCGAGGGACGCTGGCGGCAGCCACCGAGTCGGCGGTATATGTGGCCCGGGTCGGCGACTGGCTGGCGGACGAGCAGCCAGAGGCCGCGGTCACCCTGCGGTCTTCACAGGTCGTCTGGGACCTGGCGCTCAGCGCCGACGGCTCGCGCCTGGCCATGCTGTCCGGCGCGGAGGACGCTGCGGGCACGGTCGGCGACATCCATGAGATCGTCTACGTCTACGGCGATTCGGCCTGGGACAGGGCTGTCGACTCGCCGGTGCCGTTCAGTCTGACGCTCGGCCAGGTCTGGCTCAACTGATGCGGGAGAGGCCAGCACAGGGGCTGGCCCTGCGCTCTCGGCGCGGCGCCGCCCCGTCCCGGCGACTGGCTGATGCGCTATGATGCGGCGCGCATCCGGGCGGTTAGCTCAGTTGGTTAGAGCGCATGCTTGACATGCGTCGAGCCCCCGAGCGGTGCTGGTTTGGGCCGTTTGAGCGTGAAAACGGGCCCGAATCCGGGAGCGAACACCCCCCAGTTATTGCGGCATTCGACGGGGCAGGGGAGGACGTCCGCGGGCCGCGTTAGGCCTTTTCCTCACCCCACAAGACCCACTCCAGACGCCGCGTGCCTTCCGAGCATGCACGTCTATTGAACGGCACCCACGCGGGAATCGGCATGCGGTATAGAGGCGACCTGGGCGTGGCGACCACACCGACGAGCATGGCGTCGTGATCACCACGAGTCGCTTCACGAAGGAGGCGATCGCAGAGGCATCCGCTCCGGGGAAAGCGCCGATCGGGCTTGTTGACGGCACGAAGCTCGTGGACCTTCTCATCGAGCAGGGGATTGGAGTCACGAAGAAGTCAATGAGCACATGGCGGCTCGACACCGAGGCGCTGTCAGCGGCGGGGTTAGGTTCTGGAGTCTAGGTTGAGTCCCCCGACCGTCCGGTCTGGGTCGACGCGGCTCAACGACCCTTTCGAGCAGGTTCGGCGGCGTATCCTCTCCCTCATGGTCACGCTCGTGGAGATCCGGCCCTGGGGCGACAACGACGATCCGAGCGAGTACAGCACGCTCGCCACGGACTGGCCGCATGCGGAAGAGCGATGCCCGGCTTGTACCGCTTTCGGCGCCTGGTTCTTCACGGCGCGATGGACAGCGATGGCCGACGGCGATAGCCGGCTCACCGGGGTCAAGCGCGCCGCTCGCGCTGCCTTCAAGAGCGCCTACCCCAATCGCTTTCAAGGAGTCGAAGAGCACCGGAGACAAGTGCGACGCGCCGCTGGGGATGCGCCGGCGGCAGCCAAGCGAGTTCAGATTCAGGCCGCCAAGTTCTTGGTAGAAGGTCTTGCTCAGACGAGGAGAGAGGGTCTCATCCCAAGAGTCCCTAAGCCCGGTTCACGTGATCGATTCGACGGCCCGTGGCCCTATTGGTGGTCGTGCGTCGAGATCGCTCAGTCGGAGGCCGCCAAGCCACTCTTGGTTGCGCTGCGGGAGGCGTACCCCGCGCGGTTCGGCGCGGAGTCAGCGTCACCCTATCAGCAACCCGAACGCTACGCGGCAGCCCTGCTGCGCGCGGTGATCGCGGAGAGCATCGTTGAGCAGTGTCGGCCCTCTGCTCATTCGCGGATAGCCCACGCGGCCATCGATGAACTGCACCGCGTCGCGGCCAGTGACGGACAAACGTACTCCAGCCTCTGGTTGATCGACGACCTCGACCTCACCGCGGTCGACCGACAGTCGTTCGACGGCTTGACCTTCTATGCGCCTCGCAAGTTCCAGGCGCAGAACGTCATCTCGTTGCTATTGCCCGAGGCGATGTGGGCGAGTGAGCCGAGTCGCGTTCTCCACGCCGAACACGGAGGCTTCACCTACGCGTCCGCGGATGGTGCGCGAGGCGACCACTGGGAGACCACCAGGGTTCTCAATGAGCGGATTGGCAGGTTCGCCTTGGCCATTCGGCTGGCCACCGGCAGTACGGGGCCGAACCGCATGGTATGGATGGGCGAGCCGTCTTGGATCCACGTCGAGATGCCAGAGGCGCACCCGCAGACGGAAGACACGATCTTCGAGTCGCACTTGCGTCGCATCGGCGTCATCAAGGCCGACGATCTTCCGGGCTTGACCGCTCTGGCCGCGTTGATCGAGCAAGCCCAACACCAATCGGCCGGAAAGGGCAAGGAGCAGGGGACCGTGTCCTCGGTCGCGATCGCCTTGGGCCGGTATGCCCGTTCCTACACCGGCCTGACCTGGCAGGATACCGTGCTCGATCTGGCAACGGCGCTGGAAGCATGTCTTGGGCCTAACGACCAACGGAAGATCAGCCTGACGCTTCGAACCCGAGCTGCGCATCTGCTTGGTCGTAGCAACAAGGCCAGGGCAAACGAGGTCAGCCAAGACGTCAAGGACCTCTACAACCTTCGCTCAGACCTGATCCACGGCAACGCGCGATTCAAGCGCACTCCGCAGGCGCTATGCGACGCCCGAGGCTACCCAGGCACGTACACGCTCGATGTCTACCGACTCCGATACCTCTTGGACCGGTGGCGCGACATAGTTCGGCGCGCCATCTGCGCAAGGCTCTTGCTCGCCGACACCCTCTGCGGAGATCCGTTGTGGCCCCTGGTCGGCGACCCGGTGGCTGTGGATCGCTTCCTCGTGCGCCAAGACAAACGCGAGGAGTGGTGCCAACGGTTGGTCGATGAAGCGAATGCTCTGGGCTTACCACTACTTGTCGAACCGGCCCCGCCTCTTGTCGACTTCCTCTACCGCGGCCAACCCGATGATCCGGTTGCGATCCAACCCCCTGGCCAGCAGGGAGCTGATCCTGGTCACTAGTTGCGCGTCATCCTACCCAAGCCGGATGCCGGCCGGCGGCAATCGACTAGGCGCATAGACCCAGGAATGACTCTTCTGGTCGCGGCCCGCGTTGGGCGCGGGGATCAGGTATTGCGGGGCGTGTCACCTGCTCGGCTATTCGCCCTCGTCCTGCGCCTTCGCCAGCTCCTCCCTCAACAGCACGCGCACTATGGCCCAATCGATGTCCGGAGACATCGGCGGCTGCTCATTCGTGTAGCAACCTGGGAGGCACGGCAGCGCTATGGGTGGCGGAGGCGGGTAAGCGTCATCTTCGCCTTCTTCGCTTGGCGGCCAGATGTCCCGAGAAGGAATGACTGTTCGATCTCGGCGATAGTCCCCCGAGCTCGCCTCTGTTGCGGGGTTTTGCCACGGTGGGTAAGCGGCGGTGAAGTTGTGCCCATCAACGTCGCGCGGCGTCCCGAACCAGATCCCTGAGTCTGCGGTCAGGTACCAGACCTGGCGCTCAACCAGAACACCAGCGACAACGAGCGGACTGCCGACGTCGATGATTCTGAAGTGGTAGAGCTGACACGTTGAGGAGTAGAACCAATGGCGTATCTGCGAGAAGATCTGGCGACCGTTCTCGACATGCGTGCGCGTTAGCACGCCGCGCGGAAACAACCATACGTGGAACGCGTAGGCGTTCGAATTGGGCCACGCATACTCTACGTCGCCCTCGTCGAAGAGCACGCTGCGTGATGGTTGAGCCAACTGGAACTCGGACAGCCCGTACGCCACGATGATCGTTGTCGGTCCACTTTGGATCGGATCAGTCAAAGGGGCAGAGAATACCCCAAAGCCTTTGGGATGGCCCTGGCCGTCAATCCCAGAGATCACGGCCGCTGGAGGCTCCCCAGATAGCTGAACGAAGCCGCTGGCGTGAATGGACAGCTTGATTCGACCAGAGACTCGGTACAGCGTCTGAGGACTGGTTCTCACTGGGCCGGCCAACTGACCAGCTTGCGCAGTGACCTTGGTGATCATGCCCTCGGTATGGCGGTGGTACGGAAAGAGAACGGTTACCCCGCCGTCTCGGGCTCCCACGAGCTTTGCAATTGCGCGGGGCCCGCTCGGGTCATCGAAGGCAATCGTGATTCCCTTGCCCGCCACGATCGATGCTCCCTTTGAAGCCTGACCGGAGAACTCGATCCCGACCATGCTCTGTGGGTCAGCTTACCCATCGAGGCGCCGGCACGCGCCTTCCTAGGAAGAGGCGGATCGTCTCGTCGCGGGAGTTCCGGAACCTGCTGGAACCTGCCTCGACCTGCCGGCGCCAACGACGCTGCGGCGAACCTGCCGGTCTGGCCCGAAGGACAGCCGGCGGTGGCCCCGGTAGCCCGGCCGGTCTGGCCAGCTAGCCGACGTTCCGGACCCAGCCGCAACCGGCCGCAACCTGCCTGTGGGTCGGCTAGGGAAGGCTGACGGGCTGGTGCTTGTCAACAGGTTGCGGCTGCTCTGGCAGCTATGCCTCGGTGAGCCAGAGCGCGATATCACCGGCCGTCGGAATGCGCCCGTAGCTCACGACCTTACCGTCGATCACGAGCCCCGGCGTGCTCATCACGCCATAGGCGGCGATCTGGCGGTAGTCGCTCACCTTGACGACTTCCGCCTCGACTCCGGCCATGACGACGGCCTCACGGGCGTTTGCCTCCAGACGCACGCAGTTGGCGCAGCCGGGTCCAAGAACTTCGATCTTCATCACGTGGAGGGTTCCTTTCCGAGTCAGGCGATGAGTGCGTTGAACAGGTAACCGGTGAAGAGGATGCCGATCGTCACTACCGTCGCGAAGACGGCGATGAGCTGCCAGCGGATGACGCGGCGCAGAATGATGAACTCGGGCAGGCTGATGGCAGTGATCGACATCATGAAAGCCAGGGTCGTACCTAGCGGCATCCCTTTGCCCAGGAGCGCCTGCACGATCGGGATGGTGCCGGCGGCATTGGAGTAGAGCGGGATCGCGATCAGCACGACAAGTGGCACGGCGAGCGGGTTGGAGCGACCGCCGATGGCCGCCACAAGCTCGGTTGGGGCGTAGCCATGAATCAGGGCTCCGATCCCGATGCCGACCAGCAGGTAAGGTGTGATCTTGCGGACGAGATCCTTCGTGTAGCGCCACGCGTCACCGAGGCGCTGCTCCGCAGTGAGCTTGACCTCGATGCCCGGCCCGGCCGTTCCCTGCATTGCCCAGACGTAGTCTTCCACGTAGCGTTCGAGCCCGAGCCTGCCGATGACGAGACCACCGATGATCGCAACGACGAGGCCGGAAGCCATGTAGAGAAGCGCGATCCCAGGTCCGAAGAGCCCCCACAGCAGGACCAGCGCGACCTCGTTGACCATCGGCGAGCTGATGAGGAAGGCGAACGTGACGCCGAGGGGAATCCCTGCCTCGACGAAGCCGATGAACAGCGGCACGGCCGAGCAGGAACAGAAGGGCGTGACGATGCCGAAGGACGCGGCGGTAACGGTCCCCGCCATCAGGCCCCGTCCGGCAAGCGCTGCCCGCACACGCTCGGGTGAGAAGAAGCCGCGGACGAGCGTTACCACGGTCACTATGCCGAGCAGAAGCAGGAGCACCTTTGGCACGTCGAGCAGGAAGAAGCCGACGGCCTCACCCAGCTGCGAGCCGTGCTCAAGCCGCAGCAGATCGAAGCTGATCCAGCCTGCAAGGGGTGCCTCCGCGATCCAGGCAACGAGCCAGGCCGTGGTGGCGGCGGTCACGACCAGCGGCAGAGGGAGATGCGGCCGGCGGCCCCGGCCCCGGCCCCGGACGAGTGAGAGAGCGGTCATTCGGACCGCTCCAGGAGATCGCTGAGCCGAGCAAGCGCGGCTGCGCAAGCTGCCTCGTCGCGTTCGTAGTAGACCCGGCGGGCGTCGGCGTCGAGAAGTGCTCGCCGAATCAGTCCCGCCTCTCGGAGACGGGCGAGGTGCATAGAGAGGTTGTTCTGGCGCTCGTGGAGCGCTGCCGATATCTCGCAGACGCAATGGGGTCCATCACGCAACATCGCCAGGACGGCTGACCGAGTCGGATCGGCAAGCATGGCAGCCAGGGCGACGGCGTCCGCGACATTCGGCGCAGGCAGGTCGAGCCGCAAGCATGCAGGTTCAGGAACCCCAGCCGGCGCAACCGCAAGTCCGACGGATTGTTGCGTCACGGGTCTCCTTCGTTCGCTCTCGATCGCTCGACGGGCCGCGGGCCGGCACTCAGTTGGTTCAATCCAAACTGTCTCAGTCAGGACTGATACAACTGAGTGCCAGGAGACCTCTGATTGCAGGCTAAAGGGCCCTCAGTTCGCGAGGGCGGTCTCGCGACGTGCCTTTCGCGCCAACTCGACAAACGGGCGCAGCCGGACTGCCAGCTCAGTCCTGGTGCGTCGGAAGGCCTCTAGCTTGTGCTCGTCTGTGCCTTTGACCTTAGCCGGGTCGTCCAGACCCCAATGGAGCGAGTTATGGTCGCCCGGGAAGATCGGGCAGGCCTGGCGAGCGCGGTCGCAGACGGTGATCACATAGTCGAACGGCTGGCCCAAGAACTGCGTCACGGACTTGGACTGAGCGGCGGACCAGTCAATGCCGATCTCCCCGAGGACGGCGACTGTATACGGGTTCAACTCCCTCGGCTCGGTCCCGGCGGAGGAGACCGCGAAGTCCGAGTCGCCGAAGTCCTTGAGCAGAGCTTCGGCTATCTGGCTGCGGGCCGAGTTGCCGGTGCAGACGAACAGGACGCCGATCAGGTCGGCGGACACGGCGATACCCTCGCTACTGAGCCGGGCCCGGCCGGCTGCCTGGATGGTCAACTCCAGGTCCGCTAACTCTGATTCCACGCGGTCGAGATCGGCTCGCTGGCGTTCGATCGCGTCGCGCTGGCCGATGATGAGGGGCATGAGCTCCCGGTCGATCTCACCGTGCTCCATGCACAGTGCGGCAATCCGTCCCGCGTCCACAGGAGCAAGCCCGAGCCTGCGCAACGCCACCACAAGGTGCAGGCGCGCCAGGTCAGCGGCGTCGTACTCGCGGTAGCCGTTGGCCAGCCGAGCGGCGGACGGAAGGACGCCCGTTTCCTCGTAGAAGCGGACAGCCGACGTGGCTACGCCAGCGCGCTTGGCGAGTTCGGCGATCTTCATGGGCACACCGTACACCTCCAAGCCACTTGAAGGTCAACCACGCAGTTCCAAACGACGCAAGCCTATTGACATTCAAGCAGCTTGAAAGTCTAGGCTTCGAGAGAAGCGCGAGTCCGCACTCAGTCGGGAGTCGACTGGGGGTGGTGAACCTCGAAGGAGACCAGAGCCATGACCTCTCGGGAAATGCGGACACTCGATGTCGACCGCCTGGAGTTGTCTACTGACCAGCGCGTCCAAATCCACGAGTCAGCTGCCGCCCTGGAGCGGCGCTGGAAGGGGCGGATCAACGTAGAGACAATCGAGCGCTTCATGACCGAGTCGCTCGACATGATCCTGCCGAATGCCCACATCACCACCTGGATTCCCGTACTGGTCGAACGACTCACCGACGATCGGCTACGCGCTCTTCTTCGGCTCGAAAGCAACAGAACGCACCTCAACCCAAGCGTGCTCTTCCTGTGCGTCCACAACGCCGGTCGGTCCCAGATAGCGGCGGGCTGGATGCGCCGCCTGGCCGGCGATCGCGTCGACGTCTACTCGGGCGGCTCCGCGCCGGCAGATGGCGTGAACCAGTCGGTCGTGGCGGCGATGGCCGAGAAGGGAATCGACATCAGCGCCGAGCTGCCGCAGCCGTGGGCGGACGAGATCGTTCGGGCCGCCGACGTCATCGTCGTCATGGGTTGCGGCGACGCCTGCCCGGTCTATCCAGGCAAGCGCTATGTCGACTGGGAGCTCGACGACCCGGCTGGGAAGTCGGTCGAGGAAGTGAGACCTATCCGCGATGAGATCGAGCGGCGCGTCCGCGGCCTGCTCACCGAGTTGGGCGTAGAACCTCCGACCGGCGCGTAACAAGCTGCTAGCGACACACCCAGTTCTATCGGCAGGTACCCGGAAGGTCAGGCTCGCTCCATGAGATACGCGTTCTTCTCCGACCTCCACTCCAACATCTTCGCCCTCGACGCCGTGCTCGGCGACGTCGCCGCGGTTGGCGTCGATCAGCGATACGTGCTCGGCGACCTCGTCGGCTATGCGGCCTGGCCCAACGAGGTCCTGGACCGGTCCGCGATGAGGCGATCCCAATCGTGATGGGCAACTACGACGACGGCACGGGTTTTGGACGCGACGAGTGCGGCTGCGCCTACACCCACCCGGTCGAGAAGGCCCTCGGCGACACCGGGTTCGCTTGGACCAAGGCCCATACGAGCGAATCGAACAAGGCCTGGCTGCGCACCCTCGCGCCGCAGATTCGCTTCGAGGCCGACGGCCTCCGGTTCCTCCTGGTCCACGGGAGCCCGCGGAAGATGAACGAGTATCTCTATGAGGACAAGCCCGACTCGACGTTTGCACGGATCGCTGCCGCTGCGAACGCCGAGGTTATCGTCTGCGGCCACACTCACCGCCCCTACGACAAGACGGTAGCCGGGACACGCTTCATCAACGACGGTTCCGCCGGCAAGCCCAAGGACGGCGACTCGCGAGCCTGCTGGGCGCTCGTGGAGACTGGTCCGGCGGGGATGACCGTCGATTTCCGCCGGGTCGAATACGATATCGATGCCGCGGCGCAGGGAATCCTGGCCTCGCAGCTACCCCACGAGTTCGCGGTCCAACTCCGCGAAGCGCGCGGATATCGGGCGTGAGAGTCGTCGCGGACCTCGACTTCCACTCGTTCTACGCTCAGGCCAGGACCCATAGCCGGGCGCGGCGGGCCAGGCCGGCATGAGGGCCCACGTTGCCGAGTTCATCGGCGTCTTCGCGCTCGTCTTCGCGGGCTGCGGTGCGATCGCTGTCGGAAAGCTCCCAGACACGGGGGTCGCGATTGCGTTCGGACTCGCGATCGCCGTGATGATCTACGCCCTGGGCCACATCAGCGGCGCGCACTTCAACCCGGCCGTGTCGATCGGATTCGCGATCGGGCGCCACTTCCCATGGACCCGAGTGCTGACCTATGCGATCGCACAGGTCGCCGGTGCCGTGGCCGGCGCGCTGGTCCTGCGCGCCATATTGGGGCCGGGCGTGCCGCTCGGTGTAACCACGCCAGCCGGGACCGACCTCCAGTCGTTCGCGATGGAGGCAGTCCTCACCTTCTTCCTGATGCTCGTGGTCACCGCGGTGGCCACCGACAGTCGCGCCGTCGGCGAGGCGGCCGCGGTCGCGATCGGCGGTGCGGTGGCCCTCGGGGCGTTGGTCGGCGGCCCGGTCAGCGGGGCGTCCATGAACCCGGCTCGATCACTCGGACCTGCCCTCGTGTCTGGAGATCTTTCCCACATCTGGGTCTACGTTGCTGGCCCGCTCCTGGGCGCAACGGTCGCCGCCTTGGTCTACGGGTGGCTCAGGATCGGACAAGAAGACCCAGTTCGGGTCCCCGATGAACGGGGATCATCGAGTGGTAATCCCTGAGAGTCGGACCGGACGAACCCTACATTGCCTTCGCCAGATGGACTTGAGGCCGAGATAACAAGTGAGCCTGGGAGGCGCTGAACGGTACTGCCCAGAGGCCGCTCGACCAGCGAGACGATAGACTGCGATCCATGGCTCATTCCACCGCACGGGCCAACGTAAGGCGCCTGTGCGCGGTCCTCGGCCTTTCGCTCGGAATCCTCGCAATCGAGGTAGCCGGCGGGTTGGCCTCCAACAGCCTGGCCCTGCTGGCGGATGCGGGTCACGTCTTCACCGACGCCGCAGGCATCAGCCTCGCGTTGCTGGCAATCTGGATTGGGTCACGTCCAGCGAGCACAGAACGCACCTACGGTTACCTCCGCCTTGAGATCCTCGCGGCTGTGGCCAACGCGGTCCTGCTCTTCGGCGTGGCGGGTTTCATCCTGTACGAAGCCTGGCGTCGGCTCTCGGAGCCGCCAGCGGTCGCCTCCGGGCTCATGTTCGCCGTGGCGCTTGTCGGCCTCGTGCTCAACGCTGCCTCGATGTGGCTGCTGCGCAACGCTCAGGCAAAGAGCCTCAACATGCGTGCCGCATACCTCGAAGTCATGGGTGACCTCGCCGGGTCGGCCGCGGTCATCGTTGCTGCCGTCGCGATCTCGCTGACGGGCTGGACCGGGGCCGATGCAATCGCCTCGGCGGCCATTGCCATCCTAATCCTGCCGCGAGTCTGGGGCCTACTCCGCGGCGCCACTGACGTGCTGCTTGAGGCGACACCGAAGGGCGTGAACATGGACGAGGTTCGTGCCCACATCCTCGACGCTCCAGGCGTAGCCGATGTGCACGACCTCCACGCCTGGACGATCACCTCAGGCGTGAATGTCGTCTCGGCCCATGTGGTCCTCAAGCCGGATGCCGATGGGGCCGCTGTCCTCGACGTTCTGTGCTCGTGTCTCGCAGGAGACTTCGACATCGACCACTCGACGTTCCAGCTTGAGTCCCCCGACCGACGAAGGCTGGAGGGCGCAGCGCACGGTTGAGCGCTCATGGTCGGAGGTCGCTCCGGGCTTGAGGCCGAGATAACAAGCTAGCCAAGCGGCAGGCCCGCGAGACCTAGGACGATGCCCACCATGCCTGCCATAAGCAAGGCGCTGACGACACCTCGACGTGCGGCGAAGAGCCAGAACAGCGCGCCGGCTAGCACGGGGACTTGCCAAACCTGCTGAAGTGACAGTCCGAGCGGTATGGCCGATCCGGCGATGGCTCCGATGACCGCGGGCCCCGCTCCGGTCAGGAACGACTGAACCGAGCTGTTGGCTCGGATCTGGTCGAAGCGTGGACCCCCGAGGAGGACGAAGAGGAATGAGGGCGCGAACGCCACAGATGCGGCCAGGAGACCGCCACCTAAGCCGCCCGCGGCGTAGCCCACGACTGCCACCGTTTGCACGACGGGCCCGGGCGTAACCTGACCGAGCGCGACGGCGTTGAGAAACTGCGCAGCAGTCATGAAGTGATAAGTGGTCACCGCGTCGTGCTGCATGAGCGGGACGATGACGAAACCGCCGCCGTAGGAGAGTGCGCCAACCTTGAATGCGACCCAGACGAGTGCTCCGATCCCGCCGATCGCCAATGGGTGCCCGAAGACGACGGGGACGATGGCGCGAGCAGAGCGCGGCAGCGAGGGCCGGGTCTGGCGCATGACGATCTCTGCCAACCCGCAGCACACCAGCACGAGGACGAGGTAGGGCCCGATCGTCGCGGCCGCCACACCACCTAGAAGGGCGTAGGTGAGCCAGCGCATCCGTTCGGACCGCCGTGTGCCGATACGCTTCCGGCTAGCAGGAACCAGGCCGGAAGCTGCCTGTAAGGCCACTGCTGGTACCGCGGCGCCCGCGCCCGCCGCGGCTCCGACGATCCAGACGGGCGGGTTGCTGGCCAGGAATATGGCCGAAAGGGCCAGGATGGCGATCAAGCCGGGCAGGATGAAACAGAGGCCCCCCAGGATGGCTCCCGCAGTTCCACGAAGGCGCCAGGCGCAGTAGATCGCCAGCTGGGTAGAGGCTGGGCCCGGCAGTAGGTTCGTGGCTGCGATGCCGTCTTCGAACTCTTGGGCGGGAAGCCAGTGACGCTCCTCCACGCACATGCGGCGCAGCAGGGAGATGTGAGTCGGCGGCCCGCCAAACCCAATGCAGCCGATCCGCGTCCACTCTCGACAGATTGTCACGAGCGATACTTCCGCGGCCTGTCCTGGCCGGATGGCCAGACTCATGCGCGCAGTCGGTCTCATACCACTTGGTTCCCAGTGACCTCAACAGCCCGGTTGCCTCCAGAGCATGGTATCGCGCACCTACGGCACCAGGGTGCTGACGTCCAGACGGTGCCTGAGCGGTCCTACAACGGCCTGCGGCTAGCGCTCGCGCTCGCCAAGGTCGAAGGTACCAACGTGCGGGTGTTCCTGATGGGCGACGCTATTGGCTGTGCCAAGCGCGACCAGAAGACATCCGACGGCTACTACAACCTCGAACGCATGATCAAGGGCCTGACCGCCAAGGCCATCCCGGTCAGCGTCTGTGGCACCTGCATGGACGCCCGCGGCTACACGGAGGCCGAGCTGACCGACGGGGTCCACCGTTCCTCGATGGTCGAGCTTTCCGCCTGGACCCTCGACTGCGAGCGGGTGCTGGTCTTCTAGAGGCCATCGTTCGGGGATCAGCCCCAACCAGTCCCGTTCACGGGGAGGCCCGCCGCCGTGCAAGTTGCTCGAAGGCATGCGGGGCATACCGCAGGTGATGCTTCGTTGCCAGGAGCACGAACCGCTATCGGTGCCGGCCAACCAGCCAGGGCAAAGGCCGTCTCCTGACTTCATCCGGATGATTGGTCAGGACCTCTGGGGCCTCTTGCGAGTTGTCCACTACCAGCTCGGCGGCAATCGTGCGTCCTCGCGCCGTGAGCCGGTACAAGCCCCGCTCCGGGCTCCAGACGTAGTCGGCGCCGATGAGGTGCCGAAGCCCGTAACGGCAGGTGCGTTCGCCGAGTCCCGTCTCGTACGCCAGGGCCACGGTGGAACTCTGGCCCCGAGCCAGAGCGGCAAGCAGAAGCTCGTCTCGCGTCATCGGACCGCGCCAGCCTTCCTGTTGGTCGTCGCCATTTCGCGACGGCGCTGGCGGCGAACTTCGGCCGACTTGGCGGCTAGGGTAAGCATATGGGCCCTCAGCGCCCGGTCAATTCGCTTCGCGCGCTCAGCCGGATCGAGCTGACCTTCTGCGTCAACGAGCCTCTCGAACCGCGCTCGAAAGCCGCGATGCGCCGGGCCGACCATGACCTCAGGGTCAAGCCGGGACCAGGCGGTCAACCCGCCGATCCGACCGTAGATCTTCCTGGAGGCATCAGCGCTCATGCCCTGAATGATCCGGCCGCCCCTCCGCATGATTGCGCAGGCTTACGCCGATCTTCGAGGGGCACCTGGGTTGGCCGGCGGCCACCGGCCCATTCCGAGCGCCTTCATCGCAGACTGCAGCGTCCTTACCGACGTGTGCAGCCGGTGCGCCACCGCGGGCTCTCTTGGCGGCCCGAAGCACACTCGACGTTCCTCGGCCACGGCCTGCCGGATCTCGCGCTCCGTGAAGCCATGCCGCTCGGGCTCGGCCGCCCGTTGAGCTCGCCTGAGGATCTCCATCTCAACGTCGATCCTTGCTCGGACCGCGGCGACGATCTTCTCTGGATCCTGTCGGTCGGCTTCGGACAGTCTTCCCGTCGACTCGTCGATGTAGGCCCACCACGCATCGTCCGAGAGATTGGGCTCCCGTAGTCTGGCTGCTCGCATCGCGCGAACGCGAGCCTCGGGGACCCCGGAGTGGGGAAGCCAACCCTCAAACAGTGGCGCGATGGCCCACTCCCATTCGCGCGGGTCGAGATCGGGGAACTCGCTGTGCAGAGCGTCGCTGATAGCCGCATAGAACGTCATGGGCCCGGTGGTGCTAGGTGGCACTAGTCGGACGTCTCGGGCGTTCTGATCAGGAGGTGAGTCGTGGCCGGAACCCTTGCCGGTCGGCCGCTGCCTGCTCATTTCCGGGTATCTTCGAGGCGGTCGCCGGGGCTCAGGGCGCGGGCCGCCGTCAGCGCTCGTTCGGCCCGGGTCGAGGCGGCGTAGCGGCGCAGCATCTCCGGGCTACGCCAGCCGGCCACGGCCATTAGGTCGGACTCCTGCATCCCCGCCGCGAGCATGGCGTGGGCGTAGGCGTGGCGGAACAGGTGCGGGTGAAGGCCGGGCAGGCCGGCCTGCGCGCCGCGCTCGCGGATGAGCTGTGCGAGGCCCGTCTCGCCGAGCTGGCCCTTGCGCCCAAGCCAGAGCCACGGCAGCTCGGCGTCGGGTCGCTTCGCTCGGAGGCGCTGGTAACGGTCGATCGCTCTCACCGTGTTGGCGCCGATCGCGACGAGGCGCGTCCGGCTGCCCTTGCCGATGACCTTGAGCAGTCCTTGATCGAGATCCACATCTTCGAGGCGCAGACCGAGGACCTCGGCCCGCCGAGTGCCGGTGTCGATGAACACCCGAAGGACTGCCTCATCGCGACGGCCGTTGAAGGTTCGATCCTTCTCGCAAGCGGCAAGGAGACGGCGCAGCTCGGGATCGCGCAGGACGGGTGGGGGAGCCTCGGGCAGCTTGGGCGGCTTCATCCTTTCCATCGGGCTCTGCCGGATCTCGCCTTCCTCCACGAGCCACGAGAAGAACGCCTGACAGCCGCGGTAGCGGTTGTGGGCGGTGGCGGGCGCCTTGTGCTCCAGCAGGTCGGTCACGAAGGCCTCGATATGCTCCCGGCGGATCGTGGAGGCCCGGTCGGGCATGCCGTGGGCCGCCAGATAGTTGGCGAGCTGGATGACGGCGGTGCGGTAGGTGTCGATCGTCGCCGGGCTGGCTCGCCGAGCGGCGAGAGAGCGACGCCAGGAGGCCACGAGTGCAGGCAAGGCGTCGGGTGCCGTATCATGCACGCCGCGGGTGGTGGTTTTGGTCTCCATCGACGGTACCTCTTCTGGCAGTCTGAACAGCGACCAGCATGCGGTATTCGAGCGGTGTAGGTCAAGGGCCCATCAGGATAACCGGGAAGCATGAGGTCTTCCCAAGCGTGAAACATGGGCGGTTAGCTCAGCCTGGTTAGAGCGCATGCTTGACATGCATGAGGTCAGAGGTTCAAGTCCTCTACCGCCCACCATGGCGCTGCGCGAAGCGGCGCCGGCCAAGTGCATATCCAACGCGATGAGCGGGACAAGCCGCGCCGGCATGGTCCAAGAGAGCCGTCGAGGTGGCGCAGGCCACAGCTGAGAGAGACGGTGACCGTCAGCGGCGAAGGCACCAACCGTGAGCGGCCGGGGAACCGGTCCGGGATCCGCCCGTGAGAGCGGCAAGAGCGCGCGGCGTCGCGGGCATATGTGCGGCGGCGTCGTGAAGGCGGGTGGAACCGCGAGAGACCTCTCGTCCTGTCGGACGGGAGGTTCTGTGTATCAACAGGCGCCGGCGGGGCAGCCCAGCGGAAAGGCGGCACGGCAGGATGGTCAAGGAAGAGCGCGGCCAGACGGAACAGGGCGGCGCCGCGATCGAGGAGCCCGAGGAGTTCTTCGAGGCGGTCGAGCGCGGCTCGGTCGACGAGTTGCTGGATGCAGGGGCGCACTCCGACCTTGACGCGATGCGCCATTCCGCGGCGCACGTCATGGCTGAGGCCGTTCTGAGCCTCTTTCCGGACGCGCAGCTCGGCATCGGCCCATCGATCCAGGACGGCTTCTACTACGACTTCCTGCTGCCTCGGCCCCTGACCCCCGACGACCTGGCCGCGATCGAGGCCGGCATGCGCGCCTCGGTCGCGGCGGATCGCCCGTTCGTCCGACAGGAGGTTCCCTTCGCCGAGGGTCGAACCTTCTTCGAAGACCGTCGCCAGCCCTTCAAGGTGGAGATACTCGACGACCTGGCGATTCGAGCGAAGGAAACCGGTACGCCTGTGCCGCCCACCTCGACCTACCAGCACGGCAACTTCATAGACCTGTGCAAGGGTCCGCACGTGACCAGCACGGGCAAGATCGGCGCCTTCAAGCTGCTCACCGTCGCCGGCGCCTACTGGCGAGGCAGCGAGAAGCGGCCGATGCTCCAGCGCATCTACGGGACCGTCTGGCCGACGCAGGCAGAACTGGACGCCTACCTTCACCGCCGCGAAGAGGCCAAGCGGCGCGACCACCGGCGACTGGGCGTCCAGCTCGACCTGTTCAGCTTCCACGATGTCAGCCCCGGCTCGGCCTTCTGGCACCCGAAGGGCCAGCGCCTGTGGCGCATCCTGGAGACCGCCATCCGCGAGGTCCAGGACAGGCGCGGCTACCAGGAGGTGGCCACGCCGATGCTCGTCCACAAGAAGCTGTGGGAGCAATCCGGCCACTGGGACAATTACAAGGACAGCATGTTCGTGCTCGAGTCGGAGGGACAGACCTTCAGTCTCAAGCCCATGAACTGCCCCGAGAGCACCTTCATCTACAAGAGCCGGCTCCGCTCCTACCGGGACCTGCCGCTGCGTTTCTCTGAGTTCGGCCGGCTGCACCGCAACGAACGCTCGGGCACGCTCTCGGGCCTGACCCGGGTTCGTCATTTCATCCAGGACGACGCCCACATCTACCTCCGTCCCGATCAACTGCAGGACGAGATCAAGGGGCTGCTGGGCGAGGTCTACGAGGTCTACGGCTGGTTCGGGCTGGAGCCGCGCTTCACCTTCGGCACCAGGCCGGACAAGGCGCTGGGCGACCCGGCGCTCTGGGAGAAAGCGGAAGCGCAGATCAAGGCCGCCCTCGACTCGCTCGGCAAGCCCTACCGTCTCAAGCCGAAGGACGGCGCCTTCTACGCCCCCAAGATCGACATCCAGGTCGAGGACGCGCTGGGCCGGGAGTGGCAGACGGCCACCATCCAGGTCGACCTTGTGATGCTGCCAGTGCGGTTCGACTGCACTTACATCGACGAGAACGGTCAGGCGGTCCGATGTGTGACCATCCACCGGGCCATCTACGGCTCGCTGGAGCGCTTCATCGGCGTCCTCGTCGAGCACTTTGCCGGCGCGTTTCCGGTGTGGTGCTCCCCGGTTCAGGCGGTGGTCATCCCGATCGCCGATCGCCACGTCGAGGCCGCCCGAGAGCTGGCCGATCTGCTGCGGGCGCGCAAGCTGCGAGTCGAGGTCGACGATTCGGACGGTCGGATGCAGAACAAGATCCGCCTGGCCCAGGAGCAGAAGGTGCCCTACATGCTCGTGCTCGGGGATCGGGAAGTGGAGGCCAGGACGGTCGCAATCAGGCACCGCTCAGGCGATCAGGAGAACGGCGTGTCCTGGGACACGTTCATCGACCGCCTGGCCGAGGAGACCGCCGCCCGGCGGCCCTAGCTGCAGCCCCCAGCCGCGGCGATCGGGCGGCCGCGGACGGCTAGTAGGCCAGGTACATCTGCCAGCCGGTCTTCGTCGGGTTCACGATCCAGATCTCGAGGCCCGCCGAACTGCTGAACGCGGCCCAGTGGACAACGATCAGGTGGGCATGGGCGACATCGATGCTCGGACCCCAACTCTGACCGGTGGCCCAGTCGTTCAGCGGCAGCGTGTCGGTGGGGTCGAGCTCCAATGAGTAATGCATGCCCGCAGTTGCCAGGAACGAGGCCCTGTTCTGCTCGAACTTGGCAAGCGATGAGCCCCAATGGGCCTTGGTGCCGGCCCCGAGCATGGCCCAGGCCGTGGCGAAATCGCCGGCGATGAGCGCATTCTCGTAGTTCTGCACAGTCGCGTAGGCTCCTGGGGCACCCGTCGGCACGGGCGTCGGAGTCGCGTTCGGGTTGATCGTCGGCGAGGCCGTAGGCGTCGCGGTCGGAGTGGGGGAGGGAGTGGGCAAGGGAGTGGGCGACGGCGTTGCCGTCGGCGCGGGGGTGGGGCTCGGGGACGGCGTAGGGGCTGCGCTCTGGCAGGCGGCGATGGCCGCGACAACCAGGATCAAGGCCGCACCGTTTGCCAGAATTGAACGCCTCATCGCCTTTCCTCGGCTGCGCTTCGCGACTGCCTGAAGATGATCACACACCGCGGCCGAAGTGACGCCGAATACGCACGAAACGTGGCGGTCCGGTGTTTGCCGCTCGCGAAATCCCTGTGCTATAGTCCCGCGGGCGACCGCCCGGGATTGTCGTGGCCCGGGCAGGCGCTCGCTTGCTTCCGGGCGGCTCTCTATCCGGCAGCGGCAACCGGAACACGCACAGAAGGGGTTCGCCATCAGCCGAGACCTGCGCATCAATCAGATGATCCGCGTGTTCGATGTGCGGGTTGTCGACGAAGACGGTAGCCAGCTTGGCGTCATGCGAACGGCCGACGCCTTGAGGCTTGCGCAGGAGCGGGGGCTCGACCTGGTGGAGGTCGCACCGCTGGCCAGTCCTCCCGTGGCGCGACTCCTGGATTTCGGTCAGTACAAGTACGAGCTGACCAAGCGCGAAAAGGAAGCCAAGCGGCGACAGCGGTCCGTAACCTTCAAGGAAGTCCGTCTCAAGCCGAAGATCGGCATCGGCGACTTCGATACGAAGGTCAGGCGGGCCATCGAATTTCTGGAAGAAGGCGATCGGGTCAAGGTTTCCGTCCAGTTCCGCGGCCGGGAGCTGACCCACCCGCAGATCGGGCGGGACCTCCTGGACAAGTTCGCGGAGCAGATCAAGGAACATGGCGTCATCGAGCGGCCGCCGCTGCTCGAAGGCAAGTCGATGCACATAAGCGTGGCCTCGGTCCACAAGCCCAAGGCGCACGAGCCCACGCCCCCGGCAACGGCGAAGGGCCATGCCAGGACAGATGAGCACACGGTCTCCGGCGAGGAGGCCGCGGTGGCAGCAGCTAGAGTGGAGACACCGGCCCAGCCGGCGACTCCCAGACCCGAGCCGGAGCCCGGCGCGGCGTCAACTGGGAAGGTGAACTGACGTGCCGAAGATGAAGAGCCACAAAGGGACCCAGAAGCGGATCGGGGTCACCGGCAGCGGCAAGGCGGTCCGTGTCAAGTCGTGGCGCGGACATCACCTCGAGCTCAAGTCCTCGCGACGCACTCGCCGCTATGAGGGCAAGGAGCTCGTCGGGGGCGAGTCCCTGGATCAGATCCGCCGGCTGCTGCCGTACCTGGGAGTTTGACGTCAGATGGCACGCGTCAAGCGGGGCGTAACCGCCCACCACCGCCACAAGCGTCTGCTGAAAGACGCCGAAGGCCGCGCCGGAACCAACTCGAAGCTGGTCAAGCGTGCGCACGAATCGATGCTCCACGCCCTGGCGTACGCGACCCGCGACCGGAGACAGCGCAAGCGCCAGATGCGCGAGCTGTGGATCATTCGCATCAACGCCGCGGCCCGGCAGAACGGCACCACATATGGCAAGCTCATCGCCGCCATGAAGGCCGCGAACATCGAACTCGATCGCAAGATCCTGGCCGACCTCGCCGTGCGCGACGCCTCGGCTTTTTCCCAGATCGTGGCAGTCTCAGGCCAGGCTTCGGCCTAGCTCCCTCGGCCGGAGACGGCGACGCTCCCAAGAAACAAGGCTAGGACGGAGACGAGGCGAAGAACAGGTCCACCAGGGAGGACGGGTCGGAGACTGAAAGCCCGTCCGGGATCGATCTCGCCGGTTCGCTCCCGAGCCGTTTGCTCAAAACTCCGAAGCTTCGGCAGCTGCGGTGAGTAGGCAAACCGGTCGGCCACCGATATCGGGCCCGCAAGCGCCCTGCCGGCCTTCGGACTGGCAGGGAAGCGGGGTGGTACCGCGAGCCCTCGACTCGTCCCCGTGTCCGAAAGGATGCGGACGGTCGGGGGTTCTGGATTCCTGGAGAGAACGAGGAACGTGAGCGTGGACTTCGAGAGTCTCGGCGGTGACCTGCATCGCCTCATGGATCGGGCACTGGTCGAGATCGCCACGGCGGCGGACCCGGCGGCGCTCGAGCAGCTGCAGATCCGGTATCTCGGCAAGAAGGGCGACCTCACGGCCGTTCTGCGAGGCATCGGGGCGCTACCGGCCGAAGACCGGCCACGCGTCGGAGCCGTGGCCAACGAGGTTGGCGAGGCCGTCAAGGCGGCCCTGGCGGAGCGAGGCGCGGGACTCCGGTCGGTCGCTCAGGCGCAGCGGCTCGCCGCGGAGAAGGTGGACGTGACCCTGCCGGGGCGCACCGTCCCGCGCGGCAGCCTGCATGCCATTCCCGAGACGGTCGAGGCGATAGCCGAGGTCTTCGGCCAGTTCGGCTTCGTGGTCTACGAAGGACCCGAGGTGGAAGACGACCTGACCAACTTCCAGATGCTGAACATCGCCCCGGACCATCCTGCGCGCGATCTCTGGGACACGCTGTACGTGGACATCGCGGGTCACCTGCTGCGAACGCATACGAGCCCCGGTCAGATACGCGTCATGCAGGCGACGAAGCCGCCCATTCGGGCGCTTCTGCCCGGTCGTTGCTTCCGCTACGAGGCCGTCGACGCCAGCCACGGCTTCGAGTTCTTCCAGGTCGAGGGTCTGATGGTGGACGAGGGCACGTCGATGGCGGACCTCAAGGGGCTGCTCGACGAGTTCGCGCATGCCCTGTTCGGGCCGCGCAAGACGCGCTTCCGGCCCGGCTACTACCCGTTCACGGAGCCCTCGGTCGCCTTCGACGTCGAGTGCGTGGTCTGCGGCGGTGTGGGCTGCCCGGCCTGTTCGAAGTCGGGCTGGATTACGATCCTGGGCGCCGGCATGGTTCACCCGGTCGTCCTGCAATACGGCGGCATCGACCCCGAGAGGTATCAGGGCTTCGCCTTCGGGATGGGCGTGGAGCGGATCTCCAACCTGCGCCACGCCGTACCGGACCTTCGCTACTACCTCGAGAACGATCTGCGGTTCCTGGAGCAGTTCCGATGAGAGTCCCCCTGAGCTGGCTGCGCGAATACGTCGACATCGAGCAGACGCCCGAGCGGCTGGCCGAGCGTCTCACGCTGCTCGGCATGGAGGTACCGGGCGTCGAGCAATGGGGCTCCGACTGGCGCAAGGTGGTCGTCGGCGAGCTGCTGGCCGTTGAGAAGCATCCTTTCGCGGACCGCCTGCACCTGACCACGGTCACGGTCGGATCGGGTGAGCCGCTCCGTATCGTCTGCGGCGCCAACAACATCGCCCCCGGCCAGCGCGTGCCGGTGGCATTGCCCGGGGCAGTGCTGCCGGGCGATCGCCGCATCGAGCGCACGGAGAAGATGGGCGTTGTTTCCGAGGGCATGCTTTGCTCGGGCGAGGAGCTGCATATCACCAGCGACGCCGAAGGAATCCTGATCCTGTCCCCGGCGACGCCTCTGGGCCGGGACCTTTCGGAGCTATACGGCGACGTCGTGCTCGACGTGGATGTCAAGCCCAACCGCGGCGACGCGCTGTGCCTGATCGGCCTGGCCCGCGAGGTCGCCGCCGCGACCGGCGCCGAGGTTCGCTGGCCGGAGATCGCGGTCGACGAGAAGGGCGGCCCGGTCTCCGACCGCCTCAGAGTCGAGGTTCGCGAGACGGGGCTGTGCACGCGATTCGTCGGCCGCTGGATAAGCGACGTGAGGATCGGGCCTTCTCCGGATTGGGTCCAGATGCGGCTTCAGGCCGCGGGCATGCGCCCGGTGAGCAACGTCGTCGACGCCTCCAACTACGTAATGCTGGAACTCGGCAAGCCGACTCACACCTTCAATGGCGCCGCGGTCCGCGACGGAACGATCGTCGTCCGGCTGGCGCGGCCGGGGGAACGGCTGGAAACGCTGGACCACGTCGATCGGGAGCTGACGCCCGATACCCTGATCATCGCCGATCCCAGCGGTCCGATCGGTATCGCCGGTGTCATGGGCGGGGCCGAGAGCGAGATCACCGCCGACACGACCGAGATCGCCATCGAGTCGGCGGTCTTCGACCCGGTGAGCATTCGCCGGACGGGCCACCGCTACGGCTTGCGGTCAGAGGCCAGTCTTCGCTTCGAGAAGGGCCAGGAGGTCCGTCTCGCCCGAATCGGCGCCGACCGCGTTGCCCAGCTGACGCTGGCGTGGGCGGGCGGGACGGTCGCCCGAGGCCGCGTCGACACGGCACCGTCGGAGCCCGTCGAGTCGCGACTGGCCTTCCGACCGCGCCGGGTCAGCAGGCTCCTGGGCGCGGAGATCTCGACGCCCGATCAGCGCCAGCTTCTCCGCCGCGTTGGGGTGGAAACGGAGCTCGCCGCGGCCGGATCCCGGATTCAGGTCACGATCGAGCCGAAGCCGCTCGTGATCGACGCCGGATCCGAAGAGACGCTGGTGGCGATCGTGCCCACGTGGCGCCGCGACCTGGCCATTGAGGCCGACGTGGCCGAGGAGGTCGCGAGAGTCCGCGGCTACGAGACGATCCCGGGGCATCTGCCCGACACCGTCATGCCCGCCTATCGCCCGGCACCACTGCGCGTGCGCAACATGATCCGCCAGACGCTGGCGGGCGCCGGGTTGAGTGAGGTCGTCACGCACGCGCTGGTGTCGCCACTCGACGAGGCCAGGTTGCTGTGGCCCGAGGACGTCAGCGAGCCGGCGCTTCCGGCCGGGCTGGCGGCCCTGCCCGGAGACGAGATCGCGGCCACGAATGCGCTTTCCGGGCAGCACTCGGTCCTGCGTCGCCACATGGCGCGCAGCCTCCTGGACGTTCTCTCGCTCAACGAGCGCCAGGGCCGTCCCGATGTCGCCATCTTCGAGATCGGCAACGTATACGCCCGCGTGGAGGGCCAGCCGCGCGAATGGATCCGGCTGGCCCTGCTGCTGTCGGGCGCCGCAGAGCCGCCCGCGTGGAACCGCGCCAGCCGCCAGTACGATCTCGAGGACGCCAAGGGTCTGGTGGAGCTTCTCTGCCGGCGCCTGGGGCTGCCAGAGCCATCGTACGCGCCGGACGACCGCGGCTTCCCATTCCACCCCGGCCGCGCCCTTCTGGCTCGGCAGGAGGCGGGAGAGGAGGCGCTGGCGGGCCGCGTGGCCGAGCTTCACCCGGACGCCCTGGCCCAGTGGGACCTGCGGGCGCAGCGCGTCATCGTCGCCGAGATGGCGATACTGGGCCTGGATGTGGCGGCGCCTCTGCGCGTCCACGTCGAGCCCATTCCGCGCTTCCCCGAAGTGGAGCGCGATCTGGCGGTCATCGTCGAGGGCGAGCGGCCGGCGGCCGAGGTTGAGGCCACCATCCGTCGCTACGGCGGCGATCTCCTGCGCGGCGTGCGCCTGTTCGACCTGTATCGCGGCGCGCCGCTCTCGGCCACCGAGAAGAGCCTGGCCTACCGGCTGGTGTTTGGGGCCCGGGATCGAACTCTGACCGAGGTCGAAGTGGATGAAGCCATAGCGGAGGTCCGGCAGGGTCTGGAAACGGAGCTTCGGGCTCATCTTCGCAGCTAGTCACGGTCGGCGGCCAGTCTCGGGGGTCCTAGCCCCGCTGGTTCGTTGATCCTTCTGGTCTGGCGCTGCTAAGGTAGGCGCTGCCGGCCCTTGCGCAGCATGCCCAATCGGGCTGGCGAAGGCGCGGCCAGACTCCGCCCGGTGGAGGAAGCCCCATGGACATAGTCGGTGCCATTCGTTCGGCACCTCTCGTGGACCTGGCGATCTTCGTGGGTTTGTTCGGGGCGTTCGTCGCCGGGGCCCTGCAGGGTGCCATACGGCGGATCCTGGGTATCGTCTCGATGGTGTTCGCGTTCCTCCTGGCCGCCAACCTGCGGGATCCCGTCGGCGACTACCTGGCCGATCACTGGCAGCAGTTCCCTTCGGGTTACAACCACCTGATTGCGTTCATCGGGCTCTTCTGCGTCCTGTGGATCGCTTTCTCGGTCCTGATCCAAGGCTTCTACAAGCGAACCGAGCTCTCGGCGACTCACCCGGTGATCGACGACGTCGTCGGCGGCCTTCTGGGGTTGCTCGAGGGGTTCATCCTGCTGACGATCGCGATCATCATCTTCGGCTCGTACGCTATGCCGGACCCGTTCTCGGGCGAGGTTCAGCAGCTGCGGTGGGCTCACGACCTCGTGATGCAGCAGTCCAACATAGCGGGGGCGTTGCGCGACAACATCGTGCCGGCACTGGTCCATTTGATGTCGCCGTTGCTGCCCGCCGACCTGGTGGCGGCATTCCCCTGAGCGAGGCGGACGCGAAAGCACCGCGCGCCGCCTGCTCGGCGAGCGTCTTTCCGCGTGAGCTGCTGGCCGGCGACAGCCTGGCTGCCGCCCAGGCGCTGATCGGGGCGCGATTGGTCCGCGAGAGCGCCGGCGGGGTGAGGATCGCCAGGATCGTCGAAGTTGAGGCCTACAGCGGCGTCGACGACCGGGCCTCGCATGCCCGATTCGGCCGCACGAAGCGTAACGCCGTTATGTTCGGCCCGGCAGGGCATGCCTACGTGTACCTTGTCTACGGCATGTACGACTGCCTGAACGTTGTGACTGAACCCGAAGGTCGACCGGCCGCCCTGCTGGTGCGTGCCGTGCAGCCGCTCCGGGGCGCGGACCTGATGCGCCGCGGGCGCGAGATGTGGGTCGAGCGCGCTGGCGGCCGCGGAGACCGGGCCGGGCTCGCGCGCGCCCGCCAGAGAGTGGCCGCTCTGCCGGACGAGGCCCTCGCTGCCGGGCCGGGCCTCGTGTGCGTCGCCCTGTCCATCGATCGCGACCAGAGCGGCCTGGACCTGTGCGATCCGGCCTCCGCGCTCCGCCTCGAGGCGGCCCCGCCCGACGAGCCGCCCCTGACCACCGCCCGCGGCCCGCGCATCGGCATCGGCCATGCCGCCGAGCCGTGGCGCAGCAAACCGTGGCGCGTCTGGGCCGTGGGCAACGGTTCGGTCTCGGGCAGGACCGGCCGGCGATGACCGGCCGGCGTTCGCAAGGGGCCGCGGGCGTATCGGCGGAGACGCAACGCAGCGTCGGCGCCGCGATGGACCGCCGTTCCATGGCCTTGCTCGAGTATCCGCTCGTTCGAGCGCGTCTGGCGGCCGCCACGGGCTTCCCACCCGGACGCCGCCTCGCGGACGCCCTCGAGCCGTCGACGGATCGGGTGATCGTGGCCCGAGGCCTCGAGGAGACGACGCAAACGCGCGCCTTCATGGCCGAACATCCCGGGGCCGGGATCGGCGGGAGCAAGGACATTGGCCCGTGGATCGAGCGGGCGGCGCGGGGCGGGCGCCTCGATCCGTCGCACTTCCTGGATATCGTGGCAACACTGGAGGCCGCATCCCGCCTCGGCGAGGCGCTTTCTGGCGATCGACGCCCGATCCTGCGCGACTTGGGCCGTGAGATCCACCCGCTGCCGAGCCTGCGCAGCGTCCTGGGCCGAAGCTTCGATCCGAGCGGCGAGTTGCTGGACACCGCTTCGCCGCGCCTGGGCGGATTGCGGCGCGCCGTTCGAGTCGCCTACGACCGGCTGCGCGGCCGCCTCGACCAGCTGGTCCATTCCGGCGAGCTGTCCGGGGCGTTGCAGGAGTCCCTGGTCACTCTGCGCGGCGGCCGGTACGTGATCCCGGTCCGGGCCGACGCCCGCGGCCGCGTCAAAGGAATCGTCCACGACGCCTCGTCCAGCGGGCAGACGCTCTTCGTGGAGCCGCTGGTGGCCGTGGAGCTTGGCAACGCCTGGCGGGAAGCTCAGCTGGCCGAACAAGCTGAGATCGAGCGCATCCTCGACGAGCTGTCGACGCAGGTAGCCGGGCAGGCCGGGCCACTGCGCGAGACGCTCGAGGCCCTGGCCCGGTTCGACTTCTGGGCGGCGAAGGCGCGCCTGGCCGAGGAGATGGACGCCGAGGCCGCGGAGATCGCCGACCGTCCCTCGATCGTGATGCTCGGGGCGCGCCATCCCGGTCTCTCGGGTCGAGTCGTGCCCATCGATATCCGCCTCGGCGACGGCTACACGGCGCTGGTAATCACGGGGCCGAACACCGGCGGCAAGACGGTGGCCTTGCGGACGCTCGGTCTGCTGTGCCTGATGCACCAGGCTGGCCTGCACGTGCCGGCTGATGCGGGCACGAAGCTGCCGGTGCTGTCCGACGTCTACGCCGACATCGGTGACGAGCAGTCGGTGGCCCAGTCGCTCTCCACCTTCAGCGGCCACATGCGCTCGATCGTCCGGATCGTCGAAACGGCCGGTCCAAACAAGCTCGTGCTGCTGGACGAGCTGGGCGCCGGAACGGATCCGACCGAGGGTTCGGCCCTGGCCCAGTCGCTGCTCGACCACTTCATCAAGGCCGGCGCGCTCGTGGCGGCGACGACTCACTACGCCGAGCTCAAGCTGTACGCCCACACCACGTCCCAGGCGCGCAACGCCAACGTGGAGTTCGACGTCGAGACGCTGCGGCCGACCTACCGGCTCTCCATCGGCCTGCCGGGTCAGAGTCAGGCCTTCGCCATCGCCGAACGGCTGGGCCTCCCGGCCGCCGTCGTCGCGGACGCGCGCTCCCGCCTGACCGAGGAGCAGCACGCCTTCGAAGAGACCCTGGCCTCGATCAAGGCCACCGAGCTCGAGACGACCGAAGCCCTGGCCCGGGCCAGGCTGGCGGAGGAGCGGGCGAAGACCGCCCTGACGGCGGCCGAGGACGAGCGCCGCCGCTCTCGGCGCGAGCGCGACGGGACCGTGAAGGCGGCCCGCGATGAGGCGGAGCGCCTCCTGGACGAGCTGCGCGCCGAGGTCCGCGCGATCCGACGCCAGCTGGAGCGGGAAACCGTCACTCAGCGCAGCCTCGATGAGGGCCTGGACCGCGCTCGCGCCCGCCTGGAACGCCTCCCGGAGCTCGAGCCCAAGCCCGAGCTTGCCAGGTCGGCCGCTCAGGGTGCCATCGCCTGGCGCACGGGCATGCGCGCCCGAAGCGTCAGCGGTGGCTGGGAGGGACGCGTCGCGGCGTTGGAGAAAGGCGGCCGGCGAGCCACCATCGAAGCCGGTGGGGTGCGCATAACGGTCCCTGTGGAAGACCTGGAACCGGCGGTCGGCGGAGAAGGGGAGGGGCCCGGCGACGGATCGGCAACAGGTCGGCAGCCGGCGGACTCGCTGACGGCCGGGCCGTCGGGATCGGCATCCCGCCTGCAACTCGAGCGCGCTCGAACCGTGGCTTCGTCACTGGACCTGCGTGGCGCCAGGGTGCAGGAGGCCCTCGAGGTCCTGGACCGGTACCTGGACGACGCCTCGCTGGCCGGCCTAGACCAGGCCACGATCATCCACGGCCTGGGCACGGGCGCGCTGCGTGACGCCGTGCGCGACCATGCCTCGGGGCACCCGCTGGTCAAGTCCTGGCGTCCCGGGGGTCGCGGCGAGGGCGGGGACGGCGCCACGGTGGTGGCCTTCTGAGTAGAGCCCCCGCCGGCGCGGCGGGATGCGAGAATTCCGCTGCCTGGCATGGGTCCGTCATCCAGCGGCGTTATGTGGAGGAGTCGTTGACTGCACCGCAGGAGGCTTCGTCCGACAAGCCTCGCGTCCTGGACGCGGGCGACTGGACGCCCGCGGATTGGGACGCACTGGCGGCCCGCAGCGCCCTTGGCGACGCGTTCCAGTCGTACGAGTGGGGTGAGGTCAAGCGGGGACTGGGCTGGACGCCCCTGCGCTACGCCATCGAGGTCGACGGGCGGCGCGTGGCGGTCGTCTTCATCCAGGAGCGGGCTGCGCTGCGAAGACTTCCGGGGCTTCTGGGGGCTCTGCGGATCCATTACGCGCCCCGCGGGCCGATCCTCCTGGAAGCCACGCCCCAGGCAGCCAGGGCAGCCCTGGCGGGTCTGCGCCAGATTGCCGCCGCCCGCCAGAGCGTGGCCCTGATCATCGACCCGACCTGGCGGGAGGACGGGGAGCTGGCGGCAACGCTGCCGGGCTCGGGCTTTCGGCCGTCGGCTCGCGAGGTCCAGGTCTCGCGCACGGCTATGGTGATCCCGCTTCGCGCCGACGAGGAAGAACAGCACTCGCTCCTGGACGACAGCGCCGCCGCGAACATCAACAAAGCCCGCCGCGCCGGCGTGACGATCGAGCGCGTCGACCTGGCCGATCCGACAGCCCGGGAGCAGGCCCTGGTGGAGTTCTTCGAGATGCACGCCGCCACGGGCCGACGGGAAGGGTTCCTCGTACGTGACCGGGACTACGAGCTGAACCAGTGGCGGAACCTCGGCGAAGCGGGCCTGGCCAGCCTGTGGTTCGCCAGCGCGGAAGGACGCCGTCGGAGCGGGCTGCTGCTGCTCCATTCGGGTCGCAACGTGGTGCTGTTCGCGGCCGGCTCCCCCGACGACGCGGACCTGCGCAAATGGCGGGCCAATCATCTCCTGCACTGGTCGATCCTGCGCTGGGCCGCGGCGGCGGGCTTCGAGGGCTACGACCTCGGCGGGGTGGACACGCATGAGTTCCCGGGCCTGCCCGTGGACGACACGCACCCGCTGTGGAACCTGTACGAGTTCAAACGACGCCTGGGGGCCCGGGGCGAGGTACGGATCCGTGCCCACGAGTATGCGCCCCGCCGGCTCCTGGGCGCGGCCTGGCGCCTGGCGCGACGTTTCCGGTGAGCAGTAGCCCCGGGCCCCGGCGTCGATCCCCGGACGGCTTCGTCCGGCCGGCATCGCCGCGCCACGAAGCGTGGGAACCGCGCCGCCTGGTGCAACCGGCCCGGGAAGTGGCAGCCGGCGACGCCGTGCTGGCCGGCGAGCCCACGAACCCGGCGACGCCGGATCTTTCCGCCGCCTCTGCGGCGCGGCTGGGTGGTCGCGCGATCGCGCTCGCCGGTGTGGTGGTCGTCGCCGGGGTGGTCCTGTCGCGATTTCTCGGCTGGATCAGGCTTTCGGTCTTCTTCGCCGAGTACGGCGCCAGCTCGGATCTGGATGCATTCCTGGCGGCATTTCGGATCCCCGACACACTCTTCCAGCTGGTGGCGGCCGGAGCCGTTGGCTCCGCCCTGGTGCCGGTGGCCTCCGCGCTGCTGGCCAATGGAGAGGAGCGTCGGGCGCGTCGTCTCGTGGCCACCATCGCCAACCTGATGATGCTGGCCCTCATCCCGCTCGCGGTCGTCGTGTGGCTGGCAGCGCCCGCGATCGTGCCGGTCATAGCGCCCAGCCCGGACCAGGCGAAGGTTTCGCTGGAGATAGGCCTGACGCGCTGGATGCTCATCTCGCCCATCTTCCTTGCCCTCGGGGCGGCAATGACGGCCGGCCTGAACGCGGCGGGCATCTTCGGCGCCCCGGCCTTGGCGCCGAATGTCTACAACCTGGCGATCATCGCTTCGGCCGTAGTCCTGACGCCAGTGCTGGGAATCTACGGCCTGGCCATCGGCGTGGTCCTCGGTGCAGTCGGCCTCGCTGGAGTCCAGTCCTTTGCCGTTCGCAAGAACGGCCTCTACGGGCTGGTGCTGGACGTTCACGATCCGGCCGTCCGCGAGACCCTGTTGCTCATGGCTCCGCGCGCCCTGGGCCTGGGGGCGACCCAGATCGTCTTCCTGGTCAACACCTACTTCGCGCTTCAGCTCGGAAACGGCCCGCTGGGGATCTACACCGGCGCATTCACGGCCCTTCAGGTTCCGGTCGGCCTGATCGGGGTACCGCTGGGAATCGTCTTGCTCCCGCCCCTGTCGCAGGCCATCGCTCGAGGCGACAAGGAGCGCTTCAGCAGGCTCGTGGATCAATCGCTGCGGCTCGTGCTGTACGCAGTGATCCCGCTCATGGGCCTGATGCTGGCGCTCGCGACTCCGACGCTCGCGTTCCTCTACCAGCACGGCGAGTTCACGCAGGCCGACATCTCGACGATGGTCCCCGTCTTCGCCGTCTTCCTGCTCGGGCTCGTCGCCCACGTGCTCATCTCACTCCTGGCGCCGATCTTCTACTCCGGCAAGGACACCCGAACGCCCGTCGCGGCCGCTCTCCTCGCGGTTGCGGTCGATGTCCTCGCGGCGATCATCCTGTTTCCGCTCTTCCAACTCGGCGGGCTGGCGCTGGCCATCGGCCTGGGGGCGTGGGCGGAGGTCACGACGCTGCTGTACTTCATGCGACACCGGATCGGCTTCGATATTCGACCGCTCGGCCTGACTGTCGCCTTCGCCATCCCGGGAGCTACCCTGGCTACCGCGGGTACGCTGGCCATGGATCGAGGAATCGCCGGGTTGACGCACGGTTCGTCGGCGTTCCTCGTCCTCGCGTTCGAGCTGGGGCTGGCCGGCCTGGCAGGGCTGGCCGTGTATCTGGCCTGGAGCCGCCTGCTGCGCCTGCCCGAACTGTCGGAAGCCCTCGCCCTGGCGCGGACCGTGCTCAGGAGAGCGGGTTAGCGCTTGCGAGTCGAGCGGCGCGCGAGGCCAATCAGCGGCAGAAGCGGAATGCCCGGGAAGAAGGCCGTGGGTGTCGGCGTATCGGTGGCCGTGGGTGTCGGCGTATCGGTGGCCGTCGGTGTCGCCGCATCGGTGACCGTCGGTGTCGGCGTATCGGTGGCCGTGGGTGTGGGCGTCGGCGTTGGCGTCATTGTTGGCGCCGGCGTGGGCACCGGAGTGGGCGCGACCGTCGGCGTCGGGAGTGGAGTTGGCGTCGGCACCGGAGTGGGCGCGACCGTCGGCGTCGGCGTCGAGAGTGGAGTCGGTGTCTCGCTCGGCGATGGCGGGGGCGTTCCGGTGTTCGACGTGCAATACGTCGTGGGCGGGAACGGCGCGCCCCAGGTCTTGCCGTACGGGGTCCAGAATCCAAGCTGGTAGAAGTACATGGTTACGCCGTTGTTGGGACCGCCGCGCTTGCCGACGCCAGTCTCCGCCCGGGCGATCCAGATCTGGTCGTAGTGTTGGAAGTTCGGGTTCCCGGCGTCGACCTGGCTGAGGTCGAGGTAGTCTTTCGTGTCTTCGATGCCCGGACAGTCCCAGGTCCAAATCGTGTTGGTGACGGTGTCCACGTCCACGGGAACCTTGGTGTTGTCGACCTGCGTGGGCACGGTGCCGTTGATGAACACCTCGCGGACTGTCTGGCTGGTGTACGGTCCCGGAAGCATGCCGCTGTACGCGTCCACGTTTGCCCAGGTCAGGCCGCCCGGCTGCTTGAAGTCGGTGACCGGAGTTCCTGCGGTGACGTCTTGCATGAAGGCGTGCCATATCGGGGCCGCCAGCTCCAACGACATGACGCTGTTGCCCGGGCTGTGGTCGCTGTTGCCGGCCCACACGCCTGCAACGATCGCGGGCGCGTTCGGATCGGCCGGCGGAGCCGTGTAGCCCACGGCGAAAAGATCCTCAGTCTGGTCGGTCGTGCCGGTCTTCAGGGTGGCCGGCCGCCTCGTCTTCCCGTCGGTCAGCTTGTACTGACTCCACCAGTTGTTCTGGCTGGGATCCGTGTTGCCCTTGAGCATGTCCGTCATGACGTAGGCGGCCTGAGGCGTGGTCGGGTGAGTCGTGGTGGGCGGATTCTTGGTCGCCGACCAGACGACGTTGCCCTTGGCATCGGTGACCGAGAGGATTATCGAGCGCTGAACCAGGGTGCCTCCGTCGGCGATGGCGCCGTACGCGGAGATCAGGTCGGCGGGGTGGACATCGGCCGTGCCGATGCCGATCGAGACGCCGGGATCGGCGTTCGGTTCGAACTGAATCCCGAAGTCCTCCGCCCGGGCCATGAGGTGGGCGACCCCGTTGATCGAGGCGGCCTTCACTGCCGGGATGTTGAGCGAGTACTGGAGGGCCTCGCGCATCCGCACGGGACCGCGCTCGTAGTTGTCGGCGTCGTGGGGGGTGTACCCGCCGCCGAAGTCAGTGGCCACGTCCATGAAGAGCGATGCCGCGGTCATGGTCTTGTCCTGCAGGCCGACGATGTAGTTGATCGGCTTGAACGCAGACCCGGGCTGGCGCCAGCCGTTGGAGAGCACGTCGAACTGGGGGTCGAACAGGTCCTGCCCGGGCCTGGCCGGATCCGGCACCGTCTTCTCGTAGAATCCGGCGCTCCCGGCGTACGCGAGAACCTGGCCGGTCCGGTAGTCGACGGCCATCAGGGCGCCGTTGTGGATGTTGCTGGTGCGCAGGCCGTTGGTGTTGCCGGTGGTCGGGTTCGGTCCGATGATGCGGTAGTAGTCGAACGAGTCCGTCTTTGGTGTGATTCCCAGTTGGGCCAGGTAGTCGATACAGGCCTGCTTGGAGCCCTGGTTGGGACCGAAGATGTAGGCCTTGAGCCACTTCTCCGCAGTGGCCTGCATGTTCGCGTCGAGGGTCGTGACGACCTTGTAGCCGCCGGTGTCCACCGCCTCGCAATCGGCCGGATCAGTGCCGGCGCCACAGAGGATGTCGGCCAGCTGCTCGCGCACCTGCTCGTCGAACTGCGGGGCGATCAACTCGTTCACCACCTGCGGCGCAACGATCACCGGGTCGGATTCGGCGGCAAGAATGGCCGCGTCCGTGTAGTGGCCCCTGAGCAGCCCGTCCTTCAGGTTCCGGCGCATGTCTTCGAGAATGCCGTTGCGGCGCACGACGATCGGAGAATCGGCGGGCACGACGAGCGTTCCGTTGGGCTGCTCTACGCCGTTCTGGACCAGATCGTAGGCGGTTGGGGCCCGCAGCAGGGCCGCCAGGATCACGGCCTGGGCGATCGTCAGCTTGCTCAGATCCGTGACGCCGAAGTAGCCCTGAGCAGCCGCGGCAATGCCGTAGCTCTGGTTCCCGTAGAAGTTCAGGTTCAGGTAGGCGGTGATGATCGTCTCTTTGCCTTCCACACCCGGGAATTCCTGGGTGAGCTTCACGGACTGGATGATCTCCTTGATCTTGCGGTCCATGAGGCTCGTGGTCGGCGGGAGAAGTTCCTGGCGAACGAGCTGCTGAGTGATCGTCGAGGCCCCTCTCGGGGCTCCGGAGAGGGCGTCGCGGAAGGCCGAGAGTACCGCCGCCGGATCGAAGCCGGTGTTCGTCCAGAAGGTTTTGTCCTCCGCGCTCGTAGTCGCGTCGAGCACGACGTCCGGGATATCGCCGAACGTCAGGACGCGGCGGTTCTCGGACCCGTAGGCAGCCAGCTGAACTTGTCCGGTGCGGTCGTAGAGGATCGTCTGCTGGTTGAAGTTGATGCTCTGGAGGAGCTGCCTGGGGTCCTGGAGACCCTGGCTGTAGTTGCTGTATACGTCCACCGCGCCGACGAAGGTGACCACGCTGGCCAGCACCATGCTCCCGAGCAACACCATCGGGAGGATGACGGCGAAGCGTCCAACAGCGCCCCCCCGGGAAGCACCCCTGCCGCTGCGGCGACGACGTTGTCGTCGGGCCAGGCTGGTCTGCATTACGACTCGCAAGATAGCATACGTTGGTCAACGGTCGTTTCGTCCGACCGTGAGGCCTTCGGACGGGCCGACGGCAAAACCTGTGACGGCAGTGAGGAGCGGGTCTGGCGATGACGGCAGCTGACACGATGGGCGGCCGAGGGTCCATGGGCACCACGGGCCTGGCCGGCCTGCTCGGCGAATTGAGCTGGCGGGGGATGCTGCACCAGCACAGTCGGGGCCTGGCGGAGAGGCTGGCCCGAGGGACGACGATCAAGGGCTACAACGGTTTCGACCCCACGGCCCCTTCCCTCCACCTCGGGCACCTGGTCCCGATCTTCGGGCTGATCCACCTGCAACGCGCGGGCGGGGTGCCGGTGGTGGTCGTCGGCGGCGGCACCGCGATGATCGGCGATCCTTCCGGTCGGTCGGCCGAACGACTGCTGCTGAGTCGCGCCACGGTCGAGGAGAACCTGGTCGGCATCCAGGCGCAGCTCACGAAGTTCCTCGACTTCGACGGTCCCAACGGAGCCGAGGTGGTCGACAACTACGAGTGGCTGAGCTCGTACTCGCTGCTCAGGTTCCTGCGGGACATCGGCAAGCACCTAACGGTGCCATATATGCTGTCGAAGGATTCGGTCCAGATTCGTCTGGAGGCAGGCCTCAGCTTCACGGAGTTCAGCTACATGCTGCTCCAGGCCGCCGACTTCCTGCACCTCTACCGTGCCGGTGGTGTGGAGCTGCAGATGGGCGGCGCGGACCAGTGGGGCAACATGACGGCCGGGCTGGAGCTGATACGCAAGGAGTTCGGCGCGGGTGACGGCCAGGACCTCGCCTTCGCCATGAGCTACCCGCTTCTGACCAACGAAAGCGGGGCCAAGTTCGGCAAGACGGCCGCCGGTACGAGCGTCTGGCTCGACCCCGAGAAGACGAGCCCGTACCAGTTTTACCAGTACTGGCTCGACGCCGACGACCGCGACGTGGGCAAGTACCTGCGCACCTTCACTCTGTTCGACCGGGCGAAGGTGGAGGCCCTGGAGGCCGAACAGGCGGCGCACCCCGAGAGGCGAATCGCCCAGCGGGCTGTCGCGTACGACCTGACCGCTCGCGTCCACGGCGACGACGAGGCGAAGCGGGCCGTTCGTGTCAGCGAGGCCGCCTTCTCCCGGGATCCGATTCGCGATCCGGACCTGCTGGCGGCTCTGTTCGAGGCGATCGATCACTTCGAGTTCACGGCCGAAGACCTGCGTGGCGGCTGCATCCGCCTGGCGATCGCGACCGGCCTGTTCGCATCGAACGGCGAGGCTCGCCGGACCATCTCCCAGGGCGGGCTTGCCATAAACGACGAGCGCGTGTCCACGCCGGAAGCGGCCGTTCCCGAGCCGATCGCCGGGCGCTACCTGGTAGTTCGAATGGGCAAGAAGGCTCTCCGGATCGGTCGGCTGAAGAGCTAGGAGCCAGGGGTCGCCGGCGGAGGCGCAGGCGTGGCGGCATCGCCGAACCGCGCGCTGCCGATCCGGCCGGTCATGCCGGTATCTCCCTGCCGGCTTCGATGAGACGGTCGTTCTCGACGGCGGACCGAACGGTCAGGCGCAGGCAATCGGCGAGCGGGTGATCGGAGCCGAAGGTTCGAGGGACGAGGCCCCTGCGCAAGAGCGCCTCGGCCGCGGCGGCCGCGCGCTCGGGCGACCCGAACCGGAACAGGACGAAGTTGGTCTGGGACGGGTACGGGCGCCAGCCCAGCTGCGACAGCTCCCCGATGAGGCGGCCACGCTGCTGCGCGATGCGCGCGACGTTGGCCGCGGCCAGCTCCGGGCGGCGGAGCGAGGCGGTGGCGAGGGCCGCGGAGACCGTAGAGACCGAGGCGGGGGCCCGGAACGAAACGATCGGGGCCAGCGTCTCGGGCCGCGCCACGACGAAGCCCACTCGTGCGCCCGCCAGGGCGTGAGCCTTGCTGAGCGTTCGAACGACGACCAGGCGCGAGTAGCGCTGCCTCAGGGGCGAAACGGAGCGGCCGACGAACTCCGCGTAGGCTTCGTCCACGGCCAAGACAGGAGCCTCACGGCCGTCCCCGGCGGCGTCCGCCCGCAGCCGATCCAGCAGGGCGCAGACGCGCTCGGGAGGCTCCACGGTCCCGGTCGGGTTGTTCGGTTCGCACAGCCAGACAAGTTGGGCGCTGAGTGCTGCCTCGGCCATGGCCGGGATGTCCAGCCCGAAGCCGTCTTCACCCGAACGGCGCGGCACACCGACGAATGCGGCGCCCCGTTGCTCGGTCACGATGCGGTACATCGCGTACGTGGGCACCGCTGCGACGGCGACAGAGCCCTCCCGCAGGCATGCCCGGGCGGTGAGATCCAGGGCCTCGTCGGCGCCGGCCGTGGCCAACAGCTCCTCCGGCGCCACGCCGTAGGCTTGCGCGGCGGCGACGACGAGCGGCGCGTAGTCGCTGGGCGGGTACTCCGACAGCACCGGGTCGAACGAGCCCGTCAGGACGTCGCGCAGGTCCGGCGGAAGCGGCGACGTGTTCACGTCGAAGCGAACGATCGAGTCGCGCGGCAGGCCGTACTTGGCCGCCAGGAAATCCGTGGTTGGCTCCCAGACGTACGTGGCCAGGTACCGGTCGTTCGCGCTCATTCCTCTCTCCGAGTCCTAGAACCGCACCGCACGCTATCTGGCTCAAGTGGGTCCGAGCCTGGCCGACGCCTGGGTTGGAGGCGTCGGCATCGCGGACGGTCGTCGGGGGCCAGGACTCCGGTCCGATGCGAAGTCACCCTGCGGTTCTCTCCGGACCCGGCGCGAGCAACGGCCCCGTGCCATTTCGTACCGCCGCAGTAAGGCACGCGGGCCTCGCGCCGGCCGGCACGAGGCCCGCTATCTGTGCCGGTTACTCCTTGTGCGCGGCCTCGACTTCCTTGCGGTGGGCCTCGATCACCTTCTCGGCGAGGTGCTGCGGGACGTCCTCGTAGCGATCCAGAGTCGCCGTGAACGTGCCTCGCCCGCCGGTGAGCGAGCGCAGCTCCGTGGCGTAGGTGAAGAGTTCGGCCTGGGGCACGCTCGCGGTGATGATCTGCAGCCCGTCCTTCGTGTCCATGCCCAGGACCCGGCCACGGCGCCCGTTCAGGTCTCGGTTCACGTCGCCCATGAAGGCTTCCGGGATCCGGATCTCGACCGTCATGATCGGCTCCATCAGTACGGGCTTGCATTCGAGCACGCCCTGCTTGAGGGCCAGCGAGGCAGCAATCTTGAACGACAGCTCGTTGGAGTCGACCGCATGGAAAGAGCCGTCGTAGAGCGTCGCCTTGAAGTCGCTGAGCGGGTAGCCGGCCAGGACACCCTCGGCCGCCGTCTCGCGGATGCCCTTCTCCACGCCGGGGAAGAAGTTCTTTGGAACGGTGCCGCCGACGACGTGCTCGGCGAACTCGACTCCGCCGCCCGGGTTCGGCTCGATCTCGATCCAGACGTCGCCGAACATGCCGTGGCCGCCGGTCTGCTTCTTGTACCGACCGTGGCTCTGCGTCTTGCCTCGGATCGTCTCCTTGTAAGGGACCCTCGGCACCCTGGTCACGATCGCGGCGCCGAACTTGCGCTTGAGACGCTCGGCCAGGACGGCAACGTGCGCGTCGCCCATGGAGATGAGCACCTGCTCGCCCGTTTCGGAGCGATCGACCCGGGCCGAGGGCTCCTCTTCGAGCATGCGCTGCAGGGCGGAGCCCATCTTGTCCAGGTCGGCCTTCGTCTGCGGCTCGATGGCGACCTGCAGGGTCGGCACGGGGAACGTCAGCGGCGGCAGCGTGCAGGCCTGCTCGCGTGAGCCGCACAGCGTGTCGCCGGTCGCAGTCACGGTGAGCTTGGCGACCGCGCCGATCTCGCCGGCGTGGAGCTGGCCGACCGTCTCCTGGTCCTTGCCATGAAGGAGAAGCAGCTGACCGATGCGCTCGGGCTCACTGCGTGTCGAGTTCCAGGCCTGGCCCTGGCCCTGCATCGTCCCCGAGAGGACGCGCAGGTAGGTCAAACGGCCGACGAACGGGTCGGCGGTTGTCTTAAATACCCGAGCCACGAGCGGGCCGGCTGCATTCGGAACGAGCTTGACCGCCGTGCCCTTGGAGTCCGTGGCCGCGAGCTCGCCGACGTCGGCGGGAGATGGAAGGTACTGCACGATCGCCTCGATCAGCGCTCGAACGCCTACGTCCTTGGAGGCGCTGCCGACCAGGACTGGTGCCACCATGCCGGCCCGGACGGCCTTCTTCAGGCAGCTCTCGAGCTCGGCGTCGGTGATCTCCTCGCCCTCGAGGTACTTGGCCATGACGTCGTCGTCCGCCTCGGACGCGGCTTCGATCAGCTGGTCGCGGCGAGACGCGACCTCGCCGGCCAGGCTGGCCGGGACGGCAACCTCCGCTTCCTTGCCGGCCTGCGACTGGTAGGCCTTGCGATGGACGAGGTCCACGTATCCGGTGAACGCCTCGGCGGCTCCCAGGGCCACCTCAAGAGGCGCGATCTTCTGTCCGAAGGCGGTTCGGAGCGCGTCCAGCGCGTTGCCGGGGTTGGCGTTCTCGCGATCGCACTTGTTGATGAAGAAGAGTGCCGGCCGGCCGTTCGCGCGAGCCAGCGCCACGGCCGACTCGAGACCGGCCTCCACGCCGCCCGAGGCGTCCATGACCAGCACGGCGGCGTCCGTGGCCGCGAAACCCTCCACGACCTCCGCGGCAAAGTCGGCGTATCCGGGCGTGTCGACGAGCTGGACCCTCGTTCCCTCGTGGTCAAGGCTGGCCACGGCAAGGGCCAGGGACTGCTTGCGCTTCTGCTCCTCGGGCTCGTAGTCCAGGCTCGCGGTGCCGTCATCCACGCGGCCCAGCCGCGTGATCGCGGCGGCATCGAAAAGGAGGCGCTCGGCCAGCGTCGTCTTGCCGGCCCCGGTATGGGCCGCAATGACGACGCTGCGCAGGTGGGGGAGGTCGGCACTCTTGGTTGTCATCTGCTCTATCGATCCTCTGGTAGCGTCAGATCGCGTCGGATTGGCGGCGCGACAGGGCCCGCCGCAGTCAGGCCATGATAGCCCCGCGCGCCCTCGCGGACGAGGACGCCGGGACGCGGCTTCGGGAAGCGAGGACCGTCTCGGCGGCGCCCAAGGAGGCCGGCTCCGGCCCTACTGCGGGCGCTATACTCCG
>Ga0187885_10000318_pt1 | contig 58598 bp, 48 predicted proteins | sample June2016WEW_20_1_3_FD_132970 | JGI IMG/M metagenome (GOLD analysis project Ga0187885, IMG submission 132970) | Peatland microbial communities from SPRUCE experiment site at the Marcell Experimental Forest, Minnesota, USA - June2016WEW_20_100 | ecosystem: Environmental > Terrestrial > Soil >...
AGTGCCCGCCGCGCCAGATCCAGGACTAAATAGCGAAGCCGATTGCTGGCCAGGGTTCTGAACTCGCCCCGCAGCACGCGAGCAATGTATTCGGGGCCGTGGTCGGCCTGGATATGATTGCGGCGAAGACGGAGGATCCTCTCAGCACGAATCAAAGTGCGCCCCGGGATCATCGTGGCGAAGGCTCGATAGCCAGCATCCGCTGCGGCTGCGATCATCCAGTCCCGATAATGGCCTCCGACGGCAGCGAATGACGCCACATGCGTTCCCAGCGCGTATTCCAATTCCGCTTTGGACTGCGCCAGCTCCACGATGGCTTCGCGGCGGGCCATTGTGACCAGGTACCGGTGAGTGCACCCATGACTGGCAATCTCCATGCCGGATCGTGCCATCTCAACTAATTGCGAGCCGGAGCAATACCCTTCCCTTCCAACATTGAGCGCGCTCACAAAGAAAGTAGCTTTCAGGTCGCGCGCTATAAGTTCCGGGAAAACGATCTCATAATCCGAGAGCAGCCCGTCGTCGAAGGTAAGAACGTGCCGGGCTTCCTTTGCAGCCGCCAAATCACGAACGACGCAAACGCTGAATTGACCTATTATGTCGAGGGTTTCCTTGAGGCGAGCCGTGGTCACGGCATAGCGGCTGGATCCGGGATCCGCTATGCCCGCAAGATCAGCTTCTTTCGTTACGACACCGTGAAATGTAAGTACGATCGCGGATATCATCGGATATCATTGTACGGGTGGGTTGTGCAAGAGCACCTGTGCATAAATGGATTGAAGGATGCGGTTCTGTTCCTCAAATGTGAATCGCGAGCGTACCGTGCAGCGGCCGGCGTCCCCCAGCGTCTGGCGCAAACCTCCATCAGCCATGCATCGGGCCATGGCTTCCGCCAGCAGTGCAGGTTGTCGCGGTTGAACCACGATTCCACTCAGGCCATCCTCAACCAGTTCGGGCACACCGCCCACGGAGGTGGCGACGACCGCTTTCCCGTACGAAAATGCCTCGAGCACGACATTGGGCAGCCCCTCCGAGTGGGAAGGCAGCACAAAAAGATCCATTGCCTGAAAGATCTCAGGAAGATCTTTCCTGAACCCGGCAAAATGCACCCTGTTCTGGATTTGCAGAGTTTGAGCTAGTTTTTCCAGCTGCGCCTGGCACGGCCCGTCTCCGCAGAACACAAAATGCCATCCATCGGATCGTTCTCGTAGCGCAGCGATGGCCCTGATAAGATCCTCGTGACCCTTCTCAGGACTCAAACGGCCGGCGCTCAGACAGATCATGCTGCCTTCGGGCAAAGCCAATCGCTTGAGTATGGTGGCCCGGATCGGTCGCGAATCAGGTACGACCTCCGGAGTCACCACCGCGTTGTGAACTACCCACATATTCTTGGTACGGACGCCCAATGTCTCGAGTTTTTCGCGTTGTCCCGCCGAAACGCAGACAATTCCACTTACATGCCTCAATGCAAGGCGGTCGATATACTCGTAGAATGCCACCTTAAGGTTCTCAGCCGTGTAACCGCGCGAGAACGCGAGAGTCGGGATTCTGAGGGTCTTGTGGATCCAGGATCCCATGACCGTGGCTTTGTATCCATGAACACACAGCAGATTGACCGCATTCGTGCGCACCTCTTTCCTGAGTTGCATCCAGGCGCCGATGTCAAATGGGCTGTTCATCGATATGCCCTGGTGCTCGATTCCCTCCCGTTGCGCCTGCATCAGAATCTCGTTGTCGCGGTTATCCTCGAGAAAGGAAATCAGAAAGCCGGAGTACACCGACGCGTCAAGACGCTTCAAGTGTTCGATGATCTGCTTTTCCGGTCCGCCATAGAAATTCGTGGCGATCACATGGGCGACTTTCCATTTCACTGGATCTGTTCCAGGCTCATTGCGAACGTGGTGTGCGGTTCCATTGGAGTGCTTCAGCCCCTGTGAGCCCACGCATGGAGATCCATGCCAGCCGCGCAACGACCAGAGGAATGCTCATCAGGAGTAAGAGTCGAGGCCAAGTTACGCCAAGAAGGAAGACTCCCAATCCAAAATAGAGAACGTTTATCGCCAGCAGAATCAGGGCAGCAGCAAACAGCAGTCCAGCGTGAGGACCCGGGGCGAATCGGCGGATGAGGAAACAGCCAATAACGCTCCCCAAAAGGTACGCCAATACAAGAGGCCTGCTCAGTACCAAAAGCGTCCAACCAGCATCCAACAAGCCCGGGGACCGTTGCTTCACTCCGTCCATCATCAATCGAAAGGCATGTCTTCGCCCAAAACCCAAGTTTCCCTTAGCCCAGCGTTCACGCTGGACATGCAACTGCCGGCCGGTCACGGGAAATGCAGAGCGCACTTCAATGTGCCTGAGAAAGCGGACGTGCTGCCCCGCAGCCACGAGACGGAGTGAATACTCGAGATCTTCCACAACCGAGTGAGCATTCCATGGAATGCGCTCGAGCAGCGACGTGCGCAGCACCATGCCCGTGCCGCGCAGGAACACCGGCAGCCCCAGCCGCGATTTTGCCTCGTAAAAAAGGCGATTCTCCACCAGATTACCGACCGCGAGCGCATAGCTGACGGCGTTTTCGTCCGCATTGGAAACACCATCGCTCGCTTGCAGGGCCTCCGCACCGAGGCTCAACTCGAGGTCAAACGCACGCAAAGCCGCGGAATCCAGAGTACAGTCCGCGTCGACAACTACAAAAGCATCATAGCCCGCGGATCGCAAGTTCTGGAATCCCCATTCCAGAGCATACCCTTTTCCCTTTTTTGAAGCATCAGTCCTGACCAGGCATCGCGCGCCGCAAGCCTGGGCCACGACTGCGGTGCGGTCGGAACAGTTGTCAGCAATGACGTATACGTCAAACTTGTCGAGAGGATAGTCCATCCGCAGACAGGAATGTACGGACTTCGAGATCGTGTTCTCCTCGTCGTGTGCCGGAATCAAAACTGCAAAGCGGTGCGCGATCGGCGCCGGTCCGGTTTTCTGCATCCTGGGTGGGAGCAGCGACACCAAAGCGAGGATAGCATAATAAGCGGTAGCCAGGGCCGCCGGGAACAGCATGATGGCGGCAATAATTACGATCATCGGCTGCCCGAAATGCAGGAAGTGGATATCGGAAATAGATACAGCTTCGCCCTCTCAGTTACAGGGCTCTGAAAAGAGTCAGTGCCTTCAATCCGGGGCGGATTCCCGGTTGCCACCGGCCCGTAACCCGCTCGGCATTGTGTGCCTTATCGACGAACCCCTGCAAAAGCCTACGTTTTTCTATTGCCGCCCTGAAACGAGGCCGATACTGTTTCCTCGTGACAGGCACTGCAGATATAATATACTCGATTCAGATCGTTAACACAGTGAACAAAGGGGGTATGTGAACACGCTTGCGACAGTCCAAGTCATCTCCTTAGCCGTGGGCCTGTTCACTACGGGGCTGTTGTTTGCGTTTCGGCGTTTTGGGCCCGGAACCTGGATGCTGGCGCTCTTCCTCGTGCCTGCCAGCATCGCTTCCTCTGCACTTACCATGGGGCCCTACCTGCTGGGAGTGCTTCCTGAAACCTCCGTGCGTCTCTACTTAGCCCTGCTCGTTCTCGCAGCCCCTGGCGGGGTGCTAGTCAGTTACACGATCGACCGGGAGGATTACCGCCAGTACCTGCGGCGCTATTGGCGAATTATCGCCTGTGTCGGCATTGCCGCCCCTTTGGTGTCGGCGGCGGTCCTTCTGGCTCCGAATCCTGTGGTCGAAACCGTACAACTTGGCGGCGGAGACACACTGCTCGGCCCCTCCGGCTTCGTCGCCGCACTCTATCTCTTGATTGTCTCCGTAGTCGTGCTCGCTAACCTCGAACAGACGCTGCGCAGCGCGCAGGAACACGTGCGCTGGGAGATCAAGTTCCTGCTGCTCGGCATCGCGGTCTCCTGGGGTGGGATCGTTTACATTTCCTCTAAGGTGCTCCTTTACCCTCCCAGCTATGGCCTGCTGGCAGCAGCCCCGCTACGGCTATTTCCGCTGATTTTCATTCCCTCCTGCGTATTGATCCTGGTCTCATGGTACCGCAGCTCGGGACACGCCCGCGTCGCCGTGTCTCACGGCGTCGTGTACAGTTCCATAACGCTTCTCGGCGTAGGCCTTTACCTCATCATATCGAGTCTTGCGGCACGCTGGGCCAGCCAATGGGCAGGAGCGGAGTTTCCGGTGGAGGCTCTTGTCTTTCTGCTCGCAATGCTGGGCCTGGCTGTTGCTCTTCTCTGGACTGACTTCCGGCACCGCGTCAAACTTTGGATTCGCAGAAATCTGCTGGCAGGCAGCTACGACTACCGGCTCTGTTGGCTGGAAGCCAATGATCGAGTCCTGTTTGTCGAGCGGCCGGGGGAAGCTGCTGCTGCACTCCTCGATATCGTTCAGCGATCCCTGGGTGCAATCGACGCGACTGTCTGGAGCCGGCTCAGGGATCCCAATCGCTTCAAGCTCCTGGCTGCCCGCGGCGAGGTCGCAAGAACCCTGGAGCCGGAAGTGGGAGGCATCGTCGAGAAATTCGTCGGCATTCAGGAACCCGTGGCGGGCAGCGAGATCGATCCGGAGGCGCAAGATGCGGCGATTCTAAGTTTCTGCAACCAGACCAGCGCCTCATTGCTCGTTCCTTTGCAGTCGAGCGACCGACTGGTCGGGCTCTTGACCGTTGGGCCGGATCGCAGCGGCAAGCCTTACGGCTGGGAGGCGCGCGAGTTCATCGGCGTTCTGGGTAAACATGCCGCTTCCGGAATGCATCTGGCGGAGCTGCTCGCAACCTTGGTCCAAGCCAAGGAAACCGAGGCCTTCCGCACGTTTTCGACCTTCGTCATGCACGATCTCAAGAATTTCGCCTCCACGCTCTCCCTGATTGCACGAAATGCGGAAAAGCACGCGGAAAACCCCGATTTCCATCGCGATGCTTTCCGGTCGGTCTTTGAGACGGCAGAGAAGATGAAGCGGCTGTGCAACTCCCTGCGCACGTTTTCATCCACTCTGACCCCAAACACAAAACTCGATGATTTAAGTCATATCGCACGCGCGGTTGCCGATAGTTTCTCTGTGGACCTGGGTTCACGGCTGATTCAGGACTTGGCGGACGTCCCGGCCGTATTGGTCGACGGGGAGGAAATAGCGCGGGTGATCCAAAATCTAATCATCAATGCACGTGAGGCGATATCCCAGGATGGCACGATTATCCTGCGAACCCGCTGCCACGACAGCACGGTGGAGTTGGCTGTCGAAGACAATGGGCGCGGGATGTCTCCTGAGTTCGTGGAAGCGGAGTTGTTTCTTCCTTTCCACACGACCAAGAGCGACGGCCTCGGAATAGGGCTCTTTCAGACCAAGAAGATCGTGGAAGCCCACAAGGGCAGGATTCAGGTGGAGAGTCAACATGGAAAAGGCACGATTGTGCGCGTCTTTTTCCCTGTGGCCCCAATCGCCAAGGCGCAGGAAGATAAGGCCATTTGATCGAGTGCTGTTAACTTAAGGGGAGATACATCCTCGAGCAGAAATCAGACGGCCACGAATTTCACGAATTCCACAAAAATGGCCCTGAAGAGCCGGTGGACAGATGGAAGATTTCGTGGAATTTGTGAAATTCGAGGCGTCTTCTTGTATTTTTGCTTAAGTTAGCAGCATTGCGTTTGATCGCTGGCTTTGAAAAAGCCCGCTTGCATATGCGCGCGGCTACTGACAGGCATGAGACATGACTGAGACCAAAACCGTGCTTCCGACGTTGCTGGCAGTCGACGACGACGATCAGATCCTGAAGCAGATTCAGTGGGCTCTCTCGGACAATTACCAGGTTTTCTCCGCGAGCGATCGGGAGACGGCGCTGCGCATTTTCAAGACCGAACGCATGCGCGTCGTGCTCCTCGATCTGGGCCTTCCTCCGCACCCGCGCGAGGCGATTGAAGGATTCATGGCGCTCGAGGAGTTCATAGCCCTGGATCCGCTGGTTAAGGTGCTGATTGTTTCGGGCAATTCCGAACGAACGAACGCCCGGGTGGCCATTGAAAAGGGGGCTCACGACATTTTCCCCAAGCCGGTGGATCTGGACGAACTCAAGGTCGTGCTTGGCCGTGTTTTTAAGCGCGTGCAGCTGGAACAGGAGGGCCTGGAAGAACGCCAGCTGGCGCAGCGGGTTTCCCTGGAGCAGATCGTAGGGTCGAGTCTCGCAATGCAGGCGGTCTTTGCGACCGTCAGGAAAGTTGCCTCCACCGATGTACCGGTGCTGATCCTGGGTGAGAGCGGCACGGGCAAGGAACTGATTGCCAACGCGATCCATAATCTCGGGCGCAGGAAAAAGGGTCCGTTTGTCGCGATCAACTGCGGTGCAATACCCGAGACGCTTCTGGAGAGCGAGCTATTCGGCCATGAGAAGGGATCTTTTACCGGCGCTACCGCACAGCGGCGCGGCAAGTTCGAATATGCAAACGGTGGCACATTGTTCCTCGACGAGATCGGCGATCTTGCCGGGGAATTGCAGGTCAAGATCCTGCGGTTTCTGCAACAGAAGGTCATCGAGCGGGTCGGCGGCCGCGAGTCGATCCCTGTCGACACCCGAGTAATCGCCGCGACCAACCAGGACCTCGAAGCCGCGGTCAAGGTCAATCGCTTTCGAGAGGATTTGTTTTTCCGTCTCGCCGTGGTACGCGTGACCCTGCCCCCCCTGCGCGACCGGGGCGAAGACGTCATCGAGCTGGCGGAACATCTGGTAGAATCCTATTGTCGCGAGTTGCACAAGCCGCCTGCCCGGTTTTCGAAGGCCGCCCTCGATGCGATGCGGCAGCACCCGTGGCCGGGGAATGTGCGCGAGCTGCAAAACCGCGTTCAGCGGGCACTGGTGCTCTCTGACGGGCGCATCATTGGGGCCACGGAACTCGAGTTGGAAGTCACGATGGATGCGAATGGCGCTTCGGCAACCCTGAAGGAAGCGAAGCAGGTCCTGGAATGCGAGATCATCGCCAAGGCTCTTCAGGAAAACGGCGGGAACATTTCGAAGACGGCCCGAGCGCTCGGAATCAGCCGGCCTACCTTGTATCAGCTGATGGAGCGGCATGATTTGCGCTAATGGCGGCAAAGCCAATGCAAACCTCGAAGACTCAAAGTACTCGAAGAGCCTCGAAGAGACGCCGGCTTCCGGCCAGAAATGCTTTCTTGGAGGTTCTTTGAGTACTTTGAGCCTTTGAGGTTTGCTTTAGGCATCCGAGGATCCAGAATACTTGCGGAAGTCATCTATGAATAAAAAAACACTGGTCTTGTTAGTGCTTCTGTGTGCGTGCTTTGGTTTCTTGTACCGCCATGTTTTTGTCGACCTTGTGTCCGACTGGTATCATGACGACAATTACTCCCATGGTTTCCTGATTATTCCGCTCGCACTCTATCTGGCATGGGAGCGGCGGGCACTCTTCGCTTCAGCGAAGCCAAGGCCGAGCAACCTCGGACTCGTCGTGGTGCTCGGGAGCCTGGCCATGCTGTTCGTCGGGGTGCTTGGGGTGGAGTTCTTTACCACTCGGCTCTCGATGCTCGGAATCATCGCCGGGGCGCTGCTCTTTCTGTACGGCTGGGAGCACCTGCGCGTCTTGTTTTTCCCCATCGCGTTCCTGTTGCTGATGATTCCTATCCCCGCTATCATTTTTAACCAGGTTGCGTTTCCGTTGCAGCTGCTCGCTTCGAGGTTCGGTGAGTGGACCTTGATGCTTTTCCAGATACCGGTGCTGCGCGAAGGGAACGTGATAAACCTCGCCAACACCAGCCTCGAAGTCGCCGAGGCGTGTAGTGGTATTCGCTCGCTCATTTCCCTGCTCACGCTGGGAATTGTTTATGGTTACTTTGCGGAATCGCGTCTCTGGATGCGCTTCATACTCGCCTTGGCGACCGTTCCGGTCGCCATCGCCGCCAACGCCTTCCGCGTTGCGGGGACCGGCATGGCAGCGCATTATTTTGGTGCGGAGGCTGCCGAGGGTTTCTTTCACTCATTTTCCGGATGGCTGGTGTTTCTTGTGGCTTTCTCGATGCTTTTCGTCTGTCACCGGTTGTTGCGGCTAATCGCGCCGGTCAAAGCCCCCGCGGCAGAGCGATCTTCCGCGGCCTGAGGCTTCGAGGATCGAAAATTCGAGATTCGAGATTCGAGATTCGAGATTCACAATCCTCAATCTCGAATTTCGAATCTCGAATCTCAAATGAGGAACGAATATGATGACGCGAGTCTTCATCCTGTGTGGTTGTCTTCTCGGCGGTTCGGCATATATCGCCTGGGCAAGCCGTTCCGCGGCCGTCCCAGCAAGGACATCTCTGGACGAGTTTCCTTTCGACTTGGGCGGCTGGCAAGGCCAGGATGCGGGGCGATTCAGCGATCAAACCATGGCCGTTTTAGGAGTAGACGATTATGTCAACCGTTATTATGCAAGCCCGGGCGCTCCTGCGTTGAGCCTCTATATCGGCTACTACCTGAGCCAGCGGCAGGGTGATTCGATTCATTCGCCTCTCAATTGTCTGCCGGGCGCCGGGTGGAATCCGGTCAAACGGGAGTTTCTCGAAATACCGGTCAGAGACACGAAGATCGAAGTAAACCGAATCGTAATTGTGAAGGGCCTCGAGAAGCAAGTGGTGTTGTACTGGTATCAAAGTCATGGACGCGTAGTGGCGAGCGAATACCGAGCCAAATTCTACACGATCCTGGACGCCATGCGGACAGGAAGAACAGATGCGGCGCTGGTGCGCATCGTCAGTCAGGCGCAGTCGCTCGAGCCGGCGGCTGAGGATGAAGCTTGTCGTCACGCGACCGATTTCGCACGTTTAATCTATCCATTGCTGAGCCGGTATATCCCGGACTGATCAGCGGTCACGTCGCCGGGAGGTTTGCTTTTGGCAACAACTGGGAGCCGTCAGCGCGCACGCATTCAAGCCGCTGCAAAAGGGAGGTCTTCATGAATCGTACATTGCGTCGTGGCATCGCATACCTCGGGCTTGGCCTGATTCTGGCGCTGGCCGCCGGGTGCGGCAAGAACCCGCAGAAATTCATCTCGAACGGCAAGGCGTACATGGCGCAGGGAAAACTCAGCGAAGCCATCATCGAGTTTCGCAACGCCGTCAATGCCGCGCCAAATCTCGTGGACGCACATATTCAACTGGCACAATGTTGTCTCGCCGCGGGCCAGTTTGGAGACGCTTACGAGAGCCTTTCGAAGGTTGTTCAGCTCGACTCCGGCAACCTGCAGGCCCAGTTGAGCCTCGGCAATTTACTGCTGATCGAGGGTAAGTTCGACGAGGCGCGCGCCAAGGCCGATTTCGTCCTCAAACGCCAAGGAACGAACGTCGCGGCGTACGTACTCCGGGGCAACGCGCTCGCCCACATGATCCAGGTCGACGAGGCACTCGGCGACCTGAGGCAGGGTTTCGAGCGAGAGCCGCGCTGGCTTCCTTCCTTCTTTGACCTGTCTGTGAGCGCGAACGATACCGCGCGCACCTCACAGCCTGCCGAGGAAGAGTACAAGAATGCCATCCAAATGGATTCGAAGGCAGTCGAGCCGCAGCTCGCCCTGGCGAATTTCTATGTCCGGGCAGGGCGCAACGACGAAGCGGAAAAACTGCTCCAGGGCCTGCTGACCGCCAACCCCTATTCACGCGACGCCAACAACGCCCTTGCTTTTCTCTACGCGCAGACTAAGCGGCTCGACGACGCCGAGCGTATCTATATCAGGCTGCGCGACAACTACCCTAAGGAAATGCGCCCCAAAATCATATTGGCAGACTTCTATGCAGGCACAGGCCAACTGGATAAGGCGATGGAGACCTACACAAAGCTCGCAGCCGATGATGCCAAGAATCTGCTGCCACGCAAGCGCCTGGCAGACATCTACCTGTCGCGCAAGCAAATCGACAAGGCCACGCAGCTGGACGATGAAATCCTGAAACTCGACCCAAAGGATTCAGAGGGACAGGTAATCAAAGGGCGAATTCTGCTGGCCCAAGGCAAGGTCCAGGAAGCCACCACGGCCTTGCAAGCCGCGGTGAAGGCACGGCCCGCAAACGCCATGGGCCATTATTTCCTCGGCATCGCCTACCTGCAGGCAGGAAATGTGCGGCAGGGAGAAACTGAAATCGTCACTTCGGTGCGCATCTACCCCGGCCTGTACTCGGCCTATCTTGCGCTTGCACAGGTGCGCCTGGGCGCCGGCGATGTTCAGGCAGCGATCGGTTATGCCACACAGGTCCTGAAGCTCAACCCGACCATGACCGAAGCGCATTTGATTAAGGGGACGGCCTTGTTCAACACAAAGGATTACACGGATGCCGCCGGCGAGCTCGAGGAATATGTTTCCAAGGTCCCGGACGATCCCAACGGATTGTATCGGCTGGGCAGGGTCTATGCCGCCCAAAAAAAGGTGGATGAAGCCAAAAAGAAGATGATCCAGGCGCTTAATGCCAATCCGCGATATTTTGATGCGCTCGCGGAACTCGCGAGCCTGGATATCAGCATGAAAGCGCCCCAGGAAGCAATCCAGGAGGTGCTCAAAGCAATCGATCAAAACCCTCTGCAGGCGCGGCTGTACGAGATTCTCGGGCAGACCTACCTGGCGACGAATGATCGTGACAAGGCAGAACAGGCGTACCTGAAGGCAGTTTCGCTTGATCCTAAGAACCCGAATGAGCGCCAGGTGTTGGCCGATTTTTATGCGGCCACCGGCAAGACCGACAAGAGCATCGAGATCCTCCAGAATCTTTCCAAAGAGAGCCCTGCCGGCGGCCAGAGGTTGGGGGACATCTACCTAAGCCAGAAAGCTTACGATAAGGCTACTGCCCTGGCAGACGAGACGCTCAAGAAGGATCCCAAAAACAGCGATGCGCTCGTCCTCAAAGGCCGTGTCCTCATGGCACAGAACAAGAAGCCGGAGGCGCTGGCCCAATTCCAGAGCGCGCTGAGCGCATCACCCAATTCGCCTGTGGCCCGATACTTTGTGGGTTTGGCCCAGTTTCAGGCCGGAAATCGTGATGGCGCGGATAAGCAGTGGACGGAAGCCGCCCGCAATCCAGGGCGGACATACCAGCCGGTGCTCGCGCTTGCGGAACTGAGAGCGGATCGCGGCGATGCGGATGCAGCCATTCGCTATGCCCAGCAATCCCTGGCGATCGCGCCCAGCCTGAACGAGCCTCATCTGGTTTTGGGAATTGCATACGGCATCAAGAAGGACTTTACCAATGCAGTGAGGGAACTCGAAGAGTATGTCAAGGCCAACCCCTCGGATCCGCGTGGCCAGGAACGCTTGGGAGCATTCTATTCCGCCCAGGGAAACTACGCGGGCGCGGAAAACCAGTTCAACGAGGCTCTCAAGGTGAATGCCGGATACAATGACGCTCTGGCAGGTCTCGCAAATCTGTATGTCACCCAGAAAAACCCCGAGAAAGCCATTCAGCGCCTGAACCAGCGATTGGCGCAGGTGACCGGTCCGCCCCAGGCACCCGTGTTCATGCTATTGGCTCAGGTCTACGCTTCCCAAAAAGATATGGCCCATGCCGAAGAGTCGTATCAGAAGGCCCTGCAGGCTGATCCCAAAAACACATCGGCGCCCTTGGCACTGGCAGAATTCTACGAGCGCAACGCCAAGCCGGACAAGAGCGCACAAGTTCTGCAGGCCGTGTCACAGAAGGATCCCGGCAATGTGACGCTCAAGAAACGTCTCGCTACTCTGTATATGCAACAAAATACGCCGGACAATGGAATTCCGATTCTCGATGAGATCATCAAAGCCAACCCAAAGGACACCGAGGCCCGTATCCTGCGCACGCGCCTGCTCGATGCGCAAGGAAAGTTTGATGACGCCATTACTGAGGCACAGACCGCGGTCCATAATGACGCTAACTCAGCGGCAGCGCGTTTCGCACTCGGCTTGGCCTATTATGCAAAGGATCGCAGGTCACCCCAGGTCGAAGCCGCATGGAACGAAGCGATCGGCGTCGACCCCAGATTCACTCCCGCCTATCTCTCTCTGGCTCAGCTCAAACTGGACAGCGGTGATAATGCGGCGGCCTTGCAGTATGCCCGGCAGGCACTGCGGGTGAATCCCAATCTCAACGAGGCCCATATGCTCATGGGAACCGCCATGGGCAATTCAAAGGATTACGCTCACGCCGTGGCGGAATTCGAAGCTTACCTGACGGCCAGTCCGGACAATTCCACCGCTCAATATCGGCTTGCGATAGCCTATTCTGCAATGGGGAACAACCCCAAGGCAGAACAGCTTCTGAACGACGCCCTCAAGGCGGATCCGAATCGAACGGAAAGTCTGACTGCACTGGTGAACATCGCACTCATTCAGAAGAATCCTGCGAAGGCTCTTCAACGTGTCAACGAACAGATCGCGCGCTATCCGAAGCAGCCACAACTGTACGAATTGCAGGGACAGGTCTACACCGTCCAGAGGGACTTCCCAAGAGCGGAACAGGCATACCGGAAAGCCCTTTCCATCGACAACAACAGGCTTGCCGCTTATACCTTGCTGGGACAGCTTTTCATGGCGCAGAACTCGGGTGACAAGGCGATTAAAGAATTTGAGAACGCCATCAAGCTCAATCCGAAGTCGCCGCAGACGTGGACCGTCCTGGGAACTCTTTATGACGCGCAAAAGAACATGCCCAAAGCAATGGAGAGCTACCGCGCGGCCTTGAAAATCGATCCTCAGTCCGGAGCGGCCGCAAACAACCTCGCGTGGGACCTGGCTGATAGCGGAGGAAACCTCGATGACGCGCTCAACTATGCCCGCATTGCTCAGAACAAAATGCCCGATTCGACCAATATCACAGACACAGTGGCGTGGGTGTATTACAAGCGGGGCGCCATCAAGACGGCCATCGATCTGCTCAAAGGCTGCGTGGACAAGGAGCCGCAAAACGCCGTTTTCCAATTCCACCTGGGGATGAGTTATTTCAAGAACGGCCAAAGGACCGAGGCGCGCACAGCTTTGATGCAGGCGCTTAAGCTCAATCCGAATTTCCCCGGCGCCGATGAAGCGAAGAGCACGTTGGCAAAGCTGTAGAATCTTAGGGCTGCGCATCAGATCAGAGTATCAACCCGGAGCTTCAGCAGCGCGGATCTCCCATTAGAAGCAGCCTCTCATGCGCTTGGGACGCACGACAAATTACCACGCACAAAAAAGCCCTGGCAGTTTCCTGCCAGGGCTTGTTCATGCGGCCGCTTCAAAGCCAACCGAAACTACTTTCGCAGACGCCGGCCGAATCCAGCCAAACCCAACAGGCCGCCGCCAACCAGCAGCAGGCTCGCAGGCTCTGGGATCGGACTGGGCCTGATTTGTTTGTCTTTGCTGATCTCAAACGAGCCCCCCGCAGCAATCGTGACATCCCACTCGTAAGCCCAGGTGACATCTCCGGGGCCGGCAGTACTCACATCATTGAGGACAACCGCTGTGCTGGAATTCTCCAACCGATAGAGGGTCGAATCGTAGAAACCTGCCTCATAACGATTTGGAGCTGGCGTGACTACGGTCTCGCTGAGAACAGCTCCTGTAAGACTACTCTGGTCCGCCTTGTTAAGAGTGAGCGCGACAGATTGCCCGCCAGGAGTGCCGTTCAGATCGAAATCCGAGTATTGGTAAAAGTGGAAAACCAGAGGCGCGGTGCTATTATTATTGATTGCAATCTGCTCTGCTACGTCGGCCGTCTTGCTTCCCGAAGTGCCACCAATCAAAGAATACACAACCTCGATATCGAAGCTTGCTCCGCTATAATCGACGTCCAAAACCTTCGAAGTCTGCGCCCAGATATCCGGCGCGCTCAGCTTATCAATCGACTGCGTCGGGCCGTTACCCACACTGTACCAGAACCACTGCTGATAGAGCTGATTGACGCCATCCACAAGCCATTCATTTGCCCCAGCCTGTGAAGTGAGATCAACCACAAGAGTCGAATTCTTGTTATTAAGGGTCACCACCGTCGTCGCCCAGGCCGACCCGAGACCTAAAGTCACAAAAAACATTGCCAAAGAAAATGCTAAGAACCGTTTCATAAAATCCTCCATTTTATCTAGCCTCAGCCGGGGCTGCAAATCGTTTGACTCTCTGGCTGATGTTGACCTTTAGCAGCTTGTCGCTGCGTTGCACTTCAACCGCTTATATTGCAATCGCCGTGCCAATTCGCAGAATTCCAGGGTCACGATCTGTATCATGTGGCCTTTCATATGCTTGAGGGAAGAATGCGAAAGAGCCCTTCCGCTCAAACACAGAACCGCTGGGGACGCACTGTAAACCCTCCCTTACACAATCACCGCCACAGGAGTTGTCCCCAAACCCATGGAAAGACGTCGGCGATGTCGGATCCATTCACTGATCAAATCTTTCAGGATTCTGTAGGCAGCTGGGCCGGCACTTCGGTGCCACTCATGGAAGGTGATGAAGTGGTCACTACTTCAGAAAAGTGGGCAAAAACCAAAAAGGGTCTTGATGGTTTCCCACCAAGACCCCCGTGAACCTCAAATTGGATTCGGGCTTATTTCCTGGCGCGCAGCTTGCGCCCAAATCCTGCAAGAGCCATCAATCCGCCGCCAACGAGAATCAAGCTCGTCGGTTCAGGAACAGGCACCGTTCTGATATTCTTGTCGGCGCCGATAATCATAGAGCTTCCATTCCCGCTAGCCGCCAGAACTTGATCCCATTCGAACGCCCAGGTAACATCGCCAGGGCCCGCCGCGTTGGTATCATTGAGTGTGATGGGAGCCCCTGAATTCAGACGATTAACAGTATTGGGGTAATAATCAGCCTCCCAGCGCTGTGGAGTCTGGGTTACTACGGTATCGCCTATTATTCCCTTTGAGGAATTCACCTGAATCGCCTCGTGCGGTGATGTTCCAGGCAGCTGCACCGCATCAAGGGTAGAGGTGCCGCCGAGGTCGAAGTCCGTATACATGTAGAAGTGGAAGTCCAGGGCGGAGCTGCCGGTGTTACTGATAGAAATCTGTTCCGAGACGTCGGAAGTCCCACTCCCCCAATTACCTCCAAGCAACGAATACACAATATCGATCTCGAAGCCTGCTCCAGAATAAGTGGCCTCCAACAGGCTCTTAGTGTGGCCATAGTCAGTCAGGGTCAGCGTTTCAATCGACTGCAGCGGCGTGTCACCCACACGATACCAGAACCACTCCTGAAAAAGCTGGCTGGTGCCGTCCATAAGCCATTGATAGGCCCCTTCCTGAGAACCCAGGTCAACTGCAAAGGTCGAGTTTTTGTTGGTTAGGGTCACCAATGGGGTGGCAAAAGCAGAACCTAGCCCCCAAAGCAGAAGAATCATTGCTAAGCCGATTATTAGGGACCGTTTCATCATGTCCTCCTTGGACTTCAGCCGGAACATTGGATGACTAGAGCCGGCTGATTGACACTCTCGCGACTCAAAATCTTCGCGTTTCACTACTAACTAAGCAAGCCCTGTGCCAAACAAGAGGAAGATTATTCATTCACTGATAACATCTTATTATTCACATATTTAAAAGGTACCAACCCAAGAGGCCTCCGGGAGAGCTGTTGTCCAAGCCCCTAAGGATTGTAAAGTTCTAGTACACTTTTTCGACCCGATTTCCTCCAAAATCGCCATAAAGCGTTTGTTGGTTTAGAGTTAGCAAACAAACGCCCCTTGGAAAATCTTTTTACAGTTTGAAAGAACGCGCGGGATCATGTTGACAACCGGCGCGCGATGCTTTGTAAATATTTGTATTATTGTAACTTATTGTGCTGGTACTTCAGACGGGACCTGCGATTGCGGGGTTGCCGACGCAAACCTCAAAGGCTCAAAGTACTCGAAGAATCTCCAAGAGGCATTGGCTTCCGATCCGGCAGGCTTCCTTGGAGGTCTTCGATCTCTTCGAGCCTTTGAAGTTGCTTTCGTCATTATTCCGAGGATACCAAATCCTCGTTGCTGCAGCTAAACTGTTACCAATTCCGGAATCTTTATCAGAGCTCGCAGGCGGACCACCTCATCCGTGCCATCCAGCTTGGGATCGAGTTCCAAGGCAAGGGCCAACTCCTGCGAGGCTTGAAGTATCTGGCCCGTCTCAGCCGAAACTACCGCAAAATGGAGGTGGATTTCAGCATGCTGGGGGGCTCTTGGAGCGACAGACTCGAGCAAGCTCTTTGCCTGCTCGTTTTTGCCCAGGAGGTGATAGATCCAAGCCAAGGTATCGCCAATGCTTACGTCAGTCTTGACAAGGTTGTAAGCCAGTTCAGCCAGAGGCAAGGCGTCCTGCGGTGAGTTCTTCCGCACTGCCAGGTCGTAGGCGAGGTTGTTGAGCGCAAGAGCATTCTTCGGTTCCAGCTCCACCGTCTTTCGATAGCGCTCGATGGCTTTGTCGTAATCCTTCAGCTGGTCGTAGACCGTTCCCAGAATGAGTTGAGCCGAGGCAATCTTATCGTTGCGCGCGGTTGCAGTCTCAAGCACCTGTCGGGCGCCTGCAAGATCCTCCTTCGATACCAGCACCTGGGCGTGAAGGAGCTGCTTGATCATATCCTGATCAAGGGCGTTCGAACCCGACTGCGACGACAAGGCCAGGCGCACCAGCCGGTCTGAGAAGTATCCCGGAAGCCCAGTATCGGGATCTATTCCCTTGTCGATTTGCTGGGCACTCAGTGAATTGGTTCGGAAGGGCGCGCATAAAGGATCGCCCACAACAACGGTCTGCCAGCTCAGATAGGGCATGGCCAGATAGTAGGACTCAACCAGGTTAAAACCTGACAAGTAAGCCGGGAACAAGACGTTGGGCCGGATGGTGGCTTCCAGATAAGGCTCCGCAACATGCGCGGCGATTCCGGTAACCCCATCACGAATAAGATCTCCTGCGAGCGATTGAGGAGAATTGCTGAAATAAGTTTTCCTGTTCTCCCATGTTCCGATATTCCAGTCCGCCGGCGGCTCGGTGAACGTGCGCCCGTCCGAACTCACAAACATGCCCGCCAGAGCGCCAGGCACGAAGCCGAGGTTGAAATGCCGGATCTTGATCACAGGGTCGTTCGATCCCCATGAATAATATCCAAGGACTCCGGTCTCGTCTTTGAGTACGGCCGCGGATGTGTCGATCACCACGCGGTCCGAGAACCCGTTCACATTCATCCAATCGGCGGTAGCCTGCAACCATTTGTCGCCCTTGTCGTTGGGCGAACCTTTCTGATCCAGAAGAATCTTCCCGTCTTTTTTCGGGGAAAAACCGCGATCGATCAACCCACGAATGTCCGCGCTCGTATATCCGTCAAGCCTGGCCACGAGATAGATGTCGAAACCCTGATGAGTAAACTGGACCGCCCGGTTGACGGGGTTCTCTCCGAGAAAGTACGGATTGTTGATCGGTCCCGGAAGGGGCACCTGAACGCGGGTCAGCTTGCGATACAGCAGAGTCAGCTCTGAATCGACGCTTGCTACCGTGCCGCTCGCACCGGAGGTTCCTTGAACCCTGAGCGGCATGCCCTTTGTCAGCACGAAATAGAGGATGCGATCCTGGGCCGCATTCTTGCTGAGCCAAACGGCAATCGGATTTTCGATCTGGCGGCTGAAATCCTCGCGTGAGATCTCGTCTGTCTGGGCCGTTTTTACCCGCAATACATTCTGTTCCGTGATCCCCCGCTTTTGGGCATAATACTGGCCTATTTCCAGGGAAACAGGGCTTGCTTCATTTAATATCAAAAGTACATTTTCCGGAGATTGCGCCTGCGCGGCGCCTGCAAAAATCAAGCAAAGAAAAAAAGTTCTCATGGTTTTCATGGGTTCACTCGATTCGTGATGGTACCATAAAGTCCTTGTGGGAGCGGACGCAGTCAGCCTAGAGATCAACTCATGATAAAACATCCATCGGTCTCTTACATAGCACCATTTGCCGCATTTCTATTCTTTCTGGCCATCCGAGCCTACTTCCCTTCCGAGTATTTCATTCGCGTGATCGCTGTGACGGCACTCCTCATTTTACTGTCAAGGGGCGTCATTTCTCTTAAAGCACTTCGGCCTCTGCTCAGCGCCCTGGTCGGAGTCGCCGTGTTTCTGATTTGGATCGGGCCCGACTTTATCTGGCCCGCTTATCGGCAGCATTGGCTGTTTCATAACAATCTGATAGGGGCGGCGCAAAGTTCGATCCCGGACGCGATGAGAGGCAACCCCTGGTTTCTTGCGGTCCGAGTCCTCGGATCCGTACTTCTTGTCCCAGTGATCGAAGAACTCTTCTGGCGTGGGTGGCTGATGCGCTATGCGATTTCCCCGAGGTTTGAGACCATCCGTCTGGGAACTTACTCTGCGTTTTCCTTTTGGATTACTGCGGTGCTGTTCGCCAGCGAGCACGGATCGTTCTGGGAAGTGGGTCTGGTGGCGGGGATCATCTATAACTGGTGGATGTTGCGGACACACAGCCTGGGCGATTGCATCGCCGCCCATGCCGTGACCAACGCCTGTCTCGCCGCGTACGTGATCGCCGCGGGGCAATGGCAGTTCTGGCTGTAGTCAGGAGCTCCTACGCAAAAATGTGGAAATACTGATGGATACTGCCGATAAAGTACGGGTGTCGCTGACAAGAAATTGGTGACAGTCACCAATTTCTGAACACTAATGCTCCAGGCGTTTTAACGTCCTGACTCTGTTGCCGTGATATTCTTGCTGTAGGCCATGAGGTGAGGTAGCGCCAATGCGAATAAACGGGTTGCGTGTTTTTCCGGTCTTAGTTTTGATGGGCACCGTGCTCTGCTGTCTTGCCGGGAGCGCCTTTGCCGACTATACGGTGACGGGAAGCTTTTCTTACGTACATCGTGATCAGGACTACAGAACCGGGTTCACCGGTACCACTACGCCGCGTCCGGTGCGCTTTGCCGACATCGAGGTTTGGTCATCCACTGGAACTGCGCCAACTTCGCTCCTCTCGACCGCGCGCGTGGCAACCGATCAGAATGGGAGTTTTTCCATTGTAGTCCCGGGCAGCACTCAGCAGAAGATTCAGGTCCTCTGCTATGCCACGGCAACAGCCACAACGGGTCTGAATCTGGAGGTACGGAGAAATTCTAACCAGTACACCACCTTTGCAGACCCCACCGGCACGATCGTGTCCTATTCCTCTCAAGCCTTCCAATATCTGAGTGGGACCAGTTTGGCTATCGGAAACATTCAGATCCCTGCCACAGAACAGGAATTCAACATTTGGGATGCACTGGTCAATGCGGCGCAGTTCCTGCAATCCGTGACCGGGAGCTACCCGACCAGTACAATCCTGGGAGTCTGGAGCAGCGGGCTTACAAGCTATCGCTCTTACTATGCCAGCCCGTCCGGGATATCGAGCCTCACGAAAAAGTATTTCTTCATCGGGAACGGCTATGACGATTCCCTTATCTACCACCAGATCGGCCACTTCATCATCGACGCGTACTCCAAACTCGATGCGCCAGACTTGTCGTCGGCAGGCTCTCTGCCGTCCTATGGCGATGGGAACCAGGACATACGAATTGCGTGGGCTGAGGGCGCTGCCATCTTTCTTGGCGCCAGCATCCGGCAATTCAAGGGTGACACGCAAGCGCCAAACTACCTGGTGACCGATGCCACGAATGCCTTTGTCTCGTTCGAAATACAGTCCCTTACCCAGCCGGTCTATCCGACAGGCTCTGTCAACGTTAACTCAGCTCTTGCGAGCACAAAGGGAAGCACAAACATGCTGGCCGTCGCCAGCGTGCTCTGGAACATCACCAACGGAACGAGCCTGCAGAGACCGTTTTCCGACGTTTGGAGCGTTCTGACTGCCATGCCGTCTTCGACGAGTTCCGGATACAGCCTCGAGTGGTTCTGGGACACCTGGTTCACTACTTTTACGACCAACAGCTCAGCAGATGCCATGCAGGCGGTTTTTAGCGCGCGCGGCATCGAGTATTTTTTGGATGCCGCGGAACCGGACAATTCGGCGTCCACCGCCCCGACCGTGGCTGTCGCGCAGCTTCCGTTGGCGAGCGGCCCCAAGGTCGTGCTCAACGAGATCCTGATTGGAAGCGTGAATCTAATCGAACTGTTCAACGCCGGGGATACAACCGCGGACCTTCTCGGCTGGACCATTGTTTCGAGCAGGTCAGGACAACCCGACTCCATATTCACTCTCCCACCCTTCCTTCTCAAACCCGGCAGCTTCGTTATTTTGGCTGGAATGACTGGAGTAAACACCAACTCGGTGATTTATGCCGGAACGACATTTCCCTGGATCTATGGGAACGACGGCGCTTGCGAGATATACGATGCCTCACTCACAGCCAAGGACTTTGTGCGTTGGGGCAGCTCAACGGCAATTCCGCACAGCCCTTGGACCGGCACCAATCCGGCGGTGCCTGCTGCCGGGATGTCCTTAGGGCGCACCTTTGCAGGCGCCGACACCAATTCCGGCAGTGATTGGACGGCACAGGTGCCCACGATGGGGACCTTCAACCTCAGCGGCCTGGAAAAGCACCACACATTCTATCCGGTGGGAGACGTCGATTACATGGCCTTCAGCGCGGTCTCCGGGCGCACGTATGTCATTGAGACATTGAACCTGACCAATGGCGCGGACACGGTGCTGGATCTGCTTGCCACGGATGGCACCACCGTTCTTGCCACCAACGATGATACGCTGGGATTTACTATGGCCTCCCGTATTCAATGGAAAGCGCCCTCGAGCGGAACCTATTTTGTGCGCTGCAGCCGTTACACGGGACCGACCAACCTGGCACATTACGGCTCCTATGACCTGCGCATCAGCGAAAGCGTTTCCGCACTGGGGGTCCCACAGCCGAATATCCTTACCGTGAGCAATCAGGGCACCAGCGCAAAATATTCGACCCTTGCATCGGCGGTATCGGCTGCCGCCAACGGCGATACGGTGCAAATCATCGACAGCGGAACCTATGCGGAAAACCTGAACATCTTTGGCAAGAGCTTCACGATCAACGTGGCGGCAGGCCAGAGTCCTATCCTTGACGGCAAGACGACTTCGATGGCCATTGTCCTTTCCAGTTTAAAGAACATCAGGCTTGATAGTCTGAAGATTCTGCACGGCACCTTCGGTATTTATGTCTCCAACGCAAATGCCACGATCGTAAACTGTGTCATAGCCCGGGCGACCACGGACGGAGTCTATGTGGCAGGTTCCACTTCGTTCGCGACCGTCGTGAACAGCACGATCGAGAACAACGGACGCTATGGTCTGACGGTCGTCACCAGCGGAACGGCGCGCGTTGCGAACTCGATTCTTCGCGACAACAAGGGTGGCCCGGACATCGAAGGCGACACCAACACTCCAAGCCTGACCATCACTAACTCCCTGATAGGCATACAGCCGAGCTGTAATCCTCCAACTCCATGCGGCTGGAACTTTATCGGCCGAAACAACAACCCCAGCGGAAATCCGAATCCTCAATTCTCCAACGCGACCCTGGACGACTACCGGCTGCTGCCGGCCTCGCCTCTCATCGACAAGGGCGATCCCAATGACGCCGCCCTGCCAGCAACGGATGCCGCGGGTGCGCCACGCAGCATGGCAGGCACCGGCACCACGGCCATCCCGGACATGGGCGCCTTCGAGTATTACTCCGCGGCGAACTTGACGTCGCTGGAGGTCTTTCCGCAGATGACGGTCGGATTTACCTCCCCGCAAGGCGGCGAAGAGTATCGAACCACCCTCGTCGGCATCAACGTCAGCGCTGTTCCGGCTATCATAAACGTTGTGCTCAATGATAATAGCGGCTTCCCCCTCAGTGTGGGTGGCACGACGCAGATTGGAATCCCATTTGTAATAGGTTCCGGCGGCATCAGCAGGTTGGAAACGACGGCGACCGCGCCGGGCGCCGCGCTTGTTTCCGGGTATGTTAAGTTCCAGAGCAGCTCGGCGTTGAACGGCAGTGCGCTCTTCAAGGTGCTCAACGGCAACAGCATTGTCAGCGAGGCGGGTGTCGGTCTGTCCAAGCCTACAACCGCGTTCACGGTCTACGTGGACGATATTAATAACGCCTGGTCGGGTTACGCAATCGCCAATACGGGATCGGCAGATGCGAATCTCACCCTCACATTGCACGATCAGAACGGCAATGTGGTTGCGGGCCCAGTGAGTCTTACGGTTAAACAAGGCAATCACATGGCAGAGTTCGCATGGCAGCGTTTCCCCAAAACCCCGGGCAGCCCTCAGCCGGGCGATCTCGCCCAGTTCGTGGGCAGCATCGAGGTTACCAGCGATCAAAACGTTGAGGCGGTGGCCTTGCGCTATGACAACATGAACCTCGATACGTCGCTGCAGGTCTTCTCCACAATCCCGGTCCTCATCGACGAAGTCGCAACCACCCTGTATTTCCCGCAGGCCGGTGACGGCGGAGGCTATCGCAGCAATCTGATTCTCGTGAATTCCAATACCGTGGCCGCGACCGCAAAACTGGAATTCTTCGACGACTCCGGCAATCCTCTGGCGTTTTCAATCGGTGGAGTCAGCCAGACCTCAGTCACAGCAAATCTGAGCGGCAAAGGCGTGGCCCGGTTGGTGACCGACGGGCAAGCCTCATCGGTCAACGTAGGCTGGGTCAGGGTGACGTCTTCCCAACCCATCGGTGGCTCCGCCATCTTTCAAACCGTGACCACACTCAACCAGATTACTTCTGAAGCGGGGGTGGCCTCCTCTCCGGCGGCCAGTCACGTCGTGTCCTATGCGTACAGCTCCAAGGATGCAGTCTCAGGCCAGCCTACTGCATTGTCGGGCCTGGCGATTTGCAACCCCGGCAGCGCTCGGGCGAATGTCACGCTTCAGTTGCGCGATACTTTCGGCAACGTTGCCGCGGCAAGGCAGTTTGTCGTGCCCGTAAATGGACATATGGCCGGCTTCTTTTCCAGTGCCAACCAATGGTTCCCCACCGGCTTCGATAACTTTGAAGGAACGCTCGAGGTGATCGCGGACCAGCCTGTAAGCGCAGTTGCCCTTCGATACGACAACCTTGGGCTCACGGTATTCGCGACGATCCCGGTGATCATCGTTCCTTAGATTTTGAAATTCGAGATTCGAAATTCGAGATTGAGAGTTTTGATCTCGAATCTCGAATCTCGAATCCCGATCCGACGACGAACAATTCCATGAATCTGTGACCATTTTCACAGGCAGCAGGTGCAGCTGCGCCGATGAACCACGGTGATCGGAGGGCCTATGTATGCACCGTCGTGGCGTCTCGTCCGGCGCATTCTCGTAACCAGTTTCGCACTAATCGCGTGTGGCACCGCCGTCCTGGCGGCCGACATCAAGCTGGCCTGGGATGCGAATACCGAGTCGGATCTGGCAGGCTACAAGGTCTACTATGGAACCGTCTCGGGTGCCTATGGAACGGTTATTTCGGTTGGCAATCAACCGAATTACACCGTCACCGGGCTTCCGGCCGGAACATATTATTTTGCAGTCACCGCATACAACACCGAAGGTCTCGAGAGTGGCTTTTCGAATGAGGTTTCCGCGACCGTATCCGGCACCCCCAGTACCAGCGCATGCGACCTCAACGCCGACGGCGTGATCAACGCCGTAGATCTCCAGGTGCTGATCAACGTGATTTTGGGAACCCAAACCCTGCCCGGCAAAGGGGACCTCAACGCGGACGGGCGAGTTGATGTGCTGGACCTGCAGATTCTGGCAAATGTGATTCTGGGCTTGCACGCTTGTCCTTTTTGATTGAGGGCGCATTCCGCGGCATGTGTTGGATCCCCTGTCTGACACACTTCCCGGTGCTCCAGCCCCGCGGCTCCGGCATTTTCGCCGCTAGTCCTGCGGCTTTGCCGGAGCGGCACCACAGTCCGTTAATGCCTTGTGCCTCAGAGAAAATATCACTACAATTAACCTGGGCAGTTTGATCCGCGAGGAAAATATAGATGGGCATGCGCCCTTCGATTGGCAGTCACACGATGCTTGCACGAATTCTCCTCGGTGTTGTTTTCATGCTGGCAGGCCATGCACTGGTGCGCGCATCCGATGCCACGCTAACGTGGGACGCCAATACGGAGACAGATCTGGCAGGATACAAGGTCTATTACGGAACGGCGTCAGGAAGTTACAGCCAGACGATCGATGTCGGAAACGTGACTACATTCACGGTGAGGGGTCTCGGTGTCGGCGCCTACTTTTTCGCAGTCACGGCGTACAACACATCCGGGCTCGAAAGCGGGTTTTCCAACGAGGTTTTCCAGGTCGTACCTTCTCAGACCTTCTATTACCCTCACCTTCCACTCTCCTCCTCGATCGCAGGGATCGACGGTCCGGTATTGACTGGCGTAGCTCTTACCAACCCAGGCGGCACGAGTGCAGCCGTGGAAGTTACGGCCTTGGATGCGAATGGAAACATGGTCACAGGCTCCGGGGTTACCAACCCAGTCGTGCGCCTGCTGCAGCCTGGAGAACAGGTAGCCGCCATTGATTCGCAGTGGTTCGGGTCCGGTTCCGCAGCTGACTCCATTACCTATGCGAGGGTCGATGGCACGGCTCCGATCCTGGGATTTTTCGAAATCCTCAACAACAAGTTGACGATCTTGAACGGCGCCGAGTTTGCATTTCCGCCGTCAACCCCCAGCGAGCCGCAGACGACGGCTGTCTTCCCGGCAATTCAAGCGGAGGGCACCTGGCTTCAGCTCGTCAACGCGAACAGTGCCTCTGCCAGTGTCGTCCTGCAACTCTTCGACGTCACGGGAGCCCAGATCGGCTGGGTGTCGAAAACGATTGATCCCCAGAGCACGTTCGTGGCAGACGCCTTTCTGGATCTCTTTCCCAACGCGAATATTTCGGGATCGGAATATATCCGCGTGACAACTCCACCGGGAGTGCTGCCTTACGAGTATATTCGTGGACCGTCCAAGTCCCTGCAGGTCTTGGGCGCCCATGACGCGATGAACGGATCCACCTTGCTCTACTCGCCCCAGTATGCGGTCGGCGGAAGTTGGCGCACGTCTTTGTCGGTAGTGAATCTCGATAGTATCGATGGTTTTGTGACCTTCACGCTGTTCCCCGATGGCGGCGGAGCGCAGATTTCTTCACGCCAGTACATCGGAGCTAACGGCAAGATCGAAATCCCGGACCAGTCGTTTTTCGTGGCGAGCGGAAGTGCTCCCGCCCAGGGATATGTGACCATCACATCGACCGGCATCCGCCTTGCAGGGAATGTCGCTTTCGGCGATAGCGCGGGCACAGCATTTTCTACCACCCTGCCTCTCGTGTCGAACCTAGACAACGCCGCGTTTTTCGGCCAGCTGGCCTCAGACGCCACCTACTACACGGGGATCGCGGTCGTGAACCCTCAGGACTCTCCAACCATCATCGAAATTGACATCTTCCAGAGCGACGGCAGCCTGGCCGCCCCTCCTTACACCGTCACGATTCCGGCGTGGCAGCGCAGCGTGATGCTCTCCGATTCTTTCCCTGGCCTGGGCAGTCAAAGCACCGGGTATATCCAAATCACGGGCAGCCAGACCTTCGCGAGTTTTGTTCTTTTTGGAACTCGCAACTTGACCGCTCTCTCTGCAGTTCCCGCCCAACAAATCATCCGCTGATTGCATTCTCGCAGCCGTCCCCAAAATCTCACTGATTTGTGACCGGTGACGTACGGCCAGGTCTGCCTGGACCGATATAACGGGTGCTGGATCCTTGTGATTAGGAGGCACCCATGTCCGAGATCCACCATCGCAGTAACACGTTAAGTGTCTTTTCTCATGCATTGATACTATTGTTACTAACTTCGGCATTGGGGTTGGCTGGAACAAGCATGGCCATTGGAGGCGTGCCCGATTCCTCTGCATCTCTCTCGGCCGGCTCTGGCAGCGGCTTGCCCGGAAGTAGTGTCGATCTGACCATCAGCCTCGCTCCGGGGTCCGCAAACGTCTGCACGCTTCAATTTGATCTGGGGCTGCCCTCTTCGCTGACATACGTTTCAACATCGACCGGTTCTGCCGCAGCGGCAGCGAGCAAGAGCGCTTCGGCGAACCCTGTCAGTGGCGGGATCAGAGTTCTGGTATTCGGTTTGAATGTGAACACTATCGGCACGGGTCCAGTCGCTGTGGTGCGCGTGGCAATTGCCTCGGGCACACCGGCAGGACCATTGACCGTCGGACTTAGCAACCTGGCTGCTTCTGACCCTTCGGGCAATTCAATATCCATCACTGAGACCGACGGGACGGTAACAGTGCTCACATCCTCCGACACCACGCCGCCTACCATCTCCGCCGTCGCCAGTTCCGGCATCACCTCCTCGGGAGCGACCATTACCTGGACCACCAACGAGGCCTCCGATTCTCAGATCGATTACGGAACTACGTCCTCCTATGGCAGTTCCACAACGCTCAATACCAGCCTCGTCACTGCTCACTCGCAGACTCTGAGCGGGCTCACGGCAGGCGCCCTTTATCACTACCGTGTCAAGTCCAAGGATGCCGCGGGCAATCTCGCTTCCTCAGGTGACTATACCTTTACGACCTCTTCCGATACCACGCCGCCGACCATCTCTGCGGTTGCCAGTTCAGGCATCACCGCCTCCGGCGCGACCATCACCTGGACCACCAACGAGGTGTCCGATTCTCAAGTCGATTACGGCACCACTGTCTCCTACGGCAGCTCTACCACGCTCAATACCACTCTCGTTACTTCTCACTCTCAGACTCTGAGCGGACTCACGGTTGGCACCCTTTATCACTACCGAGTCAAGTCCAAGGACGCCGCCGGCAATGCCGCCGCGTCCGGTGATTACACCTTTACGACCTCCTCCGACATCACGCCGCCGACCATCTCCGCCGTCGCCAGTTCCGGCATGACCACCTCGGGAGCGACCATTACCTGGACCACCAGCGAGGCGTCCACCTCGCAAGTCGATTACGGCACCACCGCCTCCTATGGCAGCTCCACCACGCTCAACACCAGTCTTGTCAATTCTCACTCTCAGTCCCTGACCGGACTCGCAGGCGGCACCACGTACCACTACCATGTCAAGTCCAAGGACGCCGCCGGCAATCTCGCCACGTCCGGTGATTACAATTTTAGGACCGTTTCCGACACCACGCCGCCGACTATCTCCGCTGTCGCCAGCTCCGGCATCACCACTTCGGGAGCAACCATAACCTGGACCACCAGCGAGGCGTCCGATTCCCAGATCGATTACGGCACCACCTCCTCCTATGGCGCCTCTACCACGCTCAATTCCAGTCTTGTTACCTCACACTCTCAGTCCCTGACGGGACTCGCGGCTGGCACGACCTATCACTACCATGTCAAATCCAAGGATTCCGCAGGGAATCTCGCCACGTCCGGTGATTACAGTTTTAGGACCGTTTCCGACACCACGCCGCCGACCATCTCCGCCGTCGCCAGTTCCGGCGTCACCAGCTCAGGCACTGCCATCACCTGGACCACCAACGAGGCGTCCACCTCGCAATTAGATTACGGCACCGCCACGTCCTATGGAAGTTCGACGGTGCTCGATTCCGGTCTTGTCACTGCGCACACGCAATTGTTGAGTGGCTTGTCTGCCTCGACCACCTATCATTACCACGTCAAGTCCAAGGATGCTGCAGGCAATCTCGCCACCTCCGGTGATTACACCTTTAAAACCCTGGCGCAATCCGCCGGACCGATCATATCCAGCATCATGGTCTCCGGAATCACATCCACAGCCGCCACGATTTCCTGGTTGACCGACGTCGCTGCGGACACACAATTGTCCTATGGCACGACCAGCGACTGCGCTTTATCGACCGGACTTGACACAAGCCTGACGACATCCCATTCTCAGAATCTGAAAGGTCTTCAGGAGGGCACAACCTATTATTTCAAGGTCGAATCGAATAACGCGGCTGGCAAACTCTCCGTCTCCAACGTCCAGTCTTTCCAGACGCTCCCATCCAAGACAGTCAAACTTGTGTATCCGCGCCTTGCGGCCAAAAATCCCAGCGCCGCAGCGCCTGCGGCCGATGACAGCGAGTACACAGGAATCGCCATTGTCAACCTTGGCAGCACCAGCTCTGTGATTACCTTCACAGCCTACGATGAGTCCGGGGCCCAGATGACGGGGCCGAGCATAAATAACCCCGTCCAACGCACGCTCGCTCCGGGGTCACAACTTGTAACCATCGATACGGAACTGTTCGGAAGCGGTCTGGCGGACCAGGATTCGCTCGGCTGGATCAACATCGATTCGAGCACAAACATTGTCACCGGGTTCACAGTGACCTTTAACGGGAGTCTCTCCATGATGGACGGGGCGCCGGTCACAGCAGCTCCCATGACTCAGTTCGACTTTACCGAGATCGAGGATCAGGGATTTACGATCCTGCATGTTGCCAACCCGAATGACTCTCCGGCGAACGTCACCTTCCAACTCGTTGGATCCGACGGAACGATCCGCACCGCAACCTTGCAGAGCATCAATCCCATGGGCGGCATGGCGCTTACGGTTATGGACCTCTTCCCGGGAGTCGTAGCCCAAGCCTCCGACTATGTCAGGGTCGTATCGGACGTGGGTGTCGTGCCCTTCGAATTGACGGGGCAACCGTCACAGGATGTGGCCGGCCTCAACGGCCTTGGCTTGGATGCGGCTGCAACCACGCTCTTCTGCCCGCAGTATGCCGTAGGCGGCGGCTATCGATCTACACTGTCCATCACAAATCTGGACGACATGGGTGGGAATCTGGTTCTCCGACTCTTCGGGAACAACGGCGTGCAGATCGGAGACACCAGGTCCATGTCGATTGCCCCCAATGGCAAAGTCTACATCTCCGATCAGACCTTCTTCGCCGATCCGGGAAGCGGATCGATCCAGGGTTACGTCGTGATCACGAGCAACGGACTTACAATACGGGGTGACGTGACCTTCGGCGATCCGGCGCGCAAGACTTTCGTGACGTCGCTGCCGCTGGTCTCCAGCCTGGATGACACCCTTGTGTTCAGCCAGGTCGCCTCCGATGCGACTTACTTCATGGGCCTGGCATTGCTCAACCCGAACGCGACAGATGCGGCTGCCACCATCGAGCTGCGCAATCAGGACGGCACTGTGAACCACAGCGTCACTTTGAAGATTCCGTCGCATCAGCGCATCTGCGAATTGCTCGAAGAGATCTTCCCCGATCTCGGAAATCAACAAGCTTCAGGATATATCCTTGTCAGTGTGGACCAGGGAATTGCAGGCTTTTCGGTGTTTGCGACGCGCGATCTGAGGATCATGACCGCGGTGCCCGCTCAGGTCATCAAGTGAAAGCACATAATATGTGATTGACTGGAGAGGCTGGTGCCGAAGGGGGGACTCGAACCCCCACGAGCTTAAGCCCACTAGACCCTGAACCTAGCGCGTCTGCCAATTCCGCCACTTCGGCATTGTCGGGAGCATATCTTATGGAGGAGCGCGGTGCTTGTCAATGGCGATAGCACCTGTCCGCGCCGCGGGTAAGTTTTGCCTCTCCAACCCTAGGAGCCCGTCCGAGAATTAGGAGGGGTCGCGCGCATGGGGCTTGCGGGGTGAGCGCAAGGCGAAATTGGGGACAGTCACTTTTTTTCGCCGGGACTATATAGGCAGATTCGCGAAGGGGTGGCGAAAAGAGGTGACTGTCCCCAATTTCGCAACGGGCCTGCGGGTCCATGTAAGATAGATTTGCGTCCAGGTAAGCGGATCCTGCCGAGGCAGCTTCTCCACGTCGATGCCGAGTTTTCGTGCCACATCGAGCGCGCGCGCGGCCTTTTCCGGCTCCCCGCGTTTATCAAGCATCAGACTGTATAGATACTGGATCATCCCTTGGTCCGGGTGCGCCCCCACCGCCTGCTCGAGAAATGCCAAAGCAGCCGCCTCATCGCCCCGGAGACGATTTGCAATCGCCAGGTTCAGTATCACTGAAGCGTTCGACTCCGAGAATCCCCGTGCCTGCGATAGCGCCCGCGCCGCCTGCGGGAAGTCGCCTTTGCGGAGGTAAGCCACACCAAGGTTGTTGAACGCCTCCAACGACTGGCTCCGAGACAGGAGGGAATTGTAAGCCTCGACGGCATTCGATGGATCCTCCAGCTTCAAATAGCACGTGCCCAGCATAAATTCAGTCTCCAGGAAATTCTGCGGGCCCTTCAAGGCCGGTTGGAGATATTGCATCGATCGAGCCCAATCACCGAGGCCAAAGTAATACTCACCAAGCAGATAAGATGCCTGGGGAAAATCACGATACAGCTCGACGGTTTTTTGCACCCTTTTGGCACGTTCGGAATCATCCCCGACGGAAAGGCAACCGACGAAATCCGAGAACGGTTGATTAGGCACGGTTCTCGTCCGCGCGCGAAACTCCTCGCGTGAGAGCTTAAGATCCGGATAAGTTTCGGAGAGAAGCACCCAGGCCAGCTCGTTCTCGAGCTGCGGCAAGGCTGCTACCGGACCGTTTGCTACGTGTTCTCCCCCCAGCTTCAACGATTTGAGGTTCAGCACTCGAACGGAGATCTGCAGGTTCTCCTTCGTTCCGGAGTAGCTCCCGAAAACCAGACGGTCCGCGACCGCCTTTTGCGCCACGCGTATCATGCTCGCTCGGCTCAACGGCACACTTGGAGGAAGATCTATGGATTCCTCAAATCGTACCCGCTCCTCCCTTGAGAGGGTCTCCACTTCCGGCATTTCCATCTCTTCCGAAATAGCAATGGCAAGCCCCTCGCCAACCCATGACAGGTCCTGTGCATTGGATTGATTCTCAGGAGGAAAAATCACGAAAGTCGTAACGGAATTGGCGGGCGCGAGGGTCTTGGCGCACAGGCAGACGGGCAGCACGGAAAACAACAACCAGGCAACGATCCTGCGCATGTCCATTGCATACCACCTAATTTGGTGACTGTCACCAAATTCAAGGTTACTGTTCGAGAACGTATTCCTTTTCGCGTACGATCAGGCTTGCGGTGGCGACAAACAACACGATCATCAGAACCAGGGTCACGATCGATTCCAGCGGATCCGTGCGGTCCCCGACCAGCATGGAAAGGGCCCCAAGCGTGTCTTGATGCGGAAAAATCGACTGCAGGTAATGAGTGATGGTCAACTTACGTGTGAAGCCCGGAAGGACGGCAACGATCCCTTCCCAGCCGAATGCGTATGCCAGGCCTATAAGGATCGAGTGCTTTAGCCACGCCCCCAGGAGACTGAAGAAGGAGCCATAGGCCAGCAGCGCCAGGAATATGATTCCGATGTCTCTGCAGAGCACATTCAAATCCTGAAAGAAGGGGCGCATGTCGGCGCCGACATAGAGGATCAAATAGCTGGCCATCACGACGGGAAGCACCATGATCGAACCAATCCAGACGAGTGCCACGTACTTTCCCAGCATGATGGTAGGTTTTGGAATCGGGCGCATGAAAAGATACGTGAGCGTCTTGCCTTCCACTTCCTCCGAGACTAGGGCTGTGCCGTAGAAGAGCGTGACGAAGACCACCAGAAAACGCATCACCGCGGTAGACATCAGTGTGCCGAACACTTGCGATGCGGGCAGAGCTGTAGGAACAAGGTTGAGCACCAGGACCGCACGTCCGACTCCAGCGAGCGCGAGTACGATTAGAGAAAGCAGCCCGACAAACAGCGTCTTTTTGCTCCAGAACAGCGTGTCGAGCGTCAGATTGGCAATCGTCTTCAGGTTGCGCCACCCCTTCGCCACCCCATCGGAATCCGCCATGCGCGCTCCTATTTCACCAGATAGTGGAAGACAGCCTGCAGGTTGTCGTCGGGGGAAGTGATTTCCTCCAGCTCGATATCGTTGTCAAGCATCAGTTCCGGAAGCCGCCCATAAAACTCGTCAGGTTTCCGCGACTCGGCAGTCAGCGCATCGCCTTCCGGGTCGAAGTGGATGCTCTCCACATCAGGGAAACCGACGAGAGCCTCCGCCAGTTTTCTAGGTCTCGAACAGCGAATGCGGATGCTGTGCGGGTGTCTGTCGATCAGGTCCCGGATCTGGTGGACGTCGCCTTCAGCCAGGACTTTGCCGTTGTGCATCAATAGAATGGTCGAAGTCATGGCTTCGACTTCGTGGAGAATGTGACTCGAAACAACTACGCACTTCCCTTCCTTCCCCCATTGCCGTACCAGCTGGATGATGTCTCTCCTTCCGACCGGATCCATGCCGGCCAGCGGCTCATCCAAGACCATGACATCCGGATCGTGGGCGATCGCCTGTGCCAACTTGATACGCTGTCTCATCCCCTTGCTGTAGGCCGCAATTTTCTTGTCCCGGACGGAGGATAAATTGACCGTTTCCAGCGCACTGTCGACGCGCTTCGCTACCTCCGCATCCCCAAAGGGATGCATGTGCAGCAGAGCCGACAGGAACTCGGCGCCCGTCATCCGTTCGTAGAAGGAATCCTGCTCGGGGCAGAAGCCCATCCGGTGGAAGAGCGGAAAGTTGTTCCAAATTCTCTCGCCGAAAACCGTGATCTCGCCCTGGCTGGGCCGCAACTGCCCTGTGATCAACTTCATCAATGTGGATTTCCCGGCCCCGTTCGGCCCCAGAAGCCCCACGACTCCCTGGCCAATCGTGAAGGTGACATTATTGAGGGCAACGACTTGGCCGTACCACTTGGAAAGAGTCTTTCCCTCCACGAGCGCGCTCACTTTATCACCTCCACTGCCTTCACCCGGGCATGGATGATCCAGACGCTTCCCGCGAGCAGGATGGCTAGGACTGCGGCGCTAGCCCATGGGGAGGCTTGGTAGGTAAGCGGACTGCGAAAGAGAACATCGCCGATCTGTCTCAGGTCATCGGTGAGCGATATCCAGGCTACCGCGCTCGTATGCAGCAAAGCGCTCAATATTCCGTAGAGAATCTGGCTGAAAAACACCACAGCAGCAAAGAAAATGCCTGCAAATCGGCTGCTCCGACTCATGGATGAAAGAGCGAGTATGACCAGCGCGTTGGCCGCTATGATGAGCAGAGAGTAGCCCAAGATCGAGAGCACAACCCACGAATATTGGCGCAGAAACTCGAGATCGGAGTGAAAAATCGCTGCCACGAGAAAGAGAAGCAGGCCCGGAAGAAGCGTCGTCAGCGACAAGAAAAACACCACCACCCCGAGCTTGCCGATCAGGTAGTCACGGCGCGTGATGGCTCGCGAAAAATAGATTTGCAGAGCATTGGCTTTCAGGTCGTTGGCGATCGCGCCCGCGCCTGCATAAATCGCTAAGATGAATGTGAAAAAAAGTTGCTGGCTCAGAAACGATTCAAAGAATGGGCCGTCGATTGTAATGAACGCGATCCGGTTCATCACCACGGCGCCATAGAGGATGACACACCGCGCCAGAAACGGAATCAGCGCCAGAAAGAGGAACACAAGAAAGCCCCTCTTTTTCGCAAGCAGGGAGATGCCGTACCTGGAGATGACCCACCAGCGATACGGATGAGAGGTCCAGTCACCCTGCCAATGCTGATAGCTCTGATCATGAATGGGCATCCCACGCTCCCATGAGTGGCAGGTTACGGGCGACGGATGGCCCGACTCGTTCCACGCCGCACACCATTCTTCATTCTCCTATGGCCTGCATGAACACTTCCTCGAGCGATTGCCGCATGGGCAGAAGATGACGTATTTGCACGTTGACATCACGCGCGGCCTGCAAGAGCGCGCTCCCCGTAAGCCCATCCTGCAATAGGATCTTCAAGAGACCATCCTCACCATCCGTGCATCGGCAACCCAGGAGTTCCAATTTGCGCCGGAACGCATCGAGATCCCCTTTGATCCGGCATTCGAACAGAGCGCCAGTTCCCCGCTTCAAATCCTCGATCTTGCCAGCTGCAAGACCGCGCCCCTTGTGAATTACGAACGCATCCTGACAGACCCACTCGACATCGGGCAGCAAATGAGACGAAAGAATCACATTGATTCCCTTCGAGGTCGTAATGTCCCGAATCAGCTCCAGCATCTCAATTCGACCCTTGGGATCCAATCCGTTTGTCGGCTCGTCCAGGAACACCAGTTGGGGATCATGCACGAGCGCTTGAGCAAGTTTGATCCGCTGCTTCATGCCTGCAGAGTAGGTCTCGACATTCCGGTAGCGGGCTTCTCCGAGGCCCGCGTAATAGAGAATCTCGTGAGCGCGGCGCATTGCGTCCTTGGGAATCATGCCGGAAAGCTGGCCGACATACGCCACGAACGTTACTGCATTCATCCCCGGTATATGACAGTCGTTCTCCGGCATGTACCCGACGCGCTGGCGAATCTCAAGTTGCCGGCTGCGAATATCCATCCCAAGTACCTTGCCGCTGCCGGTCGTGGGCGTGATGAATCCCAACAGGGTCTTGATGAGAGTGCTCTTCCCGGCGCCGTTTGGGCCAAGAAGCCCTATCGATCCGCCTTCAAATTGGAAATTGACTCCGTCGAGAGCTCTCTGCGTGCCAAAATCAACCGAAATGTTTTCCAGGTCGATGATCAAAGTGGCCCTTCCCTTGTCACCATTGGTACGAAACAACTCAAACAATAGTTCAAGTTTATCCTGATTCGAGATTCGAAATTCGAAATTCAAAACTCTCAATCTCGAATCTCGAATCTCGAATCTCGAATCTCGAATTCTGTGGCTTGCCTCCGTGGACGCCGACGAATAGAATAATTGGGGGACGATATGAGGAAATGCATAGTTCTTATAGTCATTATCCTGCTGGCCCAGGCGACCCTGAACGCGATCGAGTCAGGCCAATATCGCTTGCTCTCTGTAACCGACGTCCAGAAGTGGATTCTCATTTCGCAGAGCCCGGAGAAGCCGAAGTACATCCTCGACGCGTCGACGGCAAAGATCACGGTCGATGGAAAGCCGGCAGAATTCAAGGAACTCTCACGCTTCAGCGTCATCAACGTCAAATTCGAATTCAAGAAGTCCAGCAAGGACGGGATCACCGTCGATGGCGTGGCGTCCGAGATTCGCATTCTTACACCCGAACAACCCAAGAAAGCCGATGCTCCGATTCAGAAGGCAGGACATTCGATGTGAAGCCGATATGGCGTGACTCCCAAAATTACGGCACCTCGGGGCTTGCTTCATAGTCAAGAGCGTTCGCATCCGATTTCATCCTTGCCCCGTGAAAATTCTCTTCTCCGTTGACCGTCAATGTGCTAATAATTCCCTCGCCCGGCGAGCCTGCCGGGCCATGGGGAGACCCACTCCGAAATTCGAACGAAGGTATTTGTAAATCGTTCTAATTAAAAGTTTTTGCTAATTTCAGATCGTGAGCGGCCGCTTTTGCCGAGAACTTCCTGAATCAGGCACGCGCAGCAGTTTTTGCGAGCCGAAGTCAGCATCCCCATGCGTTATCATGTTTTATTTAAAAGCTTTAACAGCAAGCCGTTCCTCATTCATTGAATGCCCGGCCGGAGGTAGGATGCGTTCCGCGTTGCAGTACGAAGACAACTGGGAAACCGAAAGGTATGCCCTGCTTACATCACGTGTTTGCGACATCATTTTGTCGTTCGAAGAGACTCTGTTATCTCGCTGTATTAAAAAGCTTTATGACGAACTGGCGCTGAAAAAACTCCAGTTTCGTCCCAGATACTATTTCACTTGCGGGGGGGATGAGTGGGGTTGTCCCGATCGAGTACCCATCATAGGAATCCCGTTTCATTTGGCCGACAACCGATTGACCCGTATTGAGAAGGAGATGGGATACGCGACCTACGACAAGAGTGAGCTCATGTGCCTTTTGAGGCATGAAACCGGGCACGCCATCGACTACGCCTATCAGCTGTATGCCACTCAGGAGTGGGAAGACACTTTTGGTGATTTCAACAAGACTTACCCAGAAAATTTCAAGTTTAAGTTTAACCCGTACAGCCGGAATTATGTCAAGAGTCAAGGTGATCCAAAGTATTACGCGCAGGCGCATCCGGATGAGGATTTTGCGGAGACTTTTGCCGTCTGGCTGACGCCCCGTTCGAACTGGCGCGTGAACTATCGCAACTGGCCGGCTGTCAAAAAAATCGAATACGTCGATCGGGTGATGCAGACGTTGCGCTTCAAGAAACCTTATGTGGTCGCGGGGCCTTTGGACTCTCCGTATCATTCGAAGACCTACACCCTCATCGAGTATTACGGCGAGAATCTCGACGATTACAAGGATAACGCGCTGGGAATTTACGACGATGATTTGAAGTGGATCTTCCCGGCACAGTCAAACGGCCACAACAAGTACATGCCGGCGAAAGATCTTATCCGCAAGAATCGCCGTTTCCTGGTTGCGACGATCTCCAATTGGACGGGGGCGAAGGACAAAGCGGTTGGTCCGGTGGTAAGCAAGTTTTGGGAGCGCTGCAGGGACCTGGGGTTGAAACTGCCCGCCGATGATGAGAAGTTCCGCCTCGCTTCCCTCACCGCGCTGGGAACCACCGTTGTGATGAATTACCTGCACACAGGGCGCTACATCCCTGACTGAGTCCTGAATTCACTGTACAAAGAGCTTCATCGAACTCAGGGTAAGCTGCTGGATGCGATCCCAGAAAAGCATCAAACCCGCGGTCGGAATCAGCATGACCCAGAGCAGGACGCTGCTCGCCCACGAGAGCCGGATCCTTCCCTCATCACCCCCTGCATCCGCGGGATCCATGACCATGGTTTTAATGACGCGCGCGTAATAGAAGACCGCGATCACGCTGTTCAACGCGCCCACGACTGCATACCAGGCCAGGTCTCGATTGACCGCCGCCCCAAACACATAGAGCTTGCCGAAAAACCCGGCGAAGGGCGGAATTCCCATGAGGGAAAGCATGAAAACCGTCATCGAGATCGTCAGAAACGGAGATCTTTTCCAGAAGCCGCGATACACCTTCAAATCGAAGCTTCCCGTGCGATTGTAGATTTCGATCACGATCAGGAAGGCGCCGAGGTTCATGAACAAGTAGGTAATGAGATAGATAAGCACAGCCTGCAAGCCCTGGGAAGTCATAACGACCGTCCCCATAAGAATGTAGCCGGCATGCGCAATCGACGAGTATGCGAGCAGGCGCTTCAGGTTGTCTTGTCGCAACGCGGCCAGGTTCCCCAGCGTCATGGTGATCAGCGAGATCATCAGAATCGGCAGCGCCCAGTTCATGGTTGAAACAGCGCTCCACTGGCTTGTGGCGGATAAAGTCGAGAAGCCGGTAAAAAAGAAACGAATGAGCGTCGCAAATCCGGCAGCCTTGGGCGCCACGCTCAGGAAGGCAGTGACCGGCGTGGGTGCGCCCGTATAGACATCGGGACACCAGAAATGGAAAGGCACCGATGCCGTCTTGAATCCGAAGCCTGCCAGGACCAGCACGGTAAGAACAAAAAGGGTCAGCGAGTTGTTCCCGGCACCTGCGCCATGGAAGAGCATGTCGCGGATCACGGACAGCTTGGTCGTGCCGGTAAGCCCGAAAAGCAGCGTAAGGCCGTAAAGCATCGCACCGGTTGAGACCGCGCCAAAAAGGAGATACTTCAGGGATGCTTCGTTGGACTGGCGCTCGCTGCTCAAATAGCCGACCATGATGTAGCTGGTCAATGACACCATCTCGAGGGACAGGAAGAGCATAAGTGTGTCAACAGCGGACGCGAGCAGGACCATTCCCAGGGTCACACCGAGGAGCAGGGCATAAAACTCACCGATGTGTTCCTTGGATAGCTCCTTTGATCCGGGTGCCGCCAGAAGCACCAGAAATGAGGTCAGGATCAGGAACGCCTTGAAGAAGACCGACATGGGATCGACGGTGACCATGCTGTAGAACAGGGTGGTCTGCGGGACCTTGAAAAGCGGAATTGTGAACGCCAGAGCCAGCAACAAGCCGAGGCAGGCCACAAGGAAGGTAGTCTTCCTTTCTTTGGCAGGCATCGCCAGGTCCACTACAATCACGGCAAGCAGCGCCAGCGCGAGCGTGATCTCCGGATAGAAGAGGGAAAGATCTTTCAGAATCTGTGGGTTCATGAATCATCCCTTGAGCGTGTCTGCCCTGTCCAAATCTACCGACTTCACAATCCGATACATCGAGAGGACAATGGCCAGGGCAACAGCCGCTTCGGCGGCGGCGATGACGATCACAAAAATGGCGTACAATTGGCCGTCCAGGTTTCCGGAGGAAAACCTGGAGAAGGCAACCAGATTGATATTGGCTGAGTTCAGGATAAGTTCGATGCCCATCAAGACGTTCACCGCGTTCTTTCGCGTCATCACAGCCATGATGCCGAGGGAAAACAGTGCGGCGCTGACAACAAGGTAGTGGCCTAGGCCTATCATTCGCTTCTCCTCCTGACAATCATGGCTGCTCCGATGAGGGCGATCAGCAAGAAGATGGAGGCAACTTCAAACGGGAGCACATATTCTCTCATGAATAATGCGCCAATCCGTGCCGTAGTCGGATCCAAGGGCTGCAAGTCTGTTTTGTGCCATGAAGTGCGCACCATAATCGTGATCAGGGTAAGGAACACCGCGGCGGTCAACGCAAAAGCGGGCCAGAACTGAAATGTCTCCGCCTTCAGGTGCAATTCGTAGAGTTTTTGCGTCAGCATGACTCCGAAAATCAGAAGCACCAGGATGCCTCCCACATAGATCACCACCTGGGCCCCGGCGAGAAAATCGGCGCCCAGGAAGACATAAAGACCGGCAACGCCGAAAAAGGTAAACAGCAAGGCAAAGGCGCAGTGGATCAGGTTGCGCGAGAACACCACGACCCCCGCAGACAGAACGGTCATGCCCGCGAAAAAGTAAAAGACGATCTGGGTCAGCAGGTTGATATTCATAATGTCAGGCCTTTTCAGCCGGATGCTCCTTGGCAGGTTTGCTATACAACGGTTTGTCCACGGCAAACTTGTATACGTGGTCTTCCTTGTTGTAGACCGAGTATTCATATTCCTTGGTCATCACCAGGCAATGGGTTGGGCAAGGAAACACACAAAGCGAACAATAGCAGCAGTGCGTCATATCGATGTCGAATACGTAGGTGCGCAGCTTGATCGCGGTGCCGTCCGAAGCGAAAATCGCCGGCTCGTCCTTGCCCCGCTTTTCGCTCTCTATTATGATGCAATCGGTCGGGCATGCCCGGGCGCACTGGCCGCAGCCGATGCAGTCCTCGATCTTATTGAAGAGGCGCGCGCGCGCCCCGTCCGGCAGATTCATCTTCTCAGTCGGGTACTGGAGCGTGACCGAGGGCGTGAAAAGATGAAGCCATGCCACCCACATCGAACGGGCGACAGTCACGATCCCAAGCCGGATGTCCCTGAAGTAAGTCGCCATATCAATCCTTAGCCGCAGAAAAAACCCGCCGCGGCCGACACAAATCAAACGAGTTTTCAGGTTTCCTGCTCAGTGCAATTTGTGAACCCCGTGGTTGCATTGAAGAACCTTTCCTATTTCCAGTAGACCGCCATCCAGCCTACCCCGAGGATCAGCACGAACGAGGCCGGAAGGAGCACCTTCCAGCAAAAATACATGAGCTGGTCCACACGCAGGCGCGGCAGCGACCAGCGCAGCCACATCTGCACGAAGATGAGCACCATCACTTTAAGAAAAAACATGATGGGACCCGGGATGAGCTGCGTGCTTCCCGGGAGGATTTGCGTCCACCCGCCCAGAAACAGCGTCGTCGCCACGCCGGCGACAACAAGCATGTTCGCATATTCCGCCAGAAAGAAAAACGCGAAGCGCATGCCGGAATATTCCGTGTGGTAACCGGCAACCAGCTCCGACTCTGCTTCCGGAATGTCAAACGGCGTCCGGTTCACCTCTGCGAGAGAGCTGATGAAATAGAGAAAAAATGCCAGAAATGTAAATGGATTTCGAAACAGGAACCAGTTTTGGATGCCGCCTTTCTGGGCGCCCACGATCTGTTGCATCGAGAGGCTTCCGACCAGAATCACGACCGTCATGATCGCCATCGCGGACGGGATTTCGTAACTGACGATCTGAGCGACTGAGCGCATCCCGCCGTAGAGCGAGTACTTGCTGTTGGATGACCAGCCCGCCATCAGAATGCCGACCGCGGCCAGGCTTCCGACCGCAACAATGTACAGAATTCCGATATTCAAGTCGGACACGATGGAAGCAGCTCCGAAGGGCAGCACCACAAATGCCGCAAAAGCGCCGAGAAAGGCAATATATGGGGCCATTACAAACAGCACTTTGTCCGCTGATTCCGGAATGATGTCTTCCTTGAGAAAGAGTTTGAGGGAATCCGCGATCGTTTGAGCCCAACCGTGCCAGCCGCCCACATACATCGGGCCCAGCCGGTCCTGCATGTGCGCCGAGACTTTCCTCTCCAGCCACACCAGGAACATCACAGCCACGGATAGAACCGCAAAAATCACCAGACAGCTCACCAGCATGGGCAAAGACGCCCGCAGGAGTTCGGGCCACGCATCATAATTCGGTATCAGTTGTAAGAGCTGTGCGATCGATTCCATCCGTTCTTCCCTCGACTAGCGATCGATTTCACCCAAAACCACGTCCACGCTGCCCAGAATGGCGATGATATCCGCGATCATCGCTCCGCGGCTGATCTTCCGGAAGGCGCCCATCACCGTGAAGCAGGGCGATTTTACTTTGACGCGATAAGGTTTGAGGCTGCCATCGCTCACAATGTAGTATCCAAGCTCGCCGCGGGGGCATTCCGTGCGGTGATATACTTCTCCTGCCGCAGGCTTGATGCGCTTGGGAATCGATTCCTGCACATCTCCCGGCGTCATCTTGGCAACCGCCTGCCGGACGATCTTGCAGCTCTCCTTTACTTCCCTTATGCGCACCATGTACCGATCCCAGCAGGAACCGATGGGACCGTGTTCTCCTCTTCCAATCGCGACATCAAAGTCATATTCTTCATAGCCCAGATACGGTTCATCTTTCCTGACATCAAACTTGATCCCGCTCCCGCGCAGGTTCGGCCCGGTCACTCCATAATTGATCGCAAGCTCCGGAGGCATGATGCCGACATTCGCCGTCCGTTTGATGAAGATGTAATTGTCGGACAGCAGTTTGTTCAGGTTGTCAACTTGCGGTTCGAAATAGTCGATGAAATCAATGACCCTCTTTTCGAATCCGGGCAGGACGTCACACATCAATCCGCCAATCCAGTTGTAGTTGTAAAGGAGGCGGGCGCCGCAAGTTTCCTCAAAGATGTCCAGAATGGTCTCGCGATCGCGGAAACACCATAGGAACGGCGTAAAGGATCCCATGTCGTTGCCGTAGGTGCCGGCAGCGATCAGATGGCTTGCGATGCGGTTCAACTCGGCCATAATGATCCGGATGCAGCGCACGCGGTTGTTCACCTCGATTCCCATGAGCTTTTCCACAGCCAGGACATATCCCAGCTCCATGTTCATGGCGGCGCAGTAGTCCATGCGATCGGTGAACGGAACCACGCCCGGGTACTCTATGTTCTCGGCGTGTTTCTCAAAACACCGATGGAGATAGCCGATGTGGGGGATTGCCTCGGCAACGACCTCGCCGTCCGTCTTGAGCTCGAGCCGCAGAACTCCGTGGGTCGAGGGATGTTGCGGCCCCATGTTCAGGGTCATGACATCGCCGGTGTACTCTGCTTCCATCGATCCTCCTAGACAGGCATGTCCCGATAGCTCGTGGGGAACTTGTAATCCCTGCGCAACGGGTGCCCTTCCCAATCGTCAGGCAGGAGAATTCGTCGCAGATCGCTGTGCCCCTCAAACACGATGCCCAGGAGGTCGTAGGCCTCTCGCTCATGCCAGTTGGCGGCGCCCCATATAGATTCGACGGAGTTCAGACGCGCTGACTCTCTAGGCAAAAGGCACTTCAGCGCGTAACGGTGCCGATGGGTCATGGAATACAAAACGTAGACCACCTCGATCCGGTCCTTGTAATCCACGCCCGCAAGACATTCGAGGTGATCCATGCGCAGACGTTCGTCATCACGAAGAAATCGGCAGACAGGCAGAATTTCCGCGGGATCTACCACACTCCAGGGACTGAGGGGGCTGGGTTTCGACTCCAGAATTTTTGCGCCGAATTGCGCGCCGAGCAAAGCAGCAATTTCATCAGGTTTCATGCAGCACCCTTGCTTCCCTTCGGTTTTGCGATGGTTTCCTGCCGGATTTTCTTCTGCAGCTGGATGAGGCCCTCGAGAAGCGATTCCGGTCGCGGCGGGCATCCAGGCACGTAAACATCAACCGGGATGACTTCATCCACGCCCTTCAGTACGTGATACCCGTACTGCCAGTACGGACCGCCATTGTTGGAGCAGCTCCCCATCGAAATCACATACTTGGGCTCCGGCATCTGGGCGTAGAGCCGCTTGATGCGTGTGGCCATTTTCATCGTGACTGTTCCGGCCACTATCATCACGTCCGCCTGGCGCGGCGTGCCACGGAACACTTCGGCGCCGAATCGGGCCAGATCGTAACGCGCCGCCCCTGTGGCCATCATTTCGATTGCGCAGCAGGCGAGACCGAACGAAAGGGGCCACGGGGAATTGGAGCGGGCCCAGTTAAAGAGCCAGTCCACCGACGTGATGAAAACGTTTTCTTCAAACTTGCCTTCTAAAACTCCCATCGTGATGTCCTCAAGACCATTCGTCTCAGTCGTGCAACGACGCACTTCACCGCTTCAGAGCGCGTATATCTTCCGGCCTCACCCAGGCTAGGTCGCCCTTCTGCCAAACGTAGGCCAGCCCGACCACGAGGATCGCGATGAAAATGACGCCTTCCAGGAACGCGAAGGGTCCAAGTGTCTTAAAAACCACCGCCCAAGGCAAAAGGAAGATGATTTCAACGTCGAATATGATGAAGATCAGGGCGCAGACATAAAACCGGATGTTGAAGCGGATCCAGGCGGCTCCTTCCGGAATTTCGCCGCATTCATAGGGAATGCGTTTGTCCGCAGACTCTTTTCCTTTGGGCTGCAAGAGCCGGGAAAGCAGGATTGCCACGACCAAGCCAGCCAGACCGACCGCCAGGAACATCAGCACGCTGGAAAAACTGAACAACATGGCCCAACTCCCTTGCTGGATGAGGAGCCGATAAGAGCCCCGGAACTATGCCTGACCGCTATCCTGTCCATCCGTACGCAATCTTGCCGTGCAAATTCAAAATGAGGGTGTACCCCGAGTAAAATCAAAGGCGTAGGATATCCACCCTAAAGCCCGTGGTCAAGCCAATTTGTGCGAAACCTTGCATTGACAAGAGGCATATCTTAGTATGGCTTTCGTGGTCGAGTTTTTGGGCGCCGCGCCCTCGGGTTGAGTTCTTCCGATATCAGGAAAAGGACAGTCTATGAAGGCAGTGCGCTTTTATGAACATGGCGGCACGGATCGCCTGCGATACGAGGATGTGCCAATGCCCGAGCCCGGCCCGGGAGAGATCGTTGTGCGCGTCAAGGCTTGCGCTCTCAACTATCTCGATCTCTGGGAACGCCGGGGGCTGCCGGGCGTCACAATTCCACTCCCGCACATTTCCGGCAGTGACGTTGCAGGGGTGATCGAGACTGTGGGGGCCGGTGTGCACCATGTGAAGCCCGGCGACAAAACCCTCGTCAATCCCGGGTTGAGCTGCATGCATTGCCGGGCCTGTTTTAAGGGACTCGACAACCAGTGCCCAGAGTACTCCGTCCTTGGATATTCCAGCGATGGAGGCTACGCTGAATTTGTCAAGGTTCCGGCCGTCAACGCCCTGCCTTTCCCGGACGACATGCCGTTTCACGAGGCCGCCTCGATCCCACTGGTCTTCATGACAGCCTGGCACATGCTGGTTACACGGTGCGGTATTGGCGTCGGAGAGGACGTCTTGATTCTGGGAGCAGGAAGCGGCGTCGGCAGTGCTGCCATTCAGATTGCCAAACTCTTCCACGCTCGAGTCATCACCACAGCAGGAACCGAAGCAAAAATGGAAAAGGCGCATGCGCTCGGCGCGGATCATGTCATCAATCATTCGAAACAAAAAATCCGCGAGCAGGTGCACCAGATAACCGGAAAGCGTGGTGTAGATATCGTCTTCGAGCACGTCGGCACAGCCACGTGGCAGGACAGCATCAGCTGCCTGGCCCGGAACGGCCGCCTGGTGACCTGCGGAGCCACCACGGGATTCGACGTCAAGCTCGATCTGCGCCACGTCTTTGCCAAGGAAGTGACCGTCATGGGGTCCTATATGGGATCCAAACACGAGTTGCTCAAGGTTCTGCGGCTCGTCCGCGCCGGGCTGCTGCATCCGGTCGTCGCCGAAGTGCTGCCCTTGCAGGAAGCGGCACGCGCACAGGAAATCGTGGAAAATGGCGAGCATTTCGGCAAAGTGGTTCTGGTACCGAATCTCCCTTGAGAGATTCGAGATTCGAAATTCGAGATTCAATATTCTCAATCTCGAATTTCGAATCTCGAATCTCAAATCACACGCTCGCGTCGGCCTTAAGTTAACGGCATTGATTCGGTCCGAGGGAATCTGAGATGGCACAAAGCATCGTGTTCGGTGTCGTGCTGGCGATGGCATTCGCCTTCTTCCTGCGCGGCTGCCTGCGCCTGCTGAGCCTGCTCAAGCTGGGCAAGCCTGAAGATCGCAGTGATCGAATCGGCAGCAGAATCAGGAACGTGCTCACCGTGGCGTTCGGCCAGAAAAAGCTCTTGCGCGAGCCGCTGGCGGGTTTGATGCATTTTTTCATCTTCTGGGGATTCGTCATCCTGTTGTCTGCGATTCTGGAAGCCGTCATCGAGGGCTTCGCGCCGGCCTTTTCGCTGCACGTCCTGGGCACTCTGTTCTCACCCGTTGCAGCGTTGCAGGAGCTCGTGGGCGCGCTTGTGGTGATCTCCTGCCTTGCAGCGCTGGCCCGATGGTACTTTGTGCCACCGAAACGATACTTCGGTCCCGAGATCACGGGACATGTACGTCATGACGCCACTCTGATCCTCTGTTTGATTCTCGTCATCATGTTCTCCATGTTCGGAACGTTCGCGACACGCATGGCGCTGGCGGGCGACCTGCCACAAGCACGCTTTCTATCGGTGCGCGTGGCGCCGTTATTCACCGCGCCCACAGCGGCGCTTTGGTACGGAATCTTCTGGTGGACTCACATCCTGGTTGTCCTCGGATTCATGAATTATCTACCCTACTCCAAACACCTGCACATCTTGACCGCCGTGCCCAATGTGTTTTTCACATCGCTGCAGCCGCGCGGACGCCTGAACAAACTCGATCTCAAGGATGATACTGCCGAAAAATTCGGCGCTGAAGACATCAGGGACCTCACCTGGAAACAGTTGCTTGACGGCTTCACCTGTACAGACTGCGGACGCTGCACTTCGGTTTGCCCGGCAAATCAGACGGGAAAAGCGCTCAGCCCCCGCAAGATCATCATGAACATACGCCAGCGCACGGCGGAGGTCGGGCCCCTTCTTTTAGCCGGGAAAGCGGACGCTCATCCGGACATCCTGGCACACCGGCTCCTGGACAGCTTGGTCGGTGAACAAGAACTTTGGGCTTGCACGACCTGCCGCGCCTGCATGGAGGAGTGCCCGGTAAACATCGAACATGTTCCCGCAATCATGGACATGCGACGCTTTCTAGTCTTGTCGGAGTCACGTTTCCCGGAGGAGCTGACGGGTACCTTTAAAAACCTGGAAACCAATTTTACCCCCTGGGCTTTTAGCCATGAGACTCGGGCCGATTGGGCCGACGGGCTGGATGTCAAGACGATGGCGGAGAGCGGCGGCGAGAATGTTGACCTGCTGTACTGGGTCGGTTGCGCCGGTTCCTATGATCGTCGTTACCAGAAAGTCAGCCGCGCAATGGTCAAGCTGTTGAACGCCGCCGGCATCCGATTCGCCATTTTGGGAACCGAGGAGAAGTGCAACGGCGACCCTGCACGCCGCGCCGGCAACGAATACCTGGCACAGATGCTCATCGCGCAAAACGTCGAAACCCTCAACCGGTATAAGGTAAAGAGGATCGTTGCGACCTGCCCGCATTGCTTCAACACGCTGAAGAACGAGTACCCGCAGTTTGGCGGCAACTACGAGGTGGTGCATCACACGGAATTGCTGCGGGGCCTCGTGCGCTCCGGGCGCCTCAAGGTTCCCCATGAAGGCGGAAAACACGTCACCTTCCACGATTCGTGTTACATCGGCAGGTACAACGGCATCTACAATGCTCCCAGAGATCTGCTGGAGGCTTCCGGCGGACATTTGCTGGAAATGGCCCGCTCAAGAGACCGGGGCTTTTGCTGCGGCGCCGGCGGCGCGAGGATGTTCATGGAGGAGCGCGAGGGCAAACGAGTCAACATCGAACGAACCGAAGAGGCGCTCAAACTGCATCCGGACATGATCGCAACCGCGTGCCCCTTTTGCATGACCATGCTGACGGATGGCCTGAAAGCCAAGGATGCGGATGAGCGCGTTCACGTCAGAGACGTGGCCGAGGTTCTCGCCGATTCTGTATCATAAACCCTGACTGTCTGCCTGCAGCAACATGGATTGGGTCCCTATGGAACAGTGACACAAGCAAACCTCGAAGACTCAAAGACTCAAAGAATCTCCAAAAGGCACCGGCTTCTGCGGCCCTGAAAGGGCCGGCGCTCCGCGCCGACATTTATTGGCGGAGCCTGGAGTCAAACGCGACTCAATCAGCCCAACATCGGGGCTAACCGGAACGGGGAACGCGTTTGCTTCCAGGCTCCGCCAATGAATGTCGCAGAAGCCGATGCCTTCCGCCCGACGGCTTTTCTTGGAGATTCTTCGAGTCTTCGAGTCTTTGCGGTTAATTTCGTCGTTGATCCGAAAGCACCACATCCTTGTTGCGGCTAAACAGTTGCCATTCGGCAAACCTTATCTGGCAGCAACCGACTTCAGTCCGAGATCCTCTCATTCAGTCCATTGCGTCCAGGACTGGAGCCGAGCTTTCAGCGCCGCCATGAACTGGTCTGCCACCGCGCCATCGATCAGGCGGTGATCGAAGGAAAGCGCCAGGTAGACCATGCTGCGGATCGCGATCGCGTCATTGATCACTACTGGTCGTTTTTCCAGACCGCCCACTCCCAGGATCGCCACCTGAGGCTGGTTGATGATGGGCGTGCCGAAAAGCGATCCATAGATGCCGGGATTGGTGATCGTGATGGTTCCCTGTTGCACTTCCTCAGGCTTGAGTCTTTTTGTGCGCGCACGCTCGGCTAGATCATGAATAGCAAGGGAAAGTCCAGTAAACGACCTCAGCTGTGCATCCCTGATAACCGGGACAATGAGCCCGGTTTCCAGAGCGACGGCGATTCCCACATTGATGGATTTCTTTAAGACGATCTTGTCGCCTGATACGGAACTGTTCAGGATAGGATAATCACGAACCGTGTCGACGAGCGCCTTGACGAAAAAAGGCGTGTAGCTCAGCTTGATTCCCTCGCGCGCCTCGAATTCATCCTTGTGCTTCACGCGCAGCTGGACAACGGCCGTCATGTCCACTTCAAAAACCGTGTGCACGTGGGCCGAAGTCCGCTTGCTGAGCACCATGTGCTCGGCAGTCGCCTTGCGCATTGGGCTCATTGTCACCGTCTCAGTCTCCCCAAGGAACTTGGGCATCTCCGCCGGTGGAACAGCCTCCTCGTGAAGCGGCACGGCCCTGGTCTCGTCGGCCGCAGGCCTTGCTAACGGCGGCGCCGGAACCCTATGCCCAGTCGGAGCCACAGGCGGGCGGATTTCAGGTTTCGGCGATCCAAGGTGAATCGGGGCGGGAGGTCTAATGTGAGCAGGTTTTGCTTCCATTTTCCCGGCTCGTTCCAGATACGCGAAAACATCTTCCCTGGTGATTCTCCCCGATGATCCGGTTCCCGTAACTGCGGCAAGATCGAGACCGTAATCACGCGCGATACGGCGAACCAGAGGCGACGTACGGATGTCCTCTGCGGGCAGCGGGGCGCGCTCGACTTCACGATCGCTGGCCGGCGGAGTTGCGGGAGCATCGCCTGCCACGGCCACCGGCGGCTCGGGCCCCGCCACCGCGGCACTCTCCGGGGCTGCCTCAGGAAGCATTGCCACGGGCGATGGCCTCGCCTGGAGCGAAGCGGCAGGCTCAGTCTCGGCGGATGGCGGTGTGATCGCAACCTCAAAAGCCTGTTTCTCCGATGATACCTGGGCTGGCTCGTCCGGCGCTACAACGGCCGCGTGGGAATCCGCAGCGATGGATTCGGCCGGTTCCACGGGGCCAGGTGAATCCACAATCTCCTGCTCTTCAATCGCCGGCCCGGCAGCGGACGGCGTTTCGCGAGCATCCTTGATGACAGCAAGCAGAGTGCCGATTTTGACCGTCGTACCCTCAGGCACGAGGATTTCTCCCAGCACCCCATCACCCGGGCATGCGATTTCAGAATCCACCTTGTCCGTGGAAATCTCGAAGAGAGGTTCGTCGCGCACGACGCGGTCGCCTTCTTTTTTCAGCCATTTGGTAATCGTACCTTCAAAAATGGACTCGCCCATTTGAGGCATGATCACATTGGTAGACATCGGTTCTCCCCCCTTCTCCCAAAGGATGACATGGTGATCTTCCCGCTTCAATGCGCCGTCCGCTTGGATGCCCGCTGAAAATTGAGAGATTTCCTATGACGTGCTGTCACGTACCGAATCGAGGAAACCCAAATCGGAGACCGAAACCATCTTGCGTTCGAATATCCGGCCGAAATGTGTCAGCAGTTTCTCTGCAACTTCCCGCACATCCACCTCACATCCCAGGATGGACTGCATCGAGGCAATTTGCTTTCCGTGGAGACCGCATGGCACGATCAGATCGTAATACGAAAGATCGGTGTTTACATTGAGCGCCAGGCCGTGCCGCGTGATCCAGCGGCTGATGTGAACACCCAGAGCGCAGATCTTTCCTGAACTTGTCCAGACGCCGGTCAACTTCTCCTGGCGGCCGGCATCTATGCCGTATTCGCTCAGGACGCAAATGATGGCCTCTTCCAGGTTGCGCATATATAGGTGCACATCCTGCTCGTGCCGCTCCAGTTTTAACAGCGGATAGCCTACGAGTTGTCCCGGGCCATGAAACGTGATGTCGCCGCCGCGGTCGATGTGATGGCGGCTCACCCCGCGCATTCGGAGAGTCTCCTCGGAAACCAGCAGGTTGTTCCAATCGCCGTTGCGCCCGAGTGTAACGACCGGCGTATGCTCGAGCAGGAGCAGGACATCAGCAGCAAAACCTGCCTTCTTGAGCTCGCAGATTTTCATCTGCATGGCGAGCGCTTCCTCAAATCCCAAGCGCTCCGGAAACATGACGGCGTAACAGGTGGTTCTAACTCCGTTCACCGGCTTGCTCAAAAATGGATCGCCGCCCCGTAGATCGCCTCCGCCGCCTCCATGATCGCCTCGGAGACCGTCGGATGCGCGTGAATGATGTGAGACAGATCCTCTGCGGAAGCCTCCAGACCGATCGCGGCAGTTCCCTCGGCTATCAGTTCCGTGACATGAGGTCCGATCATGTGAACGCCAAGAATCTGGTTGTACTTCTTGTCGCAGACGATTTTGACGAACCCGTCGCTCTCTCCCAGAATCGAGGCCTTGCCAATAGCCGCAAATGGGAATCTGCTCGTCACCACCTCGTGTCCCCGGTTGCGTGCATCCTGCTCGGTCAACCCCACGCTGGCAACTTCCGGATAGCAGAATGTGCAATTGGGAACTTGGTCGTAGTCGAGGGGTATGGTCTCCTCTCCCGCCAGATGACGCATCACCAGCATCCCCTCATGGGAGGCAAGGTGCGCCAGTTGTTGTGTTGGCGTCACATCCCCGATAGCAAACACGCCGGGCACGTTCGTTTCCATATGGCCATCCACCGGAATGGAGCCGCGAACGGTGGCCACTCCCAGTTTCTCCAGACCGATTCCCTCGGTCACCGGCTTCCGTCCCACAGCAATCAGGGCTTTTTCGGCCGTCACGGTCTGTGTTTCGCCGTTTGCAGCTGAAATCGTCGCCACCACGTGCCCTCCGGTGATGGTGATGCCCTCCAGACGCGTGCCGGTTAGCAGCTTGATCCTCCGTTTGCCGAGCAGTTTGTGCAATTCCGCGGAAATGTCCTCATCCTCAAGAGGCAGAATGCGAGGAAGCATCTCGATAACCGTGACGTTGCTGCCAAAGCGGGCGAAGAGCGAGGCGAATTCGATTCCGACCGCGCCTGCCCCCACAACGAGCAGTGATGAAGGAATACTCTCGAGTTCGAGGATCTCTTTGTTCGTCATGATGGCGTGGCCATCCAGTTCGAGGCCCGGAAGAAGCGTAGCTTCGGAACCGGTGGCGATTACGATGTTCTTTGCCTTGATCTCCGCCGGCGTCTCCCCCTCAACCTGGACCGTTCCCGGACCGGCAATTGTACCCTTGCCGAGGTAGGTCGCAATCCGATTCTTCTTCATCAAAAAAGCGGTGCCCATGGCCAGCTTTTTGACGATCTTATCCTTGCGAGCCTGGACCAGCCGAAAGTCTAGCTTGACGTCTCTGCACAGGATGCCGAATTCCCTACCCTTGAGAGCCTTCTCGTACAAGTCCGCGCTGTAGAGCATCGATTTGGTGGGTATGCATCCCCAGTGGAGGCAGGTGCCGCCGAATTTCGAGTACTTTTCGATTAATGCCACTTTTAGCCCAAGCTGGCTCGCCTTTATGGCCGCAACATAACCACCCGGCCCACTTCCGATAACAGCGACGTCGTACGTAATAGGTTCCGTGCTCAAGAATCACCTTCTATCGTTTCATGCCTGAAGAGTACCAGGTGCTGCCCCAGCTGACAACGGAGACGGATACTATCACCCGCACAAGAGATGAGTCAAGGAACAGGGAAGCGTACTTCTGGCGGCGGGCAATGCTCCTGCCATAGAACCTTCCGGATCGAAGCATCCGACTTACCCGACTGCAAAAGCCCACGGGAAGCTCTGATGGGTTGTTTGATGCTTCGCCGCGCCGGGGCGCGGCGATTCCGGTCCCCGTTTCGCTCCCCCACTGTTGCACCTCGGGCTGCACTAAGGCATAATCGCGTGCCATGGCGGAAGACATTTACGAGGAGATCGTCGACCTCCGGCGAAAGGGCCTGCGCGCCGCGCTGGCCACAATCATTTCGAGCCAGGGATCCACGCCGCGCAAAGGTTCGACCAAGATGTTGATTTATGAGGGCGGGCGGCGCACCGGCACGATCGGCGGAGGTTGCACCGAAAACGATGTTTGTCGCGAAGCAGTCGAGGCCATGCGGAGCGCCAGCCCGCGTCTGCTACACTTCGACCTCACCGGAGAGGACGCCGAGGATGGAGGCTTGATTTGCGGCGGATCCATGGAGGTGTACGTGGAACCTATCCTGCCTGACCCAGTTCTGGTGATATTCGGCGCCGGCCACGTGGGCCGGTGCGTCGCGGATCTCGCCAAAAGCATCGGCTTCCGCGTCACCGTGGTGGACGATCGCATCAAATATGCAAATCGTGATAGGTTCCCCGATGCAGACACCCTGGTTGTAGGCAGCTGGGAAAACGTTTTCAACCAGATTCAGGTCAACGATGCATCCTACCTTCTGATCGTAACGCGCGGGCATCAGTATGACCTGGTATGTTTGCGATATGCCCTCACAACGCCGGCCAAGTACATCGGCCTGCTGGGAAGCCGCCGGAAGATCCAGCTCTTTCGGGAGACGCTTGAAAAGGAAGGCGTGATTCCCTCTCAGCTCGCGCGTCTCCACGCACCCGTAGGGATCGCCATAGGGGCCGAGACACCGGAGGAGATTGCCGTCAGCATCGCCGCGCAGCTGGTAGCAGCACGGAGATCGAGCCTGGCGGCAAAGATCCAGTTATAGACATGGCTTCCGAGGACCGTGTCTGGACATGGTTCCGGTGTTTGGCTATCATGTTTGAGTTTATGAATCAGGAACCTCTAAAGCCCCGAGAGCGCCTCTACATCGTCGAGGCAGCACAAGGACTGGCAATCACCGCACGCCACTTCTTCGCCAACTTTTCCCGGCATGCCGTACGTAGTTTGGGATTCAACGTCGGGAAAGGCGGCACGGTCACCATCGAGTATCCGGAGGAGCGCAGACCCTATGCCAGCAGGCTGCGCACGCGCCACCGGCTCACGAAGCGAAAAGACGGTTCGCCTCGCTGCGTCGCATGCATGATGTGCGAAACCGTCTGTCCGGCACGTTGCATCCATATCGTCGCCGTGGAAAATCCGGACCCCAACGTCGAGAAGATGCCCAAAGTTTTCGATATCGATCTTGGACAGTGTGTTTTCTGCGGCTTTTGCGTTGAAGTTTGCCCGGAAGATGCGATTCGAATGGACACGGGCATCGTCGAACTGGCTTCCTACACTCGCGAAGGCATGCTCTACCACATGCCTCAGCTCCTGACCTGGAAACACAATCAGGAATCAGGCGGCTAGCTCGATGCCGCTTGCAGATACGCAGACTTGCGTCCGATCGCGGCACAGCACTTCAAGCCGTGCTCCGCGAACCTCTGAAAGATACGCTTTCCCTCCGTATCCTCGAACTTCTCCGCGTATTCTTTGAAAAAGCCCGCGGCGCGCTTCTCGGCCTCCAGGGCGATCTCCAGCGCGCGATGCGCGTCCAGACGCATTTCCTTCTCGACCATGCCGGCAAGCGCGCCCGGAAACAACTGCTGCAACTCGGCGGGATTGAAGTGTAGAAAGATCGGCGCCTCCTCGATCCCTTCCTCCTGCCGGTTTAACGTCTCGAGCTCCACTTCCAGCTTCTTGGCGTGCGCTTCCTCTTCCCGCACCATGGTCTCAAACACCTCTCGTCCGGCCGGATCCTGATCGTTTTTCGCAGCGGACCGATAGAACTCCATTTCGAGCTCATGGACCGCCAGCGCCATTCTCAGGGCGTCCCGGGCAAATACCTTTTCCGTATCCGGTTTCGGTCCTTCCAGGACCGGACGCTGCTCACGGCAATCCTGGCACACGCCGTGGATCTGAATGCGAACCCCCTGCCGCAAAGGTTGAAATCGGTACTGGGTGACAATCGCCTGTTGGACTCTATCCAAGTCCGGAGACAAGAACTCGATGACCTTTTGGCACTCCGTACAGACGATGTGATGGTGCGTAGGGTGATGGTAACAGTGTTCAAACCGGGTCAACCCGTCTCCCAGGGTGATCTCTTTGGCGATTCCACAAGCAGTCAGGGATTTCAGTGTCCGGAAAACCGTCACAATTCCAACCTTCTTATCCTTCTTCTTGACCAGGGAATACACGTCTTCGACGCTCATGTGACCCTCGTTTGAAAGAAACGTCTCGAGGATCAGCTCCTTCTGGTGGGTTTTCTTTAATCCGTGCTGGTGCAAGAACTCGTAGAACAATTCCTTTTCTTCTTCGACATTTATGGCAGCCATAGGAATGGGCCTCCCCGTCCCCTTATCTACTTCTTCGGTCATCTTTCCTTGTGGCCTAAACCCATTATTATAACATTGTCGACCAATTTCAGGTTCAGGAAATCTGTACCAGCCCTTTATTGCCAGGGAAGGTGTGGCTGAATTCTCTCGATTTTGAAATTCGAATTGGGGAAAAGAGGCGCGGAGCAGCCGCGCTGCGTGAGATTGAATTCCAAATTCCAAAACAGCGGGAGCTGCCTCAGGAGCTTCGGGCCAGGAAGGTGTAGCTAATCCGGTGGCGTTCGCTTTCCAGCATCTTAAGGCTGTGCAGTCGCAACCGCTCGCGCAATTCACTTTCGTCGAAAAAGCCGAATCGTATGAACCGCTCCAGGAGGTAGGCCACTCCGGCAGAATGCTCCGGGCGGATGGTGGTCTGTACCGAGAGATGACCTCCGCGAGGCAGGACGCGTTCAATTTCTTTGAGCACGAGGTCGGGATTATCGAAAAGGTGGAGCGCACCGCAGCAGTTTACGAAGGGAAAAGCGCCGGCCACGAAAGGCAGGTGAACGGCCGTGCCGCGCATCAACAGAACATTGTCAATTCCGTCACGCGCGATCAGGCGCCGTGCATGAAGAAGCATGGGCCACGAAAGGTCTAGCCCGACGACAAATCCCTGCACCCTCCGCGCGAGCGGCCGCGTAAACATCCCTGTGCCGCACGCCAGATCCAGCACACGCCCGCTCTCGCGCCCAGGGAGATATGCCAGCACGGCATGGATTTCCTTTTCGAATCTCCGCGAGCTGGCGATGAAATATCCCAACCTCCGCCAGAAGCTCTCATAGATCGACACCACGAGGGGAGTTTGCATCACGCGCTGGAAGGGGGTGATTACCTGGTGGGGCTCGGCGTTTGCGAGATCCAGGATTCCGTCGTACGCCGGATATCGGGCTTCACAGAACCGGCACGACAAACCCGCCGATGCTGCGCGCAGTTCCGTTTGAGCGCAGCGTGGGCAGCGCATGAATGGCAGAATCTTTTCCAGCATCCGAAAAACGCATTACGAGCGCAACCCTGGTATCGCGCGGCATGGTTGCGCTTATGCAACTCTGGTGAGAATCACGGGTCCTGAGTCGGAGATGGCAACCGTGTGCTCGAAATGAGCCGATGGTTTACGGTCCATAGTGACGACTGTCCATCCGTCCGCCAAGGTCCCCACTTTGTCGGCGCCGATATTCACCATAGGTTCCAGCGCAAGGACAAGGCCGGGCTGGAGTTTAATTCCCCGCCCGTTGGTGACGTAGTTGAGCACCATCGGTTCCTCGTGCATGCGCTTACCGATCCCGTGCCCGCCCAGCTCCTTCACCAGCGAAAACCCGTGAGCTTCCGCGTGAGTCTGAATGGCGCGGGAGATGTCCACCAGATGATTGCCGACCACCGCCTGTTCGATACCCCGATAGAGGCATTCCTCAGTGATGTGCAGCAGTTCCCGCACTTCAGGAGCGACTTGGCCCACGGGAACGGTGATCGCCGCGTCGCCGCAATAGCCCTGGTGGAATACGCCGAAATCCAGTCCGACTATGTCCCCCGGTTTCAATTCCCGGTCTCCCGGAATCCCATGGACGACCTCCTCGTTGATGGAGGCACAGAGGCTGGCGGGATAACTCCGGTAGCCCTTGAACGCGGGACGAGCGCCTCGCTTGAGTGTTTCTTCCTCGGCAATCCGATCCAAGTCGCGCGTCCTGATCCCGGGACGACACTGGTCTCGAAGCATCAGCAGGATCTCGGCCACGATCTTGCCGGCGTCCCTCATGATTTCCAGCTCGCGCTTGGACTTCAGCATCACCATCACCAACTCCTCATGAGGCAAGCATCCTCGGCCAGCACCTCAGTTCACCCATTTCATGTGATCGCCGCCGCCGTCCACGCTGTCCGCCAGCGGCCGCCGGTGACTGAAGTTTTCCCAAACCTTGTGAGTATAATGAATCCGGTCCTCGCCGTACGTCCAGCAGTACAACAGCTCCGGATCGATGGATTGGAAATCGACGGTGAAGTATCCTTTCGGATGCCCACCGAGTTCCATCACGCGTTCGGACCAGCCCTGCAAAGCAGCTTCGACCTGCTGGAGCATCGTATCGGAAACCGTCGCCTCGCTCTGTTCGGCATCGGACGAGCGGCGGCGAATTCGGTCCAATTCCTGAATCACCTCTTCCGTAAGGTCGGCAACGCTGGGAACCAAACTGTTAGCTTCTGCAAAGCTGAAAACTTTTGTGGGACGGTTTTGCGCCATCGCGGTCATCCTGATTCGGATCCAGGGGAGCTCGTGTTGAGAACAGCCAGATCATCCGCGTGATCCCATGGAGGATCGCGGGACCATTGGTTCTTTCCTCCCCGAATCCGGTTATATGGGTCATCTGTCAAGTTCGCCAGCAATCATGTTGATCGAGCCGAAGGTCGCGACGATGTCGGCCACCATGTATCCTTCGAGCATCGTGTGGAGCCCAGCCATGTTGAAAAAACATGGAGGGCGCGCGCGCACGCGATAGGGCCGGTCCGAACCGTCGCTGACGACGTAGAAACCCAACTCCCCATTTGCGCCCTCTACAGGAAAGTACGCCTCGCCGGCGGGCGGCCGGATCCCATGATAATCCATGATCATCTTGAAGTGGTTCATCAACCCTTCAATATTGCTGTACGTGTCCTCTTTGGACGGCAGCGTCAGCGTACGATCCTTGGGCAGCACGCGGTCGCGAAAACGCTTCTCCGCGCCTTCCAGCGTCGGTTCCACCGTCGTGGACACATTGAGAAGGCCTGCCGTATGACCGAGCTTCGCTTCGTCGATCAAGTCGAAGGAATCTATTATCTTGCCCTGCGCGTCCACGGCGACGGCACCTCCCGGCAAATCTTTAAGGGCCTGCCGGGTGATGCGGATGCTCTGGCGCATTTCCTCCATGCGCACGAGATACCGGTCATAGTTGTCGCCGCGGTCGCCCAGAGGGATATCAAACTGCATGCGATCATATACAAAATATGGAAATGCTTTGCGGACATCATAATCAATTCCCGATGCCCGAGCCACCGGCCCCGTGATCGCAAAGGAAATGGCATTCTCCTTCGTCAGTACACCCACGTCCCGCGTGCGATCCACCCAGATCCGGTTCCGCGTCAGCAATTTGTCTACCTCCGACAACTCCCTCTCGACTTGCTTGAGCGCAGACAACAGGTTCTTGTCGAAGCCGGCCGGCAAATCTGACTTCACACCCCCGATACGACCATAGGAGATAGTCAGCCGGGCTCCGGTGACCTGTTCCACGATTTCGTACAGGTACTCGCGAGCTTTCATCAGATACAGAAAGGCCGTCATGGCGCCGAGTTCCATCGCCGAGGCCGCGATGCAGGTCAAATGGTCCGTGATGCGCGATACCTCGCTCATCAGCACGCGAATATACTTGCAACGCTCCGGGATCTCGATACCCAAAAGCTTTTCCACAGCGCCACAGTAGCCAAAATTGTTGATCAGAGGCGAAACATAATTCAACCGATCCGTATAGGGCATGGCCTGCGTCCACGTCGAATTCTCGCAACTCTTCTCGAACGCCCGATGGAGATACCCGATCTCCGCCTGCACCTTGAGGACTTTTTCGCCTTCCAACTCCGTGATCAGCCGGATGACCCCATGCATCGCAGGATGTGAAGGGCCTACATTTAGAAGCATGCTTCTGGACTCTCTGGGTGCGCCGGCAGTCGTGGTCTCCATGGAGTGCCTAGTAAAATTGCTTCTGTTTTTCGATTTTTGCCTGGAGTTTCATGAGCCCGTCCAGAACCGCCTCAGGCCTGGGCGGACAACCCGGGATGTAGATGTCTACCGGTATGATCGTGTCGATCCCCTGCACTGTAGCATAGTTGTCATAGAAACCGCCCGTGCAGGTGCACACACCGAACGCCACCACCCATTTGGGCTCGCACATCTGTTCGTAAACCCGCACCAGCACGGGCGCCATTTTGTGGCTGATCGTCCCGACTACAAACAGAACGTCCGCCTGGCGCGGTGAAAACCGCGGCAGACCCGCACCGAATCGGTCCATGTCATAATGGCCCGAAGCCGTGGACATATATTCCATACCACAGCAGGCGGTCACGAACGGATACTGAAATATGGAATACTTGCGCGCCCAGCCGACCATGCGCTCGAGCTTCGAGGTAAAAAATCCCGGACCTTGACCCTCCTCGCTACTCATGATCGATCCTCCTCGAATCCGGATTAATGTAGCAGAACCCAAAGCGTGTCGGGCACGTTTTTCTCGGAGCCCAAGTCCGCACAGCCGCTGCAAGAGGATGCTTCCAACAGAACTTTGCGCCTGCACTGTCCGCAGGACTGCAAGATGTCCAGGGTTTTCGTCAACTCGTTCTTCATGACGTGCAGCGTATCGATCTTCGATTCCACCAGTCGTAACTTCTCGCCAAACACGCGCAGCAGGAGATTCACCGCTTCCTGATCGCTCCCTGAATCCCGCTTCGCGAGAAAAATGCGTCGAATCTCCGTCAGGGGAAGGCCTGCATCTTTCAGGAAGTTAATAACGCTCAGCCGTCTCCTGTTTTCCGGACCGTATAGGCGAAAGCCACCCCGGCTGCGCTTCTCCGGGCGCAGGAGGGCGAGTTCCTCATAATAGCGCACCGTTCGAATGCTGACGCCGGCCTGCTTGGCAAACACGCCAATCTGCATGAATTCGCGCTTGTCGGGCGCTCGCGTCCGCGCCCTCCTGGGTAACTCCCCGGCCCGTTGTAGCAATTCCGGCTCCTTTGAAACGCCTGCCGCTGCACTTCTTCAGGACTGGTCGACTTCGACCTCGACATAATCCAGTTTGTCCGCCAGGCTTGCTGGCTGTTTGCGCACTTTCACATTGACCCGCTGTACCGGGAAAGCCTCCAGTACGCCGCGCGCCAGTTTGTAAGCGAGAGTCTCGACCAGGTTGTACTCCCGCATGTGGGCAACTTCAACGACCCTTGCGAGGATCGCTGTGTAGTCCAGGGCGGCAGTCAACGCATCCGTTGCAGCCGCGGCCTCGAAGTCACCCCAAACTATGATGTCCGCCGTGCACAGCTGAGGAAATCGTCTTTCGCCAGGCGTGACGCCAATACGCGGCTGCAGCCTGATCTTTACGAGCGCCAGCCGGTCCTTCGGGGATTTAGCCGCCATTCAAGCGTCTCTCCTTTGCATCACAAACGAAAAACGCGGGCGCTCGCCAGCCCGCGTTTGGTGTCGTTCCGATTTGCTCACGCCGCCTTACGCGTTGAAAGACTCTCCACACCCGCAGGTACTGCGAGCGTTCGGATTTTCGAACTTGAAGCC
>Ga0187885_10000327_pt1 | contig 58318 bp, 51 predicted proteins | sample June2016WEW_20_1_3_FD_132970 | JGI IMG/M metagenome (GOLD analysis project Ga0187885, IMG submission 132970) | Peatland microbial communities from SPRUCE experiment site at the Marcell Experimental Forest, Minnesota, USA - June2016WEW_20_100 | ecosystem: Environmental > Terrestrial > Soil >...
CGAAGCGAAGAAGGAAGGCCGGGACGTTGTCATCGGAAAGTTCCGGTTCGGTGGCTTGGGTCGCGCGATTGCAGCCGGTGAGACAATGGGTTTTGTGAAATGGATTGCCGATGCCAAGACCGATCAACTGCTCGGTGCGGCGGCAGTTGGGTCGCACGCCACAGAGTTGATAGCCGAAGCTACAACGGCTATCCGAGCCGGGCTGACTGCTGCCGAACTGGGTCGCACCATCCACCCCCACCCCACATTCAGCGAAATCTGGATGGAAGCCGCTCATGCGGTGCACGGTGAGGCGATCCATGCCGCCCCGAGGAAAAGGCAAACACATTAGCCGCAAAGATGCGCATAAGGCTCAAGCTCTGCGGTGAGAAGTAGTTTTGCGGATTTTGCGCCTTTTGGCGGCTAAACTATTATCAATATCCCTTGAAGTCTTCCGTGACAATCTGAGTCTGGGATAATCCGAATTTTTCCGTGAGAATGCTCTTGTAAGCATGCACCATGGAAGGCGGACCGCACAGATAGAAGCGTCTTGCCAAATAGTCTGGAATCTCTTTACGGATTAACTCTTCGGAGATGAGCCCCGTGCACCCATTCCAATCTGGAGGGCACGAACGCAGGACGTGTATCACTTTCAAATACCGATTTTGAGATTGCATCCGGTCCAAGTCATCCTTGAAAGCGATCTCCTCCATGCTGTTATTGCCATAAAGAAGGACGATACCGGTATCGCTCCCCCGGTCGGTCAAGTCCTTGCAGATGCTTCGGATGGGCGTGATCCCGATTCCGCCGGAAATGAACGCGATCCTGGCGATGTCCCCCGGAACGGTGAAGTTGCCGAACGGATACTGGATAAGGATGCCATCACCGACCTTCAGGCCGGCAATACTTTTGGAGAAATCGCTGGTCGTGATCTTTTTGGTGAACTCCAGATATCCTTTCTCCGTTGGAGAGCTTGAGATTGAGAGCGGCTTCGAGAACCCCGGCACCGCCCTTATCTTGACCAAGACCCACTGTCCAGCCGTGAATTCAATCCTACCGTCGATCGCCACCCGAAAGCTTTTGACGGAAGGCGTCCGCACGATGATCTCCACGATCTTGGCGGGTATATCAACGGTCGTCTGTGCAGCGGGGGTTTCGCCGCCTACCCTTTCAAACTGGCTCTTTGGGGCATGACAATCCGGGCATTGCCAGTCATCCGGGAGATCCTCGAAAGCCGTCCCGGGCTTGATATTCCCGACTGGATCACCTTTTTTGGGGTCGTAGATATACCCGCAAACGAGGCAGCGATATTTATCCATGGATCAACGGCCCTCTCCCAAATGCCGGACGACTTGGTCGTATTTTTCGTGGATCAACTGGCGATCGAACTCGAAACATTCGGCCAGCATGGCCCCCTGCTCTTCCTTTGAGAAATATGCCATGCAAGGGATGAAGAAATGTTTGTCCTCTTTTTCGATATGTTTCGGGTAAAATTTTACCAGGACGTCCATAAGCCGGGCGATCTCATCGATGGCAGTCTTATCGTCCTTGATATACCGCTCATGGGCGGCAACGATGTCCTGAACGACTTGGCGACCTTTAACGTGCTCATCTTCCAATTCTTTTAAGATCCGGGCGTGTTCCGGCGACAAAGCCTTCTTTTTCAGATCCCGGAAAAGGATGTTCTCCTCCTTGCCATGATGACAGCGGTCGGCATAAGTCCGGATGAAATCGACCGCGGAGAGGAAGAATTCCACATCGACCCGACTCGTCGCTCGAATCCGGGCGGATTCCTTCTCCAGCAAAGCGATCATGCGTTCGATCAGGCGGTGCTCGATCATCAAAGGACCAATTGGCATCATCGCGGCATCTCCTTGTTCACCATTTACAGTCTACATATACAACCAAAAGCCAATAGGTCAAAAAGTATAAGTTGAAATGGCACGAAGATTATAGCCGCCAAAAGGCGCATAACTCGCAAAGCCGAGTCAGACGAGACGCCAGTGTAGTTTCTGGCAAATGCGCATAACTCGCAAAAAACTGCCGCCTGCGCTTCTTGCGCCTTTTCGCGGCTACTATGTCGTTTCGCTTCTGCGTTTTTCGGCTTCTCAACCGGGCTTGCACGACGTATTGTCTCGCCGCGGAACGTTTGAGACTGGAGGGGATGATGAAAAAATCGTTTATCATCATGGGCTTGTTGCTCATGGGAGCGGGTCAAGTCTGGGCGCGTCTTGGAGCAACTCCTGAAGAGATGGTGTCTCGGTTCGGTCCTGCATCGAATGATGGGAACACGGTTTCTGGCGTGTCAATGTATCACAAGGATGATGTTACTGTTTATGCGTGGTTTGATAATGGACGGGTCGTGCGTGTGCGGTACGTTAGGGCTGGGGATGTCCCGTTCGATCGTGAAGACATAGTAACGTTGTTGGGAGCGAATCGATCATCCGGTTGGGCTCCTGCGATTGAGTGTACGCCACATTCCCCTCTTGATAAGCGACCGCATGATACTGGCAAGTGGATCTGTGCTGATCATAGTGCTGAGGCTCAAGCTGGCGGCAACACTTTAGAGGTGTGGTCAACATCTGGTGTGGCTACGACACCGGTGAAGGAAAAGAAAAAGTATTTGACGGGTTTTTGAAAGGTTGCGTTTTTCGGCTTCTCAACCGGGCTTGCGCGACATATTGTGTCGCCGGGCCCGTAGCTCAGTTGGTTCAGAGCAGGGGACTCATAATCCCTTGGTCGTAGGTTCGAATCCTACCGGGCCCACCAATTCAACCGCCTTGAAACGCAAGACGTTGCCGTAGTCTCGCAGATCACAACCAACTGACGCCCATGCGGAACCACTGGGAAAAGCAATTTCCTACCAGTTTGATGTCATTCTGATTGATTTTGTGGACCTGCCCGGCCAAGATAAATGCCATGCGAAAGATTTTCTTCTTTGGAGTACTATTGTTTTTCTGCCAATTGGCGGCGCGCGCCCAGTCCTCACCTCCGCTCCTCAACATATACGACGGCTTCGAGATGCCTACCTTGATGACCAACATATGGATGTCTGCATTACTGACTCCTGGTTCATACGAAGTGCAATCGGAGATTGTGCGGGCCGGCCATGGTGCCCTTCGGATTACACTGCGCCCTCACGACGTTTTCATGAAGGGCGTAAATGGCGATTCCGATAGCGAACGGGCTGAACTGGCGGAGTCGCGCGAGCCGATCACCCGGGAAGGTCGGCCGTATGAGTTTTCTTGGAGCATGTATTTGCCGCCGGATTTCCCCATTGTGCCAGTCAGACTGGTAGTTGCACAGTGGTGGGAGTACTGCCCGGTAAAGGACAAGCTGCCTTGTTTCAACAACAGCCCCGTACTTGCGGTGCGCTATATTGACGGGGTACTCAGGATTACGCAGGATCTCAATCACCGGTTCATCGTGCTGTACGAGGAGAAGCGCGATCTTCGCGGACGGTGGCTTGATCTGCGATTCCAGGTGCGCTTTACGCCGGGAGCGTCAGGGTTCGTAAAGGCATGGCTGGATGGGAAGCAGGTGGTGGACTACACGGGCGCCACAGCTAACGTTGCTAACTCGGCGACGGGCTATCCAAGCCCGAACTTATTCCAGTTTAGAATGGGGCTATACCGGAACGTTATGGCACAACCTATGACCATTTATCTGGACGAATACCGCAAACGACAGATGAAGGACGACGAAGTGGCGCCACCGGACAAGGGTTCTACCGCGCCGGTGCAATGACAGCGTCGATATTATTGAGGACGAATCCTACCGGGCCCACCATTCCTCGTTCGCCGGCGGCGGACTCGTCATGGCAAGCCATACGAGGAATGACCCTGAGAACACGAAGTGACGAAGGGCCAGGCAAGTCGCGTCAATAATATGCCGACCAATTGCGCAATGCCCGCTCGTCGTTCCTCACCCGTCAAGAGTCAAGCGTTGACCCTGCAGATCTTTTCTTCGAGAGCTGCATAAACCGAGAAGCCTGTGTCTGGCAGGATGGACTGTACAGCATCAGTAGCGCTGATTGAGTATAAATCGAACCCAGTTAGTTCCGTTCGGATAAAGAATTTCTATTTGTCCGTCTGGCAGGAATTGAAGGCTGGTTGGCCCATTGGTAGCCTCGCCACAAATGATTGAGCCACCTTTGGTAAACTTGATAAATGAGTTGTCGGTCTCGAAAAAGATCGGAGCATTCAAATAAACCGGACTATGAAGACGAAGGAGTCCGTCTTTGTCTAGCAGTACAACCCTGTCTTGTTTTTTGATCTCCTCAAGTCTCTCAATGAATCCGTTATACTTTTGTTGAGTGTCCTCTGTCATTGTTGTGACACGCTTGCGTTGGTCATCAATTGCTGCCGCACCTTCAAGGATTCGATTCTTCGCTTTAATTACTTCCTGTTCTGCCAATGCTCGAACCGCCTGCGATCTCGCTTCGGCAAGAGTCTGCCTGTAAAGAAGCGCAAAGGACACCCCAAGAACAGCGATAATGACAGCGGCGAGCGTCTTGTATTGTTTCACACGATGCTCCACTCGCGCCTCCACCTCGCTTTCAATTCTCAGAACGAAACTCGCTGGCGGTGAATCGAAACGATGCTCGACCTCATCTCGAATCCCAAGTTTAATTGAGTCTGATGGAACAGGTGTTTCAGGCTTGTCGTTGGTCTCACTCATAGCAACTCCTCTCAGGTTACCGCTCACATATTCCACCTTTTCCGTTTCTGTTCCATGAATTTGGCAAAGGCGGGCAAGTCCACTCCATACCATTTTTTCGCACCCTTCGGTGCCCATAGAATTCCATTCGGCTTCACGCGGATTTCGCCAACGATTCTGTCGTTTGCATCCAATAACTTCAAATCCACGTGTGCGTCATAGAATTTGGCCCGGCCCAGTTTGTTTGCCATGATTTGTTCTCCCTTTGGGGAAAGAATAGGTTAATGAATAGAGTATCGTCAACGCTGATCCCGATGGGCGTTCTGATGGAAAATACTGAAAAGAATCAAATTTTGGGACTCAAACGGGTCAGCCATTGACTATTGACACATCCGGTGGGGTGGGGTCACATCTCATTATTCATCAATTCTGCTTTCGCTTGTTCAAAAAACGTCATTCCGCAGTTCATACACTAGTGGATGTTGCACGGATGGCGTCGCGTAGAACGTCCAGCATCCGCTTCAGTTGCTCGTCGGTGACCCCGACCCCGAAAGGGATTCGGGGTAAACCTCAGATTCGGGGTAAACTTCATGGTGAATCCCTTGTGTTTTTTGCGCATTTGCCAGAAATCACACTGGCGTCTCGTCTGACTCGGCTTTGCGGCTAAAGAATCCGCCCCGCCAATGCTGATACCTAGTACTACTAGGTATCGTCCTCATCTGAGTTAAAACAGTTCCTGATACCTTCCACTGGAAGGCATCGCGTCAATCAGTCCCCTTTTATATCCACCGTGGATACCGCGCCGATGGCGTCGCGCAGAACGTCCAGCATCCGCTTCAGTTGCTCGTCAGTGACACAATACGGCGGCATGAGGACAATGGTATTGCCGATGGGACGGGTCAGCACGCCGCGTTTGCGCATCTCAGCGCAGACTTTGATGCCCATCTTGTCGGCAGGCGGGTACGGTTTCTTTTTCGCCACATCCTTGAACAGTTCCACCGCGCCGATCATCCCGATATGTCGCACGTCTCCCACGTGCGACAATTGCCGGCACTTCTCCAGTCCCACTGATAACTGATCGCTGATCACCGATAACCGTTCCAACACCCGCTCCTCCTCAAACACCGCAAGGTTCGCCAGCGCGGCGGCACAGCCGAGTTGGTTGCCGGTGTAGCTGTGTCCGTGAAAGAACGTCTTGAACTCTGCGTACTCTCCTAGAAACGCGTTGAAGATTTCTTCCGTCGTCAACGTCGCCGCCAGCGGCAGATAACCGCCCGTCAACCCTTTCGCCAACGCCATCAGATCGGGCACCACGCCTTCCTGCTCGCAGGCAAACATCGTGCCTGTCCGCCCGAATCCCGTCAGCACTTCATCGGCAATCAACAAAACATTGTACTGGTCGCACAACCGTCGCAGGTCCGACAGTAATCCGCGCGGCCACAAGCGCATTCCGGCAGCGCCTTGCACCAGCGGTTCGATAACGACTGCGGCAATCTGGTCGTGCTGTTGTTTTATGAGCTTTTCGAGGTCGGACAGTTGGCTGACGCGGAGCACGTCGAACAGCAGCGGCTTGAAAGCCGCATGGAACAATTCGATCCCGCCGACGCTCACCGCGCCGAGTGTGTCACCGTGATAAGCGTCTGCAAAAGACACGAACTTTGTCCGCTTTCCCTGTTTGCGGTGTTGCCAGTATTGCAGTGCCATCTTGATGGCGACCTCCATCGCCGTCGAGCCATCGTCGGAATAGAAGACACGGGAGATCGGAGATCGGTGATCGGAGATCGGAGATTGGGGGGCAATGGAGATCAGTTTCTCCGCCAGTTCGATCGCTGGCGCGTTCGAGAGACCGAGGAATGACGAGTGCGCGATCTGGTCGAGCTGGTCTTTGATCGCCTGTGTAATCTTTGGATGCCCGTGACCATGCAGGTTGGTCCAGATCGACGAGTTGGCGTCGAGATATTCGTTGCCGTTGGTGTCCCGCAAAACCGCGCTCCGCCCCGATTCGATGATGACAGGCTCTTCCGCCACCCAATCCTTCATCTGCGTGAACGGATGCCAGAGAAACCGATGATCTTTGTCAGCGAGAGAGTTCACCGAATTCCTTCAAGAATGTTTGTATGTCTTCCGCGCTGTGCCTCGCCGTCACGGTCACTCGCAATCGCGCTTTGCCTTTCGGCACGGTTGGGAAACGTATCGCGGGCACGAAGATGCCGCGTTTGAAAAGCCGTTGCGACATTTCAACCGCAGCCGTCTCCTTGCCGACGATGATCGGGATAATCGGGCTTTGCGATTCGTTTTGAATGCCCATCTTCGCCAGTCCGTTCTTCAATTCGGAGACGTTGCGCCAGAGCTTGTCGCAGCGCTTGTGTCCGTCATCGCTCGCGACAAAATCCACTGCTGCTGCGGCGGAAGCACAGACTGACGGGGGTAGGGCGGTCGAGTAAATCAGGCTCCGTGCCCGGTTGCGGAGATAATCAATCAGCGTTTGGGAACCGAGGACAAATCCGCCGGCGCAACCGAGCGCTTTGCTGAGCGTGCCCAAGGTGATGTCCACTTGTTTCTCCACCCCAACCGTCTCCGCCAATCCGCGCCGGTATTTGCCGAAGAGTCCCGTGGCGTGCGCTTCGTCAATCATCAGCCACGCGCCGTATTGTTCTTTCAATTCGACAATCTCCGCGAGCGGCGCGAGATCGCCATCCATCGAGAAGACGGTTTCGGTGATGATGAGGATGCGACGAAAATCTTTTGACTGTGTCAGGATGGTTTCCAGCTTCCGCATGTCTTTGTGCGGATAGACGCGGATGGTCGCGCCACTCTGGCGCGCACCGTCGATAATGCTGGCGTGATCGAGCTTGTCTAGAATGACGACGTCCCCTTCCCCGACAAGCGCACAAATCGTCCCCACGTTCGCGGCGTAACCGCTACCAAAAACGATGGCCGCTTCTTTGTCTTTGAGGCGTGCCAGTTTTCGTTCCAGTTTGTCGTATGGCGCGAGGTTTCCGCAGATCAGCCGGGATGCGCCCGCGCCGACTCCGTACTTTTTCAGCGCGGTGACCGCGGCACGTTTCAATACTGGATCGTTGGCGAGACCAAGGTAATCGTTGCTGGAGAAATTGAGGAACTCGCGCCCATCAAGCGTGATGCGCGGTCCCTGTGGGGACTCGATATGGCGGAGCGAACGATATAACCCTGCGGCGCGCGCAAGCTCCAGTTCCGCCGTCAGTTGCTCAGTGAGATTTGACATTCGGCTCGGGTGCGGAGGATCCGGTCGGTGCGGGTTGTGGTGTATCCCTGTAAATGACCACTGCGTACGGATCAACGCGGTAATTCAGTCCTGCCGCGGTCAAGGTGTAACGGAGCGCATCCGACAGCGGTATCTTTTGCAGTTGCAGGCTCACGTGCGGAAGTTTCTCATCAGCGGGAACCAGCCAAACGAAGTTTATGGGGGTCTTATCGGAACTAAGTCGGCCACTTTCGGCCTGAAGAAACTTCACTATATCTCGAACATCGGCATCCCGCACATCGACTTCGGGGATAACAATACCATCCAGCTTATTCTTTAACCTGGGGGTCTGACCTGTAGTTCGTGCTGACGTCGTACGTGCGCGGGCGATTTCATCCGACAACTGTTGCACGTCGCGATTGTCGGGCATCTGGGCGCGAATTTGCCGCACAGCCGCCTCAGCCTCGTCATAACGACCGTACTCATACAAAACGACGGCCTTCACGAACAGTTCATCCAATTGAGCTTGTGTCAATGCCGTCGCGTTCGTCTCAGCACTTTTCAAGGCGGATTTATCCGCCGACGCGCAGAGTCCGCCGCCCAGGATTGCCGATGCAGCGGCAACCAGTAGTGTCGTTTTCCAGATGCTCCGTTTCATGATAGCGCCATCTTTCCGCCGACCATGGAGAAGTTGATCGGCTTGTTTGAAAATACCACGGTTTCGTACGGATCGTCTGCAGCACCGTCCTGTGGCACCGCGATCATATCCGCCCATGCACCAACCGCCAGTCTGCCAAGTTTTTCGCCATGATTCAACGTTTTCGCTGCTGCATACCCTGCGAGCGTCCGCATCTTCTTCTGCTCAACGATCTGCTGAATCCAATCCGTAAAACTGCCATGGCCAGACTGCAGTAATCGTATCGCCCGACACCACAACCGCGCCGTCATCCGGCGGCAGACGATCCATTGGTAAAACGGTGCGCGCACGGAGAATCATCGTGGTGCTGCGTCAGACTTTGTTTACGCCTCGCACGGCAGCCGGACCCGTTCGATGTGCCGCGCCCGCCCCGAACCTTCATCCACCTCGATGATCACGCCGCAAAGCTGTACGTTGCCTGTCGCCACTTCCAGTTTCTGCGGCATCTGCGTCAGGAACCTACGCAGGACCGCCTCCGTATCCCGTCCCAACACCGAGTCATGCGGTCCGCACATTCCGGCATCCGTGATGTACGCCGTGCCATGCGGCAGGATACATTCGTCGGCAGTTGCCACATGAGTGTGTGTGCCGATCACTGCGCTCACCTTGCCGTCGAGGAACCATCCCATCGCAATTTTCTCGCTCGTCGCCTCGGCATGCAGGTCCACGATGATAATGTTCGTCTCGCGCCGCAGCCGCGCCACTTCGGCTTCGGCAGCGCGGAACGGGCAGTCGCAAGGAGGCATGAACACTCGGCCAACGAGGTTGATCACGGCCACTGCGCATTTGCCATCCACGTTCACAATTGTAGAGCCGCATCCCGGTGCCGCCGGTGCGAGGTTCAGTGGCCGCAGCAATCGCGGTTCGCGCTCGATCACCTCATAGATCTCTTTCTGATCCCAGATATGATCGCCCGACGTGATAACGTTCACACCGGCCTCTAGCAACGCGCTCACTGTTGTTGCCGTCATGCCCACGCCGTGCGCGCTGTTCTCGCCGTTGGCGATAACAAAGTCCACGCCGCGTTCCGCCCGCAGACGCGGAACGAGTGCTGCGACCGCGGCGCGCCCCGGCTTGCCGACTATGTCGCCAATGAAGAGAATTCTCATGTTAATGTCCAATGACCAAGTGCCAATGCCCAATCCAGTCTCAATGGGATAATGCTCAAGAATTTTCCTTACCATTCCGATAGATCGCTGCAAAGATCAACTGAAGTTCCTTTGCTTCCTGCCACAGGGGGCGTGCTGCTTCCTTCGTTTGCGGTTCAGCGGTCACAATCATCCGCAGCCAGTGCTTGGTTTCCTTTGCCTCTTTCTTGCAGGTGCTGATCTTCATGAGAAACTCCTTCTTCGTGTGGGCATCATCGGCTTCCACATAGTTTGCCCCAACGCTTGTCGCCGATCGGACGATTTGGCTGATCAACGGCACATTTACCGGGTTCGCCGGTAATTTTCTAGCAAACAACACCACTTGCTCGCCGAACTTCGCGGTGCGTTCTTCCAAGTCGTATTTCTTCGTCGTCTTGCTCTGGTCATTGGTCATTGGGATTTGGACATTGGTCATTCCATAGCATTAGTCATTAGACCTTCGTCATTCGCCCTTCACTTGGCGAACTCCACCGCCCTAGTCTCTCGAACTACGGTAATCTTGATCTGGCCGGGATACTGCAGTTCCTGCTCGATCTTCTTGGTGATATCGCGCGCCAGTTGCGCAGCTGCGTCGTCGCTGATTTTCGACGGCTCAACGATCACGCGGATCTCGCGCCCCGCCTGCAGGGCATAACTCTTCTCAACGCCACTGAAACTGTTGGCAATCGCCTCGAGTTTTTCCAAACGCTGCAGGTAAAACTCCATGCTCTCGCTGCGCGCACCCGGCCTCGATGCGCTGATGGCGTCGGCCGCGCTGACCAGCGCGCCGTATAAGGTTGTAGGCTCGACCTCATGATGATGGCAAGCCACTGCCTGCCAGACTTCCTCCGGCTCGCCCAACTTTTTCAGCAGATCTCCGCCAATGATTGCGTGCGACCCCTCCACCTCGTGATCCATCGCCTTGCCAATATCGTGGAACAAGCCAATCCGCTTGGCCAGTTGCTGGTCCAGCCCCAACTCCGCGGCCATCAAGCCGGCGATTTGGCCCACCTCAATGCAATGATCCAGCACGTTCTGGGCGAAACTGTGCCGGAACTTCAATCGCCCCAGGGCATTGATCAAATCCGGGTGCACCCCGTGCAGGCCGAGCTTGACGACCGCATCTTCTCCTGCCTGACGAATTGTGGCCTGCATTTCTTCCGTGACCTTGACCACCTCTTCCTCGATGCGCGCCGGATTGATACGCCCGTCGGCGATCAGCCGGTCCAGTGTCAGCCGCGCCACTTCCCGACGGACGGGGTCGAAACCACTGAGCACCACCACCTCCGGCGTGTCATCGATCAGCACGTTAATGCCCGTGGCAGTCTCGAGTGCGCGGATATTGCGGCCTTCGCGACCGATGATGCGGCCCTTCATCTCCTCGTTCGGGAGCGCGATCGTGCAAGTGGTTGCCGTCTGTACGTGGTTCGAGGCGCACCGTTCGATGGCGATGGTGATCGTCCGTTTCGCCTCGCGCTCGGCATTTTGCTTCGCATCCTCCAGAATCCTCCGCGCCATGGCGCTGCCCTCATCGCGCACTTCTTCCTCCATGCGCGCGAGCAGCATCTTCTTCGCTTCCTCCGCGCTCACGCTGGAAATCCGTTGCAGTTCCTGCAGCGTCAGTCGCTCCAGTTCGTTCATCTTTGTCTGCATGTTTTGCAGTTCTTTTTCGCGCTGCGCCACCTGCGTTTCCTTGCGTGCCAACTCCTCGGCCTTGCGGTCCGATAACTCAATTTTTCGTTCCAATGTTGTTTCGCGCGGCAGTATGCGCTGCTCCAGTTCCGTCAATTCCTGTCGGCGCCCTTTCGTCTCTTTTTCAAATGCCTCGCGCATCTTGAACAGTTCGTCCTGTGCTGCCATGCGCGCTTCACGCAAGACTGTCTCGGCCTCGCGCCTCGCAGCGTCGATCCAATCGCCCGCGCGATTCTGCCCGCCGCGCCCTGTCACGCGGTTGAAAGCCCAAAGAATCGCCACCAACATCAGGGCGATTCCTGCGATTAGCACCAACATGGGAACAGCCTTATTGAGCATTTCCATCGCGTTTATCACATATACGTTCATTATTTTTATGTCCTTTTCACGTTCACGACCCTGGTTTCCGTAACAATAAAGTCCATCCGCACGTCGTGTTTCTCGGTGGGGACTTCCCTCACCAACTGGAAATCGTAGGCCAAGGCGAGTTTTGCGCCCCTCGTTTCCTGCAGGATGCGGTCGAAGAACCCCCGTCCGCGGCCCAACCGATTTCCCATCTCATCAAACGCTAGCCCCGGCACCAGCAGCGCGTCGAGCTTTTCCGGTTGCACGCGCCGGATGACTTCCGGGTCCGGCTCCAAAATCCCGAACTTCCCCTTCCTCAATTCCTTGTCGAAATCGCGCAACTCCGATGCGACGTACTGCTGCGTCGGTTCATCGAACTTCGGCACACACACGTGTTTGCCCATTGTCAACAACCGCTTGATCATCCCGCGCGTCGCAACCTCATGGCCGAGCGAGATGTACGCAAACACCCAGTCCGACGCCACGAAATCCGGCAGCAGGAAACACTGTTCCTCAATCTCCGCGCTCTTTACGCGCACGTCCGCTGGCGAGAGTGCCGCAAGCCGCGCCCGCATTTCCTTGCGAAGCTCTATTTTCGTTTGAGCAATTGTTTCCATTTTTCCATCCGCTCGCGGACCTTCAGTTCGAAACCTTGATCGCCTGGTTTGTAGTATTTTCGTTGCTCGGGCAGGTATTCCTGCTCGACGACGTGGCCCTCGAAATCGTGCGCGTATTTGTAGTCTTTGCCGTGGCCGAGTCGCTCCGAACCTTTGTAGTGCGTGTCTTTGAGATGCTCAGGCACTTCCAGTGTGCGACCCGATTCCACGTCGGCCTTCGCGCTCCAAATTCCTTTGGCGCTGGCATTCGATTTTGGCGCGGTCGCGCAATATACCGTCGCCTCCGCCAGCGGCAATTCGCCTTCTGGCCACCCGATGAATTCCACGGCGTGATGCGCCGCTACTGCCAACACGAGCGCCTGTGGATCCGCCAGCCCAATGTCTTCCGCGGCCAGAATCGTAATTCGCCGCGCGATGAACCGCGGATCTTCGCCTGCAACGATCATCTTCGCCAGCCAGTACAGTGCGGCATCAGGATCGCTCCCGCGCATGGATTTGATGAACGCCGAAATCGTATCATAATGCCCATCTTCATCCGCGTCGTACACAACGGCCTTCTTCTGGATGGATTCCTCAGCGACCGAGCGTGTGACGTGAACCGCGCCGTTCTTTTCCGTCGGCGTGGTGAGTGCCGCAATTTCCAGCGAATTCAACCCCTTTCGCGCATCGCCGTCGCACCCGACCGACAGGAAATCGAGTGCATCCTTGTCGACTTTCAGTTTCATTGTGCCGAGGCCATGCTCCTTGTCGATGAGTGCGCGTTGGAGCAGCGTCTTGATGTCGACAGGCGTGAGCGGCTTCAACTCGAAAATCTGTGACCGGGATACCAGCGGTGCGTTGACGTAGAAGAATGGGTTGTGAGTTGTTGCGCCGATCAGTTGCACCGTGCCGTTCTCCACGTCGGGGAGCAGCACGTCCTGCTGGGCCTTGTTGAACCGGTGAATCTCATCGATAAACAGGATCGTCTTCTGGCCGGTGTTGGCGAGACGGTTCGCTGCGTTGCCAGTCACGCGCCTGATGTCGGCGACGTTGGACTCGACGCCGCCGAGACGCTCGAATTTGCTTTTCGTGGCGTTGGCGATGACTTGAGCAAGCGATGTCTTGCCCGTGCCCGGCGGACCGTAAAGAATGATCGAGCTAATGCGATCGGCCTTGATCGCGCGCCAAAGGAGTTTCCCTTCGGCCAGAATGTGCCGCTGTCCGACAATCTCTTCGAGCGTAGCCGGGCGCATTCGCGTGGCCAATGGCGCAGGCGACGGTAGTGCCGCATCCGTCCCGACAGCTCTCTGTCCCTGCGATTGTCGCTCTGTAAACAGGTTCTCGGTCATGCCCATTCTCGTTTGGCGATATCGTCGGGCGAAGCCTTATAGTTGATCGTGGGGGAAAGAAATACCCCGCCGTAATGCCGTTGAAACGATATCTTTGAACCCCTCAATAATAGGGGTGCTCTGCCAGTTGGTTCCTACTACCTCGAAAGGCGTGTATTTCCCAACCGGACTCCGAGCCCCGTCGATAGACGGTGTTGGCTCAAAGATTCGTCGTTCATCACGTACATGGCAGGGTATTTCACAATCGTACGCTGTCCAAAGAACTCGCGCGGGCGCTGCCGCACGCGCCACCGCTCATACATGCCACACTCACCAACGATTTCAAGCACTTTCCATTTACAATCTTGATTGCGAACTCAACAACCCTGCTCATCTCAATCAACCTTCACGGATCTCGCACGACAACACCCGCTCCAACTGTCGTTTCAACTGATCGAGCGCATCATTGACCTCGGTATCGGTCAACGTCCGTTCGGGCGCCCGATAAGTCAGCGAGTACGCCATGGACTTCCTTCCCGTAGGTATTATACCACCATGGAAGATATCAAACAAATCGACCCGCTCCAAGTTCTTATTCCCGTTCTTCTTGATCGCCGCGAGAACATCGCCGTGCGTCGTGCTCTCGGCGACCACCAATGCCACGTCACGCACCACTGCCGGAAACTTCGGCAACTCGCTGAATTGTTTTTCCACGCGTGACGCCGTGAGCAACGGCTCAAGCTCCATCTCGACCACAAACACCGCATCCCGCAAATCCAGCTTCTTCGCCGCCGCTGGCGAGATCTGTTTGACCTCCGCACTCACGAAACCATTTGCGCCAAACTTCTCCGCCATCTCCTCAATCGCACCCTTCACATCGAAATAGTCCAGCTTCGCCTCGCGCGCGCCTGTTTCCCACGAGTGCGGATTGCGCCGGCCCGTGACTGTCAACGCCAGATGCAACGACTCTTTCCCGTCCGCCGCAAACACGCGCCCGATCTCGAATAGCCGCGCATCGCCCTGGTGGCGCGAGACGTTGGTGCGGAGATTGACCAGCAACCCGGGCACAAGCGCCGACCGCAACGCACTTTGCTCGACACTCAACGGATTTTGGAGTTTCAACGCGCTCTCCTGTACCAGCGTCTGGTTCATCGCCTCATAGAACCCGAGCGCCGTCAAAATCTGACGCACCCGCGCCACCGCATCCCACTTCGCATCGAACTCCGACACCGTGGCCGTTGCGGGCTGCATTTTTGCCGGTATCTTTTCCACGCCGTAAATGCGGCATACTTCCTCGATCAAATCCGCCTCGCGCTCCAAATCCACGCGAAACGTCGGCACCTCAACCTCGCAAGCTTGTTTGTCCGATGAAACTATTGAGAGCGACAAGCCAGTGAAAATCTTCTTCACCGTCTCTGATAGCACTTCGATCCCCAGCAGCCGGTTCACCTGCGCAAAGCGGCATTTCACGCGCTGTTTCTGGATCGGCTTCGCCAGCGCATCCGCCATACCGCGCGCGATTTGACCGCCAGCCAGTTGCTGAATCAATGCCGCCGCGCGGTTGCTCGCCCAGACCAAACCTTCGACATCCGTGCCGCGCTCGAACCGGTAGCTCGATTCGCTCGACAACCCGAGTTGTCGCGATGTCTTCCGGATGTTCGACGGCAGGAAGTACGCGCCCTCCAATAATACATCGGTAGTCTTGTCGTTGATCTCGCTGTCTTTGCCGCCCATGATGCCTGCCAACGCCACCGCCCGCTTCGCATCGGCAATCACAAGCATGTCGGCGGACAGGTCGTGCTTCGTACCGTCAATCACCGTCAGTTGCTCGCCCTTCTTCGCGCGCCGCACCACGATGCTATGCTCCTTCAATAAATTGTAATCGAACGCGTGCAACGGATGACCGCACTCCATCAATACGTAGTTCGTCACGTCCACCACGTTGTTGATTGAGCGCATCCCGACCTTTTCCAGCGTCTGCTTCAACCATGCGGGACTCGTGCCGACCTTTACACCGCGAATCACACGCGCCGTGTACCGCGGACAAAGATCCTTTGCCTCGATACTAATCGAGGTAAACCTCTCCACTTGTTCTGCGTCCTCTCGGAGAGAAATCTTCGGAAGTTTCAGCGGATTCCCCGTCAGCGCCGATACCTCTCGCGCGATGCCAATGATACTCAGCCAATCGGGCCGATTCGGCGTCACCTCGATATCGAACACCGTGTCGGCGCCGCCAAGCGCATCGCTGAGTTTTATTCCGACCTGTGTTTCTGGAGGAAGAATCAGCAGGCCGTCCTCGCCCTTTGGCAATTTAAGTTCCTCGGCCGAACACATCATGCCCTGCGACTCGATGCCGCGCAGCTTAGCTTCCTTGATCGTCAACCCATTCGGCAACGTCACACCGGGCAACGCCAGCGGCACTTTATCGCCAACCTTGTAATTCTTCGCGCCGCAGACGATCTGGCGTTCAGCCTTTCCATCGGTCACGCGACAAACGGTAAGCTTGTCAGCATTCGGATGTTTCTCGCTGGACAGAATCTGGCAGACAACGACTTGTTTAAACGCACCGCCGCCGAAACTTACGACATCTTCGACTTCGATCCCCGCAAACGTCAGCTTCTCCGCCAACTCCTGCGGAGACCAGTCAAACTCCACGTACTGCTTTAGCCAGTTATAGGTGAATTTCATCAGAACTGTTCCAAGAACCTCACATCATTTTCGGTGAAGAGGCGGATGTCGTTGATGGACCACATGACCATGGCAATGCGTTCGATGCCGAAGCCGAATGCCCAGCCGGTGTATTCGTCATCGGGATAACCGACCGACTTGAAAACGTTCGGGTCGACCATGCCGCAGCCGGCAATCTCGATCCATTCCTTGCCGCGCGCCCGGAAATGCGGCGTGCTCAGATCAATCTCAAAGCTTGGTTCGGTGTACGGGAAGAAATGCGGACGGAATCGGACCTGAGTATCGGACGACAGAAGTTGTTTGAAGAAGAATTCGACGGTGCCTTTGAGGTCGGCAACGGTGACGTTCTTGTCCACGTACAATCCTTCGACCTGATGGAACGTCGGACTGTGCGTGGCGTCGGGATTGTCGCGCCGGAATACGCGACCCGGTGCGACGATGCGGATCGGCGGTTTCTGCTTGAGCATCGTGCGGATTTGCACGGGCGACGTGTGCGTGCGCATGACGTATCGCCCGTACTTATCGTGCGGCGGTAAATCGACGTACAGCGTGTCCTGAATATCGCGTGCGGGATGATCGGCCGGCGTGTTCAACGCGTCGAAACAATGCCATTCGTCTTCGATTTCCGGTCCGTCCTCGACGGCGAACCCCATTCGACGGAAAACGTCCACCGTCCGCTCGAAGATTTGCGTGAGCGGATGCAGATGACCGATGTTGTGGCGTCGACCGGGCAACGTCAGGTCTAGCGCAGGGCCGGTACTGGTCGTTTTTGTCTCCAACTCATCCTGTTTGGCGGCGAACGCGGCGGTGAGCGCGTTCTTCACTTCATTGGCGAGTTTGCCGATGCGCGGCTTGTCTTCTTTCGGCAATTTGCCGAGTTTATCGAGCACAGCGGTCACTGCGCCCTGACGTCCGATGTATTTTGCTTTGAGCTGGGTTAATGCCTGAAGGTCGGTGCAGGCCGACAATGCGGCTTCCGCTTCTGCGCGGAGGCTTTGAAGTTGTTGTTCGAGTTCGGTCATCTGGACGGCAGACACGGTAGCGAAACCGCAGACGACAAGCAAGCCGAACATCGGCAGGGAGAACTCACCACGAAGCTCACGAAGAGCACGAATAAGAACCGCGCTGAAGCTTCGTGACCTTCGTGCTCTTCGTGGTTAGAGAAAAGCCTTCACTGCCGCTAACACTTGCTCGACGGTGACCAATGTCATGCATTCCATGCGGGGCGTGTGGGTGCAGTGGTCTTTCATGCAGGGCGAACACGGTATGCCAGCGCGCAGGACAACGTGTTGTTTGCCGTACGGGCCGGTGAGCGCCGGATCGGTCGGGCCGAAAATGGCGACAACGGGCGTGCCGACGGCGGCGGCAATGTGCATCGGTCCGCTGTCGTTGGTGATCACTACAGCGCAACGCGCGTACAACTCGGCCAACTCGAACAAGTCCGTCTGACCCGCGAGATTGCGACAACCCTGTGCGATCTTCTCAACTTGTTCGCGCTCCGTTGCGGAGCCGGTCAAGACCACGCGTTCACGCGGCAGATGGCGCACAAGCTCGGCGAATTTGTCGTCACCCCAAAGCTTTGTCTTCCAACGTGCTGACGGGTTGACCGCAATGAGTCCTTCGCGCTGCGGCGATGCGATGCCGAGCGGGAATTCGATGGGGCCATCGCCACAACCGAGATGACGCGCGGCGCATAGATATCGTTCTACAGCGTGGGCGCGAGGGACTTTGACCACTTCGTTGTAGAACCATCGGGCGCCTTCCCGCGCATCGGAAAGGCCGATGCGTCGCGAAGCCCGAGTGGTCCATGTCATCAACCCACTGCGAAGCAGTCCTTGCAGGTCAACGACGAGATCGAAGCGGCCTTGTCGAAGTTGTCGCGCAAGCCGGGGCAATTTTGCCCAGTCATGTCGGGGAAACGCGATGGTCTGATTGATGATTGGACAGTTCTTGAGGAGCGATACGAGAGAATCATTGATCAGCCAGGAGATGTGCGCGTCGGGAAATCGGCGGCGAATCAGGCTGACTGCGGGCAGGGCGTGCACCACGTCGCCAAGCGAACTGGGTTTGATGACTAGGATGCGCATGTGGACGATTTACCGGTTTTAACAGTTTTGACCCGCTCTCACCTCCTTACCGCCCATACATGAGGCGATCAGCGAGGGATTCGGGCAGTTTGGCCGCGCGAATCTTTGCCTGGACGGCAGGGATATCGTAGTCCACGCGCCGCAATTCGATCATGTTGTGGCTTAGATCGAAAGTCATATAAGCGGCCTTCGGGTTACGGTCACGTGGCTGACCGATTGAGCCGGCGTTGATAAAGTATTTGCGGCCAAACTCGACCTTGATCTTGCTGTACATGCCGCCCTGGATGCCTTTATCGCTGCGGACGAAGGCGATTGGCAGGTGAGTGTGCCCGTAGAAACAGAGCGTAGTGCGCTGGTAGGTAATGCTGGCTGCAGCCGAGAGTTTATCGAACACATAGGCCCATTTCTCCGGCAGATCGAGGGTGGCGTGGACGAGGGTGAACGGTTCAATCATCCGCGTGTACTTCAAGTTGCGAAGCCAGTCGAGTTGGTCTTCCGACAATTGTTGTCGGGTCCATTTGATCGCTTCGGAAGCCATTGGGTTGAAGCCGATAAGTTCGGAGGAGTTGGTGGAGTATTCATCGTGATTGCCCATCACGACGGGACAATTCAGTTTGCGGATGATCTCCAGGCATTCGCACGGATTAGGTCCATAGCCGACGACGTCACCGAGGCAGGCAAAGTGCGTGCATTTCTCCTCCTCTGCATCAGCCAACACGGCCTGCAGGGCTTCGAGATTCGCGTGAATGTCGCCCAGAATTGCGTATTTCATGGTGGAACTCGCAGAGAACCGTCGCGATTGCGGGGGAGACGTTCAGCTTTGGGAATCGCCAGTTTAACTTCCAACCTTTTGATCTCACGCTCGATCATGCTCGGAATTTGCTGCTTTGTCTTGAAAGCCTTTGGCCAGAGTGTTTTCCAATACTCGTACGCTTCCCGGACTTGGCCACAACTCTCCATCGCCCTCGCACACTCGCGACCAACCCAGGGTGGCGCATCGGAAAACTCCGCAGCTCGACGAAAGTACTCTGCCGCCTTGCAGTGCGCGGCACGCTGGCACTCGGCGTCACCGGCGCAGTCAGAGGCGAGCTTATGATCATACAACCATGCCATGCAGAAATATAAATCCCAGTCGTTCGGAATATTCTGGATGCCCCGCAGCAAGAAGTCGCGCGCCTTTTGGTGCCATTCGCGTTCCCGTCGGATACCCTGGGCTTCGTTTGCGTTTTTTGGGTCTTTGCGCGCCGAGTAGGCGATATTCCATCCAATGTGCCACGCCCCCTGGTCCCAGAACGGCGTTGACAGCGGTTGCAGCGTGGTCACCATTTCAAGGTTCAAATACATCGGCACCCATTCTTCTCTTTCGAAGTAAAACTGGTTCCGGATCCAAAGAAAATCCGCAGTCACGCCGCGGAAACCCGCGAGAAGTGCCACTGCCGTTCCTTGTCCCAGCTTCTCGCGCAACGGCAGAGTGACATGTGCACCGCCGTATTTCAACCGCTCCCGCTCCATGCGGATGCGATTCTCCAGCGGACTGAACGCCACCGCCGCCAGAACCAGCACGAGGATTGCTAGAAACTTGTGGCCCATGTCTCGGTCAAATCTCCCGCTTCGCAAAAATCAGATGCGTGGCGATGAGAATGACCACGATCCGTCCCAATCCGTCCACGGTCACCTGCCCCACATGTTGCCATGGGATCATGTTGCCGAGATTGATGTCGTCGGCCACATTGAACGCGCCCAGATCAGGAATGATGGCCAGCAACGCCAGCCAAATCTTGTGCTGCGCCCACGCCTCCGCCGCCGTTGACCGCATATGGCCGGCAAAAAACACCATGAACGCAATTGCCACGTTAAAGACCATCGAGGTGGAAAACGTCGAGATCAGCAAGGTTATCGCTGCCAGAAGGCTCAACTTCACAAAGATCAGTATGACCGCCTTGACCATGTCCATATCCCTGGTCTCGGTGCGAATTTGCGCCAGATCCTCCTCGGTCAGTGAGCGCTCCTCCGGAGAAACTGACTGCTGAACAACCTGCTGTGCGTCCGCAATCATCCGTACTTCCTTGAACTTTAATACGATCCCCGTCATCACCGACATCATCAGCACGGTCAGAAACAGCAGCATCGCCGCACCGGTGTATTTACCAAGAATAAACTCCAGGCGCCGCACCGGTTTGGCGAGAATGGTGTAGATCGTGCGATTCTCCAGCTCATTGGGCAACAGTTGCGCCGTACCGACGATGGCGATCAGCGTGCCGAACACCGACATCGCGCCCAGGCAGAAGTCCTTTATAAACTTCAACTGCACGTTAAAGGTGAATTGCGTGAAAAAACTCGCGGAGCCGATTGCTACCAACGCAAAGACCAATAGGATGTTGAACACCTTTTGCCTCATGGACTCGGTGAATGTGTTCAGGCCGATGATCCACACGCGCCGCAACGAAAAACCGACGCGCTCAGGTTTTGCTACGGCCGCGATCGAGTTAGCTTGTGATTCAATCATGATGTCCCATCCCCCGTTCGTCCTTCTTCAACGCATCGAGGAACAACGATTCCAGCGTCGTCTGCGGATGCGCGACGGACAACAACTGCCCGCCCGCGCTGCGGATCGCGGCCTCTACTTGTGGCCGCGCCGTGTCGGGCAAATTCTGCACCGTGAAACTCAGTCGCTGCTGGTCACGGATCAGGGTCTCCACGTTGCCTTCGAGGATCTTCTTGCCGAGGTTCAACACGCCGATGCGGTCACACACCTCCTGCACCTGTTCCAACAGGTGCGAGCACAACAAGACGGTCTTGCCCATGCGTTTCAGACGCAAAATCATGTCGCGGATATCGCGACTGCCAATCGGATCCACACCGGCAGTCGGCTCGTCCAGCAAAAGCAGCTTCGGATCGTGAATCATCGCCTGCGCCAGACCAATCCGCTGTAACATGCCTTTCGAGTACCCAGCCAATCGCCGGCCGCGCGCCCGCGTCAGCCCGACAAGCTCAAGCAACTCGTCAATCCGTTTCCGCAGTGGAGCGCCGCGCATGCCGCATAGTTTGCCGTAGAATTCCAGCGTCTCGGCCCCAGTCAAATACCTGTAGAAATACGGATTCTCCGGCAGGAACCCGACATGCAACCGCGACTGCACCTTGTCGCACGGCACGCCAAAAACCGATACCTCGCCCGTCGTCCGCGAAATCAGCCCGAGGATGAGCTTCAACGTCGTGCTCTTGCCGGAGCCGTTCGGTCCGATCAACCCGTATACCTCGCCCTCGTGCACTTGCAGGTTCAGTCCATCCAGCGCCAGTAACCGGCCCTGCCGCCAGCCCAATGCATATTTCTTTGTCAGATTCTCTGTCCGAATCGCATCCATCGTATTCAACTCCTCAAAATCGTATTTCAAACTGCTTCTCTTCGTTGCACGGCTCAAGCCACGTGACATCCGCCTGCCTGATGTGACTGCCCAACTGGCTCACCTTAATCGCGTCCAGGAACGCCACCACTTCTTCCTGCTCGCCCTCCGCGGCCATCTCCACGCGGCCATCAGACAAGTTCTGCACGAACCCTGTCACTTCGTAACCGCACGCCACCTCGCGGGCCGTATAGCGGAACCCGATCCCCTGCACTCGACCTGAGTAGTAAACGCGCGCTCGTTTCCGCATGATGTCACGCTGTGCAGACTACCGAGAAATCCCGTCTAGGTCAAGCAGACGACACCATTCAGCTTCCGCTCGCGTCCGCGTTGACATCTTGAAAAAATTCTTGCCACATGTCGCGGCCGTTGCTATACTGCATATGGAGGTAGACGGTATGGCGGGATTGTTTGGCGGCAATAAACCGGAGAAGCATCCTCACTTCGACCACATCGCCGAGGCTATTTATCGCAACTTTGCGCTCGGACTCGCTCCCACGTCTCCTGAAGTGTTGGCTGCACTGGACGCATTAACACCGCGCGAGTTGATCGACTTCGACAACGCGCATAGCATCGAAGGATTGCAAGAGTTGTTCATGGCGCGGTCGATTCGTGCATCGGCGGATCCGCAAACGCACACCGTAGGATTGTTATTGATGGCTGCTGAACAGGTGGAAAAGGAGCTCAAAGCCGAGCACAGCCAAATCCGCACCATGCAGGTTGGAGACCGCCATGCCACCCAGCGGATCATCAGACCAACCGCCGCCCCGATACTTGGCGCGCGGCCAGCCAGCGCCCTTGTTGCAGCAGCCGTTGCAACCTTGCCTTCATCCTTTGAGCACCTGGGGTCGGTCGAAACGTTGTGTGGCCAGTTTGCCGATATGTTTGTCAAGTACGGCCAACTTACCTCTGCCGACAAAGAAATACTCAAGCAGATCAAGCCGACCGCCTCAACGGTGGAGGCACGCGTCGTCGCGCTGGAACGCTGGCAAGCGGAACTGAGGCGGCGCATGCGGGCTCTGGTTGTCCCGAAAACCACGGCCCATCTGACGCTCGGCGGCGTTGCCGAGGAGCAACCGAAATCGGACGAGACCCCCGATGAGCTACTCGTCCACCGGTTCGAGGCCATCGTCTCCTGGATGGCAAAGCTGCTCAAGGAATTCGAAAACACGGGCGTCAAGTATCACAACAAACCCGTGTGGTTGCACTGAGAAGTGGTTTACCGTCGTTCCTGCAAACGTACTGGCCCGCGAAGAATCGTTTGGATATTGGCATTAGACAACAAACGCCTTCCCATGACCATCTCGGATGAGATGGTCGGGACGGTGGGATTGCCGCCAAACGGCGGGCGGCTTCCTCCGACCAATTCTTGCGGAATTGGTCGGGACGGTGGGATTTGAACCCACGACCTCTTGGTCCCGAACCAAGCGCGCTAGCCAAACTGCGCTACGTCCCGATCTTGTCCGACCACTCACTCACCGCTTTGTTGGAAACGCAGGACTGCCCCACGACCTTCCCGAGCACGCAAGCGCCCCGGGACGCGCCATCCAAATTTGCCCCGACGCATATAGGGGCTGCGCCACGTTCCGACTGGAGACGACGAATTACCTAATCACACTTTCCTGCGTTGACGCAAGTACTCAATTACACCAGGCAAAATCGACAGGATGATGATTACCACGATTACCAACCCAAAGTTGCTCTTCACAACTGGCGTGTTGCCAAAAAAGTAGCCGCCAAAGATGAATCCAGCAATCCATAGTACCCCGCCGATGACATTATAGCTGATAAACCTCAGGTACGTCATCCGCCCCACCCCGGCCACGAATGGGGCAAATGTTCGCACGATCGGCACGAACCGCGCGATGATGATCGTCTCGCCGCCGTACTTTTCGTAAAAGGCGTGCGTCTTGTCGAGGTACTCCTTCTTCAAGACCTGCGGGTATTTTTTCGCCAGTTCGTCGCCGAACACATGCCCAATCCAATAGTTCACCGTATCGCCGGCCACGGCAGCGACGCTCAACAGAACGAAAAGCCAGCCCGCATGAAGCGAGCTGCCAGCGGTCGCCGAAAGCGCACCGGCTGTAAACAGCAGCGAATCGCCGGGCAGAATCGGCGTTACCACCAATCCCGTCTCGCAAAAAATGATCAGGAACAGAATCAGATACGTCCAGACACCGTAGTTCTGGATTGTCCCATTGAGGTACTTATCCAGATGTAAAAACAGATCAATGAAGTTGCGCGCCATTTCCATAAATAGGCCGTTACATCTATCACGGTCCGCCACATTTGTCAGCCACGAATGGAACCAGATAAGATGGATAAAAAAGCTGTCAGCAGTCTGCCGACGGTTTTATGCTTCTCAATCAGAGGAAATGCGTCTGTGTTGGGCAACCGGCTGTCGGAGCCATTGTTCACCGCCAGTGTCGCGCAACCAGTTTGATGAATCTTACCGTGTCGCTACATGGACGGATCCGGCTGTGACGCCCTTGTTGATAGATGGTGCGGATCGGGACGCTCGTGAGTTTGTGTCCGGCGCGGCCGGCTTGGATCAGCATTTCTGTCTCCGTCTCAAAATGGGTCGTGGTCAGGTGCAGATCGACGAGCACCGTGCGCCGCAACAATCGGAACCCGCATTGGCTGTCGGGAATCCGTTGTCGCGCGAGGCGTGCCGTCATCCATGTGGTGAACCAATTGGCCAGCCGCCGCATGAGGGGCATGCAGACGGTGTCGCGCATCCGGGAGCCGACCACAATGACGGCCCCTGTTGCCTGGGCCGTCTCGATGAAACGCGGGATCTCCGCAGCATCGTGCTGGCCGTCGGCATCGAGAAACACGGCGAACTCGGCGTCTGATTTCCCGAAGAACTCCAACGCCGTCGCGATCGCTGCGCCTTTGCCCCGGTTGTGCGCGTTACGCAACACCGTCGCGCCCACACCGCGCGCGACAGCGGCAGTGTCGTCGGTGGAGCCGTCATCAATCACCACCACCTCGCTGACCAGTGGCCGCGCCTTAGTCACGACTGCAGCCAGGCGCACAGCCTCGTTATAGGCTGGAATGAGGGCGATTGTCCGTTCAGTCATGGGGATGCGTTGCCGTGGTCTCGGAAATCTTTGGGGCGTGGGACCGCACCTCTTCGCTTGGCATTGGTCACCGGGGTGCCGAACGCCGTGGCTGTGGCCAGCGCCAGATCCTGTTCGATGTCCCATGGGTTGTGGAACAGGAACCATTGTTCGCTGTGCTGCAGAATGACCTGTTCGAGGGCGTGTGCGATGCGGCACATCACAGTCTCAACGGTGTCCTGCGCCGGATCCGCGAAAATCGGGTCACCGACAACGTATCGAAACCGTTCTCCCGCCACGCGCACCATGAAGGTCGGCAGTATCGGTGCGCCGGTCGCCAGCGCCAACTTGGCTGGACCGGCAGGCAATCGCGCCGGTTTGCCAAAGAACTCGAATAATGTCGTAGAAGTGCTGAAGTCACGGTCGCCGACCAGTGCGATGATCTCGTTACGGCGCAGCGCGGTCAGACATTCGCGCGCAGCGCGCCCCACCGGGATTACAGACAACCCGCGGGCGGCGCGCTGACGCCAGTAGAGATTATTCACTTTAGGGTCGGGATGTTGCAGCACGACGGCATGCACCGGATATCCACGCGCCGCGAGCCAAGCCACGCCCAGTTCCCAATTACCCAAGTGTGCCGACAGGATAATCACTCCCTTGCCGCGCGCGCGCAACGCATCGAGTGTATTCCACAGTTCCGATGGCTCGATCAGCCGGTTCAAGCGTGATGGATCAATGCCCATGAAATGAAAGAAATCCACCAAGTACTTGGCAAAGTTCAGGAAGTTCTCCCGCGCCAGCGCGTGAAGCGCCCGGGGCGAGAGTGTCACGCCGGCGTGTCGGTGGATTTGCTGCAAGTTAGCCATGACGCATTCGCGTCCGCGCCGATCCAGCAAGACATACAGGTCGGCGATGCGCCGGGCGATCCCATAGCCAACGCGACGGGGAAGCGCGCCTCCCAGAAACTTCGCCAGCTTGAGCTGCAAATACTTCACACGGCCATCCCGCTTTTTTCGGCGAGCACCTCGATGATCGCGCGTGCGGTCTCCTGCGCCGCATGCGGTCGCCCCAACGCTCGCGCTCCTTCACGCAACCGTCGAAGTCTTTCGGGGTCACGCAGGAATTCGTCCACGTACTGCGCGACATCACCGGCCTTGACCGCGTGGACCGCCGCGTTATGTGCCAGCAGAAACTGGGCATTCTTCTCTTCCTGGCCGGGGATTGGATTGATGATGATCATCGGCACATGCCTGCTCAACGCTTCGGCGGTGGTAATGCCGCCGGGTTTGGTAACCAGCACCTCCGCGAGTTCCATCAGCTCGTGCATGTTATCGACGAATCCGAGCGCCTTTGTCGTGTGCCGCCGTGGACGTCTCCGATCCAGCAACTCGTTGCGGAGCCGCTTGTTCTTGCCGGTGACCACAATTATATCGAACGGTTGCGGCAACGTGTCCAACTTACGGATGACGGATTTGATTGGACCAAGCCCGAGGCTGCCGCCCATAACCACGATCTTCGGGACGTCGGCTTTCAGTCCCAGGTTCTTCAGCGTGTCGTTCTTATTCCCTGGCTGAGCGAATGACGCGGCGATGGGGATGCCGGTCACGCGAATACGATTTGCCGGCACACCTTGGACCAACAGGCTCTCCTTCGTTTCGCTGTTCGGCGCGATGTACAGGTCCACTTCCTCGTCCGCCCAATACCGGTGCGCTACGAAGTCCGTCAGCACGCCAACCAACGCCAGTTTGTGGTTGCCCGTGGCCCGTTTCCAGGAGGCAATCACGCCGCAGGAGAAAGCTTGCGTGCAGACGATGGCATCGGGCGCGAAGTTCGTCAATACCTGGTGAAGCTTTTTGGAGTTGCCACGGTTGAGCAGTTCGCGAATCTTCGCGGTCCGCTGCTTAAATTCGGGATTGTCGTACATGAACTCCCAGATCTCCGGCGCGGCCTTCAGCATCGCCAGATAGCCGTGAAGCGTCACCTTCGACAACACAGGATTGGTGTGGCTGAATGAGTCCAACATCATGGACTCGATGCCGTCATCACACCGGCGCAATGCCTGCTCCACGGCCATCGCCGCGGCATAGTGCCCAGAATGCTCCGTCAAATAGAGGAACAGAATTCGCTTACTCATCGTCAGCTCGACTTCTCTTGATTCACGATACAAGACCGCCACACCCATCGTCAACATACTGTTTCCGAAGCGGCACCTAATCAGCCCTGCTTCGCGGGAATATGATGCCACCGCAGAGCTTGCCAGTGACGCCAGTTCTGCTACACTGTCGGTGAATGAACTCCGAATGGCGCTCGCCTCGATCTCTCCATCGCGCTTCGTTGCCGGGTCCGCGCAGCTTGCGCGCCCGGTTGCGCAGGATTCGGTGTCTGTTGATGGATGTGGACGGCGTGCTGACGGATGGAAAACTGCATTTCGTGGATGACGGCGCGGAGTTCAAGACGTTTGACGTACAAGACGGTCATGGCATCGTTTTAGCCCAACGCGCCGGGTTGATGGTCGGGTTCGTTTCCGGTCGCCGTTCGAAAGCGACCACATGCCGCGCCAAAGATCTTGGTGTCCGACTGATTCTTCAGGCGCCTACTGACAAGGCACGACTGGTCGGGCGCATAAAGCGCGAGCATGGACTCAATGAGAAAGAGATCGCCTTCATCGGCGACGAACTGGTTGATCTGCCTGTGCTGCGCCGTGTCGGCTTCGCGGTTGCCGTGTCGAATGCGATACCCGAGGTCAAAGCATGTGCGCACTACGTTACCCGGCGGTCAGGCGGCGATGGCGCAGTCCGCGAAGTCATTGAGATGATTTTGAAGGCTCGTGGCGACTGGAACCGGGTGATCGCGAAGTATTTGGTGTTACTGGCTGCGGGACTGATGCTGTTTGTCGGACGACTGCACGCCGACACTGCACCGCCGGCGTCCAGCAATAGTCCGCCCGCCGCCGAGAGTACGACGGGCAACATTGAAAAATTCGAGGTCCCAGCACACGATAGCGACGGCAATCTGTCCTGGAAACTAATGGGAGACCGTGCGCAACTTCGTGCCGACGGTTGGATGCGCATTGTCAACTGTCGGACGGAGTTCTATACGAGCAACGTTGTAGATATGGTTTTCAGTTCGCCAGTCTGCTGGCTGGATCGGGTACACCAGAAAGCGATGACAGACGCGCCCGTTCGCATCGAGCGCAGCAGCTTCGTCATCACCGGTATCGGTGCGAATTGGGACAGCGAGAGCCATTCATTTGTCGTGCGGAGCAACGTGCTGACGGTCATTACGGGCAGCGTTTCGTTGCCCGGTAATTCGAAAGGAACGGAATGAGTCAACAATATGCAGGTCGATTCCACTTATGCCAGGCGATAGCCACCGCTATGGCAGTCACGATTGTGATCTTGCTCGGCGTGGGCGCACTGGCGGCGGAGCCACCGGTGGCGACTCCCTCCCCCAGCCCAACGAATTCGGTTGCGGCCAAACCGCCGACCACGATCACCAGTGATCGGATGGAAGTTGACTATGAGCAGAACATCTATACGTTCAAGGATCACGTGCTCCTCGTTGATACGCAAATGACCTTGCGCGCCGACCAAATGGTCGTGTTCTACGGGACATCGAGCAACACGACAGACACGGCCACCAACGCCCTTGGAGCTAGCGCCGGCATGACATCCTCGATTCAGAAAATGATTGCCACTGGTTCTGTGGACATTTTGGAAGATCAACACCATGCCACTTGCGGTCGCGCTGTCTATACTGCGGACGATAATCGCATCGTGTTGACCGAGAACGCGAAGGTCGTGTCGCCCGACAACACGATCACCGGCGAAAAGATCGTCATTTGGCGGGGGCAAAACAGGATGGAGGTGGAATCAAACACGCACGTTGTTGTGTTCCCCGGAGATAAAAACCCGCCGGCGCCCAAGGGTAAATTGACCAACTCACCGCCAACAGGTTCCAAGGCACCATGAGTGACCGACAAACAACGGCAGACACGGACGGCAAGGACTTTCTATTGCGCACGGACGGGCTGGTGAAAATCTATCACGGCCGACGCGTGGTCAATGGCGTGGACATCTGCGTGCGGCGTGGTGAAGTTGTCGGCCTGCTCGGGCCGAACGGCGCGGGCAAGACCACGACGTTTTACATGACTGTCGGTCTGGTTAGGCCCGAAGAGGGGCGCGTATTTTTTGACAACGAGGACATCACGCGCCTGCCGATGCACCTGCGGGCGCGGCGTGGCATCGGGTACCTGGCACAAGAACCGAGCGTGTTTCGCAAGCTGACCGTCGAGGACAACATTCTTGCGATTCTTGAAACGTTGCCGATCACCGACGCCGAACGCCAGTCTCGTCTGGCCGGTCTTTTGGATGAACTGGACATCACGTCGCTGGCGAAGAACAAGGCGTACACGTTGAGTGGCGGAGAACGACGGCGGTTGGAGATCACGCGGGCATTGGTCACGAACCCAAAGTTGATACTGCTGGATGAGCCATTCAGCGGCGTGGATCCGATCGCGGTTTACGAGGTGCAACAGATCATCGCCGAGTTGAAGCGGAAAGGGCTTGGTATACTTGTGACTGACCACAGCGTTCGCGAGACTCTTTCGATTGTCGATCACGCGTACCTGATCTGCGAGGGAAAGGTCGAGAGGGAAGGCACGAGCCAGTTCTTAATCGACGACCCCAAGAGCCGTGAGTTGTACTTGGGACCGCGGTTCCGTATGTGACGAGCATTCAATTTTACAGGAAAGGAAGGGGTAAAGACATGGACATCACCGTGACAGGCCGGCACGTGGCAGCGACACCAGCCATCAAAGATTACGCGGCCAAGAAAGTGGAAAGTATCGGCATCAATTTCCCGCGCATCCTGAGCGCCCACTTTATTCTCGAGGTGGAGAAATTCCGACACATAGCCGAACTGGTGCTGCAGTGCGGTAACCACATCACCATCGAGGCGCGAGAAGTCAGCGAAGATTTGTATGCGTCGATCGACAGGGTCACCGACAAGGTGACGCGGCAGTTGCGCAAATATAAGACACGAATCCAGAATCACCGTCCGCGCAAGCTGGTGCCCCGGCACATCGACGAGCAGGTTTTGACACATGATTTGGAGGAGGAAGACGGAACAACCCACCTCGTGGATACGGAGCGGTTTTCACTCAAACCGATGTACGTGGATGAAGCGGTGCTCCAACTGGAACTCGTGGATCACCGGCAGTTTCTGGTCTTCCTGAACGCCGACTCCGAGAAACTCAGTGTGTTGTACAAGCGGAAGAACGGCCACTTCGGCCTGATCGAACCTTCTTTAACCTGAGGAACGTGTATATGGCGCAATCATCCATCCCCGTCGTCACTGTCGAGCGGTTCTTCCTGAACCACGCCGAGAAGCTGCATCTCCAACTGGTTGCAGGCAGCGCGGGTATTTCCAATCGGATTCATGAAGGCTCGGTGCACCGGCCCGGGCTTGCATTGGCGGGATCGTACAGGTATTTCGCCTTCAAACGCGTGCAAGTTATCGGCGCGGCGGAATTCGCTTTCCTGAAATCCCTCGGTGAGGTCGAAGCCACCAAACGTATCGAACGGCTTCTGAAATCAAAAATTCCGTGTCTGGTGTTCGCCCGCGACATCACACCGACACCGCAGATGCAAAAAATGGCTGATAAGTACCGTGTGCCGCTTTTCAAAACCAAGATGATCACGTTGAAGTTCGTCAATGCAGCTACGATCGCGTTGGAACTGGACTTTGCGCCGCATGTCAGCGAGCAGGGCTCGATGGTGGACATCCTCGGCATCGGTGTGCTCATCCGCGGCGAAAGCGGCGTCGGCAAGAGCGAAGCGGTGCTGGCGCTGCTGGAACGGGGTTACAGTCTGGTGAGCGACGATGTCACCCGCATTCGTCTGCTCGAGGGCCGCGAGTTGATTGGCACATCGTCAGAAACCACCCGGTACCACATGGAAGTGCGGGGGCTGGGCATCATCAACGTGCCCGCGGTGTTCGGCGTGGCCGCGGTCCGGCCCGAGAAGAGCCTGGATCTGGTGGTAACGCTGATGGAATGGAACAAGATGGAGGAAGTGGACAGGATCGGCATCGACCGTCAAAGCTATACGATCCTCGGCATGTCCCTGCCGCACGTGTCCATCCCGATTCGATCAGGCCGGGATATCGGTCGACTAATAGAAGTGGCGGCGCTTGACCAGAAACTCAAAAGTCTTGGCCACTACGCGGCGCTTGAGTTCAACGAACGGTTGATCGAACGGATGCGGACTCCGCAATCGTAGGACCAGAATTATGTTGCCACGCCGAAAACCGGAAAACGGTATACCCGAGGTTACTATTGTGACCAGGGAAATCATGGTGGTCAATCAGTTGGGCATCCATGCCCGGCCCGCGGCGGCATTCGTCAAGCTGGCCAACAAGTTTCAGAGCGACATCACAGTTGAAAAGGATGGTGAACGGGTCAACGGCAAGAGTATCATGGGTTTGTTGATGTTGGGCGCTGCGCAAGGTTCGAAGCTGAGGGTGACTGCCAGGGGTCGTGACGCGGAAACGGCCATCCGGGAGATCGAAGAATTGTTTGCGCGCAAGTTTGGCGAGAACTAAGGGTAATATTCGAAAATGACGGAGCCAAGCGGACAAGAACGTGTGTACACAGGCATCGGCGTTTCGCCCGGTGTCGCGCGCGGGACAATCTATGTTTACAGAGTCGCCGAGGAGGTTGTTCCGAGCTATGACATTAAGGCGGAACAGGTGCCGCAGGAGATCGCCCGCTTCGAGCAGGCGTTGATCGCGACCCGCCAGCAACTGCACGAGCTGCAACAGCGTATCGCCACCGGTATCGGCGCCGGCGCGCCGACCAGTATCCTCGACGTCCACTTGTCCATCACGCAGGATCCGGCGCTTGTCGAGCCGGTCATCACCCGTCTGAGCGAGGACAAAAAGAACGTCGAGTTCATCTTCAACGAAGTGACCCGCAAGTATGTCCAGACGCTTGCGGAACTGTCCGATGAGTTTCTCCGCGAGCGGGCGGCGGACGTGCAGGACGTCACCCGCCGCGTCCTGCGTAACCTCATGGGGCATGAAACGCTCAGGCTGAACAATCTTCCCCAGAACACAATCGTCATCGCCTACGATCTTTCGCCGTCCGACACCTCATCTCTCGATCGCCATCACGTCGTGGGGTTCGCCACGGATGTGGGCAGTCACACTTCCCACTCCGCCATTCTGGCGCGTTCGATGAACCTGCCGGCCGTCGTCGGGTTGCACGATGCGAGCCAGCATCTCCGTACCGGTGACACGGCGATTCTCGATGGCTACGGTGGGTCGCTCATCCTCTTTCCCAGCGAACAGACGCTTCACATATATGGCGAGTTGGAGGTTAAACAGCACACTATCGGAGAGCGTCTTGCCTCCTTGCACGACCAGCCCGCGGTCACGCTCGATGGACACCGGATCACTCTCGCGGGCAATATCGAGTCGCCCGACGACGTACCCGCGCTGCAAAAGGCGGGCGCGGAGGGCGTTGGTCTGTTTCGCACGGAATTCCTCTATCTGAATCGCAAGGAGTTCCCGAACGAACAGGAGCAATACGAGAAATACGTCCAGGCAGCCCGCGCGATGAAACCGCATGCCGTCGTTATCCGCACCCTCGATCTCGGCGGCGACAAGTTTCACAGCGAGGAAGAAACACCGTCTGAGATCAACCCGTTCCTCGGTTGCCGCGCCATCCGTTTCTGCCTCGCGCGTCCCGATGTTTTTAAGACGCAACTGCGCGCCCTGCTCCGCGCCAGTGTCGAAGGCAACGTCAAGATCATGTATCCGACGATCAGCGGCGTCGCCGAACTCATCCGTGCCAACGAGATCCTAGACGAGGTCATGGCCGATCTTCGTCGGGAAAATGTGCCGTTCGACGAGAAAGTTCAGGTCGGCGCAATGCTCGAAGTGCCGTCTGCAGCTCTCACGGCGGAGACCATGGCCAACGAGGTGGACTTTTTCAGCATCGGCAGCAACGACCTCATCCAGTACACGATGGCGGTGGATCGCGTGAACGAGAAAGTCGCGAACCTTTACGAGCCGACCCATCCTGCCATTCTGCGGCTCATTCGCAACTGCGTCGAGGCGGCCCATAACAACAACATCTGGATCGGCGTATGCGGCGAAATCGCCGGCGATCCACTCTATATTCCATTGCTTGTCGGCATGGGCATTGACGAACTCAGCCTCTCGGCGGCCAGCCTGCCTCGTATCAAAGAGGTTATCCGCCGCCTGACTCTGTCCGAGGCACAAGAACTGGCGGCAGCAGCTTTGCATGCGACCCGTGGCCGCGAGGTCACCGCCATGCTTACCGCCCTGCTCCAACGGATCGACCCCGACCTGCTTACTTGATCCTCATGAAACTGCTGGTCCTAGCAGCCGGTTACGCGACCCGTTTGTATCCACTGACTCTTAACCAGTCGAAATCGCTGCTGGAAGTCGCGGGACAGCCCATGATTGAACATATACTGGCTACCACCGAAGACATTGGTGACATCGACCACATCTTCATCGTCACCAACAAGAAGTTTACGCGCGATTTTAAGGCGTGGGCCGTCATCCACCGCCAGACACGCCCAAACGTCCCACCCATCACCGTTGTCAACGATCGCTCGACCGACGACAGCAATAAACTCGGCGCCATCGGCGACATCAAGTTGGTCATCGACTCGCAAAAAATCTCCGACGACCTGCTCGTCATCGGCGGCGACAATCTATTCAACTCGTCGCTCGCGGAGTTCGCGAAGTACGCGCTCCGGCACGGCCCGACCCTCGGCGTGTACGACGTCGGCGATCTCGAACAGATGAAGAAATACGGGAACGTATCGGTGGACGGCAAAGGCAGGATCATCAAGTTCGTTGAGAAACCGTCGCAACCGAAGACCACGCTTGCCGCGATGTGCCTATACTATTATCCGCGCACAATCCTGCCGTTGATCGATCAATATGTTAAGGAAGGTAACAGCCTCGACCAGCCCGGCCACTTCATTGCCTGGCTCTATCAGCGTCAGCCCGTTTACGCCCATCAAATCCGCGGACAATGGCTCGACATCGGCAGCTTTGAAACACTGGAACTCGCCCGGCGCCTGTTTGCTCCTGAAAAACACTTGTGATTTGCCCATTCCTGACATAAAGTCGCGCGCGTTTGACGAGGAAGTCGAACGCAGTAATGGGCGTTGGTTCCCGCAACACAGAAAGAATTCATGGATAAAAAGCGTTATTTGTTTTCATCCGAGTCGGTTACCGAAGGTCATCCCGACAAGGTGTGCGACACGATTTCCGACGCAGTGTTGGACGCCTGTCTGGCCCAGGACCCGCTGAGCCGCGTTGCATGCGAAACACTGGTTAAATCCAACCTGGTTGTGATTGCGGGCGAGATCACCACCAAGGCGCAGCTCGATTACTGCAAGATCGTTCGCGAAGCCATCCGCGAGATTGGTTACACCAAGGATGTCAGCCGCGTGTTCAACGATGAAGATTGCCAGATCCTTTGCGCCATCGTGAAACAAAGCCCCGACATCGCGCAAGGGGTTGATGAACGGGCTGCCGAAGGCAAAGCCACCGCTGAACAAGGCGCAGGCGATCAGGGACTGATGTTCGGCTTCGCCTGCACCGAAACGCCTGAATTGATGCCCGCGCCGATCATGTACGCCCACAACCTCGGCAAGGCACTCCGCGAGGCGCGTCGTAGCGGCAAGATTCCGTGGCTCCGTCCCGATGGGAAGACGCAGGTCACCGTTGAATACGATGGCTACAAGCCCGTGCGAGTTCACACGGTCGTTATCTCAAATATGCACGCCGCCGACGTGAAGCACGCAGAGATCAAGGCGACGATCATCGAGCAGATCATCAAAAAAACCATCCCGGCCCGGCTCTTGGACGATAAAACCCGGTATCTCATCAATCCGACTGGCCGGTTCGTCGTTGGCGGACCGGAAGGCGACAGCGGGCTTACTGGCCGCAAGATCATCGTGGACACCTACGGCGGCATGGGCAGGCATGGCGGCGGAGCGTTCTCAGGCAAAGACCCGAGCAAAGTTGACCGTAGCGCGGCATACATGGGGCGTTACATCGCCAAGAACATCGTCGCTGCGGGATTGGCCGAACACTGCGAAATCCAGTTTGCTTACGCCATCGGTCACCCGGAGCCTGTCAGCGTTCTGGTGGACACATTTGGCACCGGCAAAGTGCCGCACGAAGCAATTGAGAAAGCTGTGCAGGAGGTTTTCAGTTTCAAACCCGCCAACATCATCAAGCAGCTCAACCTATTGCGCCCCATCTACTCGAAGACGACCAACTACGGTCATTTTGGCAAGGTGGATGACCTCGATACCTTCACGTGGGAACGCACCGACAAAATCGCCGCGTTGAAAAAGGCCGTGAAGTAAGCATTTTCCCCGGATCGTAGGAGCGACATTCTTGTCGCGATCAGTCGGGGCAAGAATGCCCCTCCTACACTGCTTTTACGAAATAACCGCCGGATTTTGCGTCAGGCTCAAGTTTCAGAAGACCGCGCTTCTGCGCTTCCAGAAGCAGATCGTTGAACGACCGGAACCCGTAGGCGCGCTCGTTGAACCCGGGATTCCGTCGTTTGATTGCCTGTTTGATCATCGAACCCCAGATATGCTGATCATCGCCGCGTTCCGAGGCGAGCGCTTCCAGCGTTTTCATCACTTGTTCAAACGCGTCAGTGACCGGCGGACCTTTGCTTTCGCCCTTCTCGCCTTCCGCGGCTTTGGCGGCTGTGGTGGTGTGCGCGGCGCTCCGTTGCCGTGCCTTCGGCGGTTCCGGGCGGACCAGATCGTCGTAATAAAGGAATTCATCGCAATTGCTGATGAACAGGTCGGACGTGGAATTCTTCACGCCCACGCCGATGACGGTCTTGGCGTTCTCGCGCAGCTTGCTCACCAGCGGCGAGAAATCGGAGTCGCCACTGACGATTACAAAGGTGTCAACGTGCCCCTTCGTGTAACAGAGATCGAGCGCGTCCACCACCATCCGGATATCGGCGGAATTCTTGCCCGACTGGCGGACGTGCGGTATCTCGATGAGTTCGAACGCGGCCTCGTGCAGGTCACGCTTGAACGCCTTGTAACGGTCGAAATCGCAGTACGCCTTCTTTACGACGATGTGCCCTTTGAGCAGGAGCCGTTCGAGCAGCTTCTGGACATCGAACTTTGGGTAATGGGCATCGAGTGCCCCCAGAGCGATGTTTTCGAGATCGAGGAACACCGCCATCGTAGCATTGGTATCAGTAGCGCTCATATTATTGTGGGAAGCAGTGTACTACAGATTCCCCCACCGCGAAGCGAAAAAAACGGGAATAACGGTTTGGGCAATCACGCCCACGGGCAGTGCCCTAATTTTAAATTACGGAACGGAATTATTCCCTTCGCATACGTAAGTTTGCACTTTATGTTGCCTCCGGGTTGTTGCAGCATACAATGATATGGTGGAATCTCCGTCAAATCCAGACCAAAGAGCTGCAACGCCATATAAACTGGATTTGCTTCTTGGGATTATTTCAGTCTGCATCCCCTTAGGGTGGAGCGTGAGTGGACTGCCGCCAAACATTGAATTGGCGTGTGGTTGTTGGGCAATAACGCTTGCTGTTTGTCTGCATTATTTTTGGGTCTGGTCTCGAAACACTGGTAAACCCAAAGCCTTTAGATGGCTTGTAGTTATTGTGCTTCCAATTCTCACTGTCGCGTTTACGTGGAAGCCTATTGTAAATCAATACCGGAAGGAACATCCCGTCTCTACAGAACTGAAACTAGATGATCTGACTGCGACAATCACTTTTATAGACCCGCAAACGGGAGAAACTGACATCAGTTTTCAAAACGCAGGACTCCATGACGTGGCGGTTTTGAGTTTAGACCTCACTTTGACCCCTCCGAACCCGATAAATTTCGCCCCCATACCAGCAAACGCTTGGGCTAGTTTTACAAATGCACCATTCACGATACTAAACGGTGGTGGCTTTGCGTTTATGAAACCCGCACACGTGGGCTTTATCTTAGCAACCAACAAATTGGTTTTTATAATGGAGCTTTTGCACTCAAAACTGGTGGTGCGAAAAGGAGAATCCATCTATACAAATCTTAGTCCGATTGCAGATACCCTGCGAAACGCCGGTCATATTCTAGTGGACAATACGCCCTTTGAACTTGGACTTCGTATTGAAAGTATTGATTCATCAAACCATTATCAAAATGCTGAGTTCAAGTGTGGAACATACAGCGTAAGTAGCGGCAACTCGCCCGCTGATTTGATTTACGCATCCAATTGCCCTTGCCTGTTTCAGATTCTTCCTTCACCCACCAAGAGCGGAAGCGTTCATCGAATAAAAACAGTCAATATCATTGGCAACCGTTGGGCAACTCTAAAAGAGAGCAATATGCCAATCGTATCAAACATGTATTTCCTCTATCCGCCCATGGCTTTGCCGATGCTCATTTACTACGCTGGTGATAGTAATTCATCATCACGGCAATCAACTGAGCTTCTCTTTCCAAACCCAAAGGAGTGACCATCTTAGGGGTCAACGCTTGACTCTTGACACTAATCACTCTTTTAACAGCAGCGCCAGCAACTCGCCTCAGCGCTTAGCCCGGTACGCAACGAGAAGCGTGACGGATACCGGTTTCACTTGTCTATTCACCAAAGCCGGCAATAATGGCTAACCTCATCGAATGAAACCAATTGGAACAGGAACCCGGGTGTTGGATTTCTCGAAACGACTTCTTGAGCATCGTTATCTTCCCGTGGTTCTCGCCATCGGGGCCATATTGGTGATGTTGCCCGCCTTGAAGATGGGCTTGGTGCTGGACGATCTGCCTCAGCGCGCAGTGGCGGTCAGGCCAGACCAATTACCACCACGAATGCATGAGACAGGCAATCCTGCAGATTCCGGCAGTTTCTCGACCGTCCTCCGGGATTATTTCTTCAACCGCAGTCCGGAAGAGATGGCGTTGATGAAGAACTACGGCATGCTGCCGTGGTGGACGTCAAACAAGTTAAGACTGGGTCTTTGGCGGCCAGTCACCGCGTTCACTCACTGGCTCGATTACCGGCTCTTTCCTAATTTACCCGTGCTGATGCACGCCGAGAACATCGCCTTGTTCACGGCCATTGTGTTTCTCCTCACGATGGTTTACCGGAAGCTGATGGGGGCGGGCTGGGCCGCCGGACTGGCGGCGCTGCTGTTTCTGCTCGACAGCAACACATATTTCCCGGTGATGTTCGTCGCCAACCGTGGTTTCATGGTGTCACTGTTCTTCGGTCTGTTGTGTCTTTACGAACATCATCAATGGCGTTCCGCAAAGTCGCGTTCCGGATTGGTGTTGTCCGCCCTATTCCTCGCGCTTTCCCTTCTCGCGGATGAAGGCGGAGCTTCTACGTTTGCCTTCATTCTCGCGTATGCGCTGGTGCTCGAGCCGGGTTCTATTCGCAACCGGGTTCTGACGATTTTGCCTTCGATCCTGGTCATCGTCCTGTGGCGGACCATCTATACACTCTCCGGCTTCGGTCTGTTCTCTGGTGGCCCCGGTGGCCTTTACGTTGACCCTGTCAACGAGCCGCTTGAGTTTGCGCGGGTAGTGATCCCCAGAGCTATGGTTCTGCTCGGAGGCCAGCTTACCGGCGTGGCGCCGGATTTTTTGTTCGCGATTAATCCTTTATTGCAACCGAGGTTCATCGCCTTTTATTGCGTCTCAGTTGTTGCGGTATTGATCGTGTTTCTTCCACTCCTGCGCAGGAACAGAATCGCTGCCTTTTGGTTTGCCGTCATGGTTCTGGCAGCCATCCCTGCGTCAACCGTAGCGCCGTTATCCAAAAACTTTGGCTATGTGGCCGTTGGAGCTTATGGATTGATCGCCAGTTTCGTTGCCGGCCTGATCACACGGCAAAGTTGGCTGCCGAAATTCTTGACATACCGAATTGCGGCATGGATTGCCTGTGCTCTGCTGATTCTTATGCACATTCCGGGAGCAATCGCCGGAAGAGTCTTAACGGTCAAAGCAATCGCTTTCAACAGGGTGACCCGCCTCTGCGATGTCGGCGATTCACCAAACATCGAGAACGAGAATGTGATCGTAGTCAACGCGCCATGCACGCTCGTGTTGGCTTATGAACCTTCTTACAAAGCGTATCACCACCAGCCCCTGCCCAGGACCTTGCGGGCGCTGGTACCGGGTTGCACAAGCTTTAACGTCCAACGGACCGATGACAAAACGCTGGTGATTCAATCCAAAGCGCCGGACATATTCTCCTGCGACAATGTTGGTCCGATTCATGGCGCCTACGTCTGCAGGATGGCCAACCTGCTCTTGGGCAAACCCAGATGCAAAAAAGGCGACCGCTACAACCTCGGCGGCCTCACGGTGGAAGTCTTGGAATCGGATGCATCGGATTTGGCTTCCCGCGTTGCATTCCGATTCGACACCTCGCTGGATTCACCCAATTTCCACTGGCTCCGGTTCGACTGGCAAACGTTTTCCCACCGTCCATTTGAAGTTCCCAGAATCGGGCAAAGCGTAACGTTGTCCGGCCCGCACCATAAGTAACGCTTGCGGAAGCCCGCCGTAAAACCTTCTCCGCGCCATGAGAGGGTGCGGGGTTACGTATCACTAATCATTTTTACGGCAACGTCAGCAACACGGTGTGACCAAGCGATTACGACCACACGCCTGCAATCGGGGTCTGGCAAAATTTGCAGTGGCCGGCTTCGATGTTGAAGCTGGTAATGGCAAACACGTCGCGCTCGACGATGGCGCGCTTGCAGCCGGGACAAAACGTGGTTTCCACGTCGGGCACGCCACGGACGTTGCCGACGTACACGTAGCGCAGGCCGGCCTTCTGCGCGATGGCGCGCGCCTGCAACAGCGTTTCCACCGGCGTCGGAGGCAGGTGTTCGAGTTTGTGCGCGGGATGGAACCGGGAGAAGTGGATCGGATGATCCGGGCCGATGTTCGCCGCCAGCCAGTCACACATACGCGTGATTGTGTCCGGTTTGTCGGTATAGGTAGGGACAACGAGGTTGATGATCTCAAACCACACGCCCGTGTCCTTAAGCGTCTTCAAGGTGTTTAGAATCGGTTTGAGCCGCCCTGTGTTCAGCTTCAGGTAAACGTCTTCATCGAATCCCTTCAGGTCAACATGAGCGGCGTCGAGGTATTGAGCCAGGTCGCGCAACGGACGCTCTTCGATCGAGCCGCACGTCACCATGATGTTCCTGATTTTCTTTTCACGGGCGAGCTTGCTGGTGTCGTACGTGTACTCGTAAAAGGCAATCGGCTCGGAGTAGGTGTAGGAAATCGATGGGCAACGCAGGTTCTCCGCCAGCGCCACCACGTCTTCCGGAAACATGCTCAGCCGCGCCATCTGTTCCATGCTCAACGCAGCCGGGATCGGGGGATGCAAACGAAGCTCCTGGCCGCGCGGGTCCTTCGTCTCTTCCGGTGTTTTCTGTGAAATCTCCCAGTTCTGGCAATTCAAGCAGCGGAAGACGCAACCGGCGGTCGCCAGCGAGAACGATGCGGTGCCCGGCAGGAAATGAAACAGTGGTTTCTTCTCGACCGGGTCAACGTGAAAGCTGCACGGGTTGCCATAGGCAAGCGTGTAGAGCGTGCCATCGCGGTTGATCCGGGTGCGGCAGTGGCTGCGGTCGCCGGGCGCGAGGATGCAGTTGTTCGGGCAAATCTTGCACTGCACGATGCGGTCGAGCTTGAGATAGTGGTAACCCTCTTTTGTCCAACCGCGCTTTTTCCAGAGCGCCCATATGGCGTCGCTCGGGGCGTCGCCCCTGAAAATGTCGCCGGGGGTCTCACGCTCAATGAACCGACGGAAATAGTCGATCGATCCTCCCGCTCCCGCCAGGCAGACCAGACCGGCCACGCCGTACCCGATTGCCTCGCGCCGGCTGATCCCAACCCGTTTCGAATCCCGCATTTGCTGCGCAGGTATCGCCTGTGGCTCGGCTTCGGGATTCGGATTTCCGTCTGTTTGATCCATCGCCATCTCCGCATGCCTCACCCTTTCCGAAGAAGAACTAGCGCTCCGCCAATGACGTTCAGTCCCGCCGTCAACAGACACACTGCCGTCACGCCAATCAACGGAATCAGAAATGTGCTCGCCAGCAACGCGCCCAGAGACGCGCCGACGAAATCAGCCGTGTACAACCGCGATGCCGTTGCTGAGGCATTATCAAACTCCACCTGAGAAGCGACGGGAAACTCCATACCGACCAACATTGCCAGAACGAACGTCAAAAAAGCAATGGTCACTCTCACTACAACAAGGCTGACCGTCGATCCGCTCGAGCGTCCGAGCGCCATCAGCACCAATGGTATCAGCACCGATAACCCGGCAATGGCGAAGGCGAGCGTGGCCAACAGCCGGCGTCTCTTTAAGTATGCCCTATTCCCCACCCACGCTCCAACCGCCAAGCCCGCCATGAACATCGTAACAATGATTCCCAACTGCCCATACACCGAGCCGTAAAGAATTTGGAAACCGAGCAACAATACGACTTCGAGCGCCGACGCCGCAAACCCTGATACGAAGATTGCCAGCGGCACGGGACGAATCGTAAACAGATAAACCGCGAGCGCGGCCAGCAATGCCGCCTCCAGAACGCCGGACCTGACCTTGAACTGACTCATCCAATGCACCAAATGGTAATAGTATAATACGGGACTGAAATCCCTGTTCACTGCCGCCATTTGTGCCGTCGCCCGCTGCACATCCGCCATCCGGTCGGGCGTCAACATTGCGTCGAGGTAGTTCCGATTCACCAACTGCGTCGGAATGCGCCGTTGCTCGATCCGCGCCGCGATGTCTGGGAAGAGTTTACCATCCGATGCCAAAAAGAAAACTCGTCCGCCCGGAATCACCAGCACGTTTCGAAACGATTGTTTCAACGTCGCATGAGCCGCCGCCAGGATTTGCGCCAGTTCTTTGCTGACGTAGTTTTCGTAACGCCCCAGCGAGAATGCAATCACGCCATCTTTTGCCAGCAGCCGCCTGACCTCGCTGTAGAATTCGGCAGTGTAGAACCGATTGATCTGCGATGTGGAAGGAGATGGCACGTCCACAATCACCATGTCAAACCTCTCATTGGCCTTTTTCACAAACAACCGTCCGTCGGTGTTGACGACCTTGATCCGTGGGTCGGCCAAACTATCCGGTAGATACTTGCGTCCTGCCTCGATGATCAACGGGTCGATTTCGACGTAGGTCACCTCGCTCATACCATACTTCAGGATTTCTTTCGCCGTTCCAGAAACGCCGCCCGACACCAGCAACACCTTGCGCCCGTCGGGCCGCTGCGCCATCGCGTAGTGAACGGTTTCCTCCACCTGCTCGACGTTGTGCGTCGAAATGATCGGCAGACCGTTTTCGATGAAGTTGAATTGTCTAGCCGACTCCGTCACAATTAGCTTGCCGTACGGCGAATTCTTCCTGAATACGATCTTCTGTCCCGCAAACTGCTTCGCCGTCGAAACTGCATCCATGTCGGTGAGCAACATCATCGCCACTACCGCCACCGTGATGGCCGTCACAACACAGACGAGCAACCATCGACGACAGATCAATTGCCGCAAAAAGGCGCAAGAAAGCACAGAAGCAGAGGAGGTAGTGCCCTCTTTTGCGTCGTTTTTCGCCTCTGCCGCTTCACGACGAGCGGCGTCTTCGGCTTTGCGGCCACTGTAGTTCCACGCCAGAACTACCGCCATCCCCAGGTTCAACAGCGCCGGCAGATACAGCATGGCGAAATGATCCAACCATCGGACGAACACGAAACTGAACAGCACTCCGCCAACGATGCTGCCGACGCTATCCGCCACGTACACCCGGCCAATACCGCCTGCTCCGTTTCCCTCTGCACCAACCGCTGCACACGCCAACGTCAGCAGAAATCCGGACACGATGCAGTAAGGGAGCAACAGGATGAAACTCGCCACGACCGTCTCGGTCACGCCGACCAACGCGCCACGGACGAACACCACGTCGCGCAATGTTCGGAGCAAATACACCTGTGCCAGCGGTATGAGAGCGATGAGCAAGAGTAAGGGCACGAGCAAGAGTCGCGGATTGCGGAGACGGTTGGCGGTACGGCCGAGCCACGAGCCGATTCCTGTCAACAGCAGCCAGTTACCGAGAATGATCCCCAATACCATCTCGTTGCCAGAAAACGCCCCCAACATCTCCCGCATCAGCGCCAACTGCGTGATGACGGAGGAGAGGCCGAGCGCACAGACGGCCAGCAGAACCAGCCGAGAAGCTCTGTCGTCCGTGTGAGCGGCCACGTGGAACGTGGTAAACATCCCGCCGCGACCGGCTTCATTGGCCAACATGTCTGGCCTGGACATGAAACTACATCTCCGATTCTTTGAAAGCTTCGACGTGGTAGATTTGGACTTTGGTGTCGGGGCTGCGCCAGGCGTCGGGCGCACAACCGGCTTTCTTGGCAAGGGAATCCATGAAGTGCACCTTGTCGGGGATCTGCTCCCAGACCTGTGGCAGATACGTTGCACTGCGGCGACCGATTTGCAGGAGTACACCATCCCTGTTCGGTTGCAGCTTGTTCAGTAGATCGTCAGGTGAACTAAACGTCAACGGCTCGGGCACGGTCAGGACACTGATTTCGATCTCGATCTTGCCGAGTTCGCCGGGTTGAACCGGCGAGAACCGGTAGTCGTACAGCGCAGCGCTCTGCGCAGTGTCCATGATCGCTTTGTAGAGAGCTTCCTGCGGCACGATGTGACCGATGCAACCACGCAACTCGCCGCGCTCGGTCAAAGTGACAAAACAACCTTTCTTCTCGGTGAATTTTGCAGGAAACGCATCGTTGGCGACATCGGGCTGCTTGCCGTTCGTCACCACCTCACGAAGAGTCCGCCGTGCCAAATCCAACAGAAGTTTGCGTTCTGGCGTTGTGAAACTCTGTTGTCGCGGCGTGTAGAAGGCGATCGCAGCGTAGCCGACGACGGCGTCCTTGTTGCCGGCGGTGTCACCGCTGTTGCGGTAATCGAGCAGCGTTGCTTTCCAGCCCTTTTGTTTTGCCAGATACATGAGCGCCAGAACCGGCGTCTTGCCGCAGGCATCGCCGGACGACTTCATGCGGTCGATGTCGAGATTGACGATGGCATCGGTGGTGATCTTGTCCTTCGCGCGCGCTTCGTCGTACGGGTGATAATGGCTCAAGTCGGTGCTCGCGATCACGAGAGTCTTGTCGTCCACTTGAGCGATCAACGCGCGTGCCATCTGCTCGGGGTCAACCTCGCCGGTCACGACGGGCACGAGCGTGAAATTCTTCAGTGTCTTTTGGAGGAACGGCACCTGCACCTCGCCGGAATGTTCCCACGTCTCCGGCGTATCCTCGCCATCGGGTGGCACGGGGTGCGAGGCATGCGACGACCATTGTGGCCGCTGCACCAGACAACGCGCTTCGAGTACAAACGGATTGGAGCTTGCCAGTTCCCGGGCTTTCGGTGACACCAGTACGTCCCCGAGCGGCGTCCGGTACACGTCCGCATTGGCCACCGACGCGCCGGCAAATCCCGCGTAATGGCTCACCGCCAGAAGAATGACGGTTTGGAAATCGTGACCCGACAACAGCCGGTACGCCGTCGCTGCGACCGGCCCCGAGTACGGATACCCGGCGTGCGGACAAACCAAAGCGCGCAGTTCGCCGTCAATCATGTGCGGTGTCGCTCCGGCCAGCAACGCATCAAGGGTTTGCGACAGCGTGGCTTGATCTTTCGGATAGAAAAGACCGGCGACAGCCGGCTCACGGATCCGCTTCGGGACCGACGGCGCAGTGTCCTGTTTCTGGGGAGGTGCTTGCCCCTCGCAACCGGCAGCGAGGATCATCACTGCCGCGATTGCAACGACACCAACCATGTCAACCACGTTTCTTTTGCCGCTCATCGGTTGTCTCCTACTGGCCCATCTTTACCACAACTCCGCCCACCTCGCCAGCGCGAGCTGCGTCATCCTATTCTGGGTTGCTGGATCTTGCGTTTGTCCGCCGCAGAAACGGCGTTCACGCGTCGTCAAGGCTATAAGCACGCGCCGAGTCAGGCGCCAACCGCGCACGAGAGACTCGGCCGATTTCTTGAACAAGCCAAAGCCACATTGGTAGAGAGGGCGGGAACGTACCCCCACCAATCAATATTTTGCCCGGCTAGGCATGCGATATGCTCTAGTTGCGGGTGATGAAACGTGATGCCAGGATAGTATGGATAGCGCGCGAAACCGCCTGCGAAGCGATCGAATTGCCCTATTCAACCCGCCGGTTTTTGGCCCAGCTACGGTTGTTTGAAGAGACAAATCGGTACACAAAAGGGTCGATTATGGAAAAGAGACCTTCCATAAAAGCCCTTAGCAACGCGTTGTAGTAGTTGGCCCGGCAGGCAAGCGCACCCACGAAACGGCCCTCCCTACTGCGGCCTGCAACTGATTCAAATAGGTGGTATATTCACTTCATGACGCAACAGATTCGCCAGATTGCGATTTTTCTCATGGTGATGGCGATTGCGGGTACCCGATCTTGGGGTGCTTGGCCGCCGTCCGGGTGGGTGATGGATCCCGCATACAGCAATGCGGTGGTGAATGCGTCCAATTACTCGCAGTTGCCCGTGGCCGATAATCTGACGTGGATTTGGGATTCCTCTCACAATCCCAATCCGTTCCTGGAATGGAGCAACAACACGGAATGGGTCAAGGTTTCGGTTTTCACCAGATCCAGCTATACCAATTCCTACAATGTCGGCGGACTTACGACCAATTCGTGGGGCATGATCTGGGTGGCTACGACCGCCGATTTCAAAGGTTTCTTTGGTGACACCAACTACTATCAGCCGTCGGTGATGACCAACGTGTACCGACGCGTGGAACAGCTATTGGGATTGCCCAACGATTATGGTAGTTCCAACGTCGTAGAACTCTTCGTGCACCCGCAGGATCTGGCTCGACCAGCGTGGGACTATCAAACAACCAATCACTCGGTGGCATTCGGCTGGCCGAACCCCATGCCTACCGTCCCACCGCCGGGATTCGCCAGTGTCAGCGACTATACGACGTGGTTCACTAATCGTCTGGACACGATCTACACGTTCAGCAGCAACAGCGTGGGCTATCCGTGGACCGGCTTAGGGTATACCTACGATTGGTACTACAGCACTAATGATCTACGACGGATCGGGCCACCAGAGTTTATCTTGGGCAAAAACTCGGCCTTCTATACGACTGGGATTTACGAACTGCCCGACTACGTGCAAGCCGTCTTGGTTGATGATGTAATTGCACAGATACAGCAATCGTCGCTCCTTAAACCCGGCAAAAAGAGAATCCTCATTCGAGAAATCAATCATATCGACCAGTGTTCGAGGACAGGGAAATGCCATAGGGCGAATGCGGTAAAGAGAGCGTTTGCCTCGCGTCTTCGGAATTTGGTCCGGCATGACAAACTGGATACCGCCATGGCCGCGTGGATGACGGCGTGCATGGAACAGTCGATCGGGAATTGTGTTCCACCGACATAGCGGGTACGACGGTAAACCAACAGCTAGGGCCTGGTCTCCCTCTGACCGTATTTAATCAGGAACGGGATGAAGATGGTATCCTCTTTTGAGGCATGTCTTTGCAGTTTGCCGAAGAACGCCCGGAACACTTGTTCCACCCGCAGCACGTATTCGCCATCGTTAAGATTCCCTTGCAGCAGCATATCGGCCAGCGATTTAGTGTCCTCCAGTAACACCACGTGCTCTTTCAATAGTTCAGCGACCAAGTCCCGCGTCGCCGGGTGATGATCGACGGCCAGCAGCGACGGGAAGACAGTGCTCTCCTCGAACGCGAAGTGTTCAATCACATGTGTCCGCAGAAAAGTCCTCATACCCCCGATCTTTCGGGCTGCATCCTTTTCGTGCAACAAGGCGACCATGTGGTCGAGATTGACAATGTACTCTGAGACTTGTTCGTGGCTGCCGAGAGCTTGCCGTATGGCTTCAAGCGCATTAGCGATGTCTGTCATGACTGTTACATAATTCACTTGACGGCAGTTCTCAAGCGCCTTCGCGATAATCGCCGGGCTAAGAGCGTGTCTCGCTGCTGTCACCGGATTGTCGCCCCGACATCCAATGTCGGGGCAGGCAAACGCCGCGAAAGCCGAGCTTGCGAGACATGCGCAGCAGACATTTCGCGGCTACAATAGCCTCGCGGCGCCGGTGCAGGCGTTTTTCGTTGATTTGGCTGGCGGGTACGGCTACCTTTCGCGCGCTCAGTTTGCAGGAGATTACACTATGGGAATCAAAGTTTCGCATGACGTAAAAGACATTTCATTGGCCGCACAAGGTCGGTTGCGCATTGAATGGGCCGATAATTATATGCCCGTGCTGGCGCTAATCCGCGACCGGTTCGCAAAAGAGAAACCGCTCAAAGGTCAAACGTTGGTGGCGTGCCTGCATATCACCACGGAAACCGCCAACCTGCTGCGCACATTGCAGGCAGGCGGCGCGAAGGTCGTCGCCTGTGCGTCGAATCCGCTCTCCACGCAGGATGACGCGGCGGCATCGCTCGTGAAGGATTTCGGCATTTCCGTGTTCGCCATCAAAGGCGAGAACAACAAGACCTATTACAATCACATCCTCGCCACGCTCAATGCGCGTCCGACGATGACGATGGACGACGGCGCGGACACGGTGGGCGTGTTGCACACCAAACGCACCGATCTCATCAAGAACGTCATTGGCGGCACGGAGGAAACCACAACGGGCGTGATTCGGTTGCAGGCAATGGCCGCGGATGGCGCGCTGAGGTATCCGATCATCGCCGTCAACGAGGCGAACACCAAACACATGTTCGACAACCGTTATGGCACGGGCCAGAGCACGATTGACGGCATCATTCGCGCGACCAACGTGCTGATCGCCGGCAGTAAAGTCGTGGTGAGCGGGTACGGCTGGTGCGGACGCGGAGTTGCCATTCGTGCTCGCGGACTCGGCGCGCATGTGGTTGTCACGGAAGTTGACCCGCTGAAGGCGTTGGAAGCCGTGATGGACGGATATGAGGTGATGCCGATGAAGAAGGCTGCGAGGATCGGCGATATCTTCGTCACCGTCACGGGCGACAAGCACGTGATCGACGCGTCGCACTTCAAAGTTATGAAGAGCGGAGCGATTATTTGCAACAGCGGTCACTTCAACGTTGAGATCAACATCCCGGCGCTGGAAGCGACCTCGAAGTCACGCCGAACGATTCGGCCATTCGTCGAGGAGTTCACAACCCGTGACGGCCGCAAGATTTTCCTGCTCGCTGAAGGCCGTCTTATCAACCTCTCCGCCGCAGAAGGTCATCCTGCCGTGGTGATGGATATGAGTTTCGCCAATCAGGCCCTGTGCGCCGAATACATGGTGGCTAATCACGAGAAACTGGAAACGAAGGTGTATCGCGTTCCGCATAAGATTGACGAGAAGATCGCGGCCCTCAAACTCAAGGCGATTGGCGTCCAGATTGATGTCCTTACGCCTGAGCAGAAGAAGTACCTGGCAAATTGGCAAGAGGGCACGTAAGCGGGTCAAACAACCCGGACAACTCACATCATGGAGGAAAAGTTACGATGAATACCAAATGGATCGCTATTCTTGTCGTGACGGTAGCTCTGGTTGCCGGTGCGCTCATGGTAGCGCAGGCTCAGAATCAGCCGAAAGCTGCAGCGGCACAGGCCGATGCCAAACTCGATAAGATCATCCAGCAAAACGAGAAGATTCTCAGCAATCAGGGGACGATTCTCGGGGCCATTGCTGATCTGCGCGAAAGCATCCTGATTTTGAAGCGGCGTTCGTCCTAGTTGTGTCTGGCATCAGCCATCTCGGTCGTGATGCGCAAGGCGGCTGTGATTGGTTGCGGCGCCGCAATGATCGGGCGTCCGACGACAATATAATCAGCGCCGGCAGCAATCGCTTCGGCGGGCGTCATCACCCGTTTCTGGTCGCCCGTCTCCGCCCACGATGGTCGGATCCCCGGTGTGACGATCAGAAACTTCTCTCCCCCAGCCTTTCGAATCAACCCGATCTCCTGCGGCGATGCCACGACGCCGTTCAAGCCGCACTGTTGCGCCAGCTTCGCCAATCGCAGCACTTCCTTTTGCACGTGGCCGTCCACGCTGGTGAGCACGGTCACGCCGAGAATCAATGGACGGTCCGGAATCATCTGTGCCGCCGCGCGCAGTATTTCTTCGCCGCCACTGGCGTGCACGGTCAACATGAAGACTCGCAGCGCCGCTGCCGACTCCACGGCTTTGGCCACAGTGTTCGGGATATCATGGAATTTCAGGTCGAGAAAACATTTCCTTCCCTGTTCGTTGATGAAGTCCACAATCTTCGGGCCGACCCGCGTGAACAGGATGCTCCCCACCTTGAACACGTCCACGGCCTCTCGCAGATCTTTCACGAGCGCCGCTGCGCGATCGTAACTGTCCACATCCAACGCCACGATAAGTTTTGATTTCATCAGCATCACATGGTAGGCAAAATGCCGTGACAACACAAGCGCAACGGGCGCCAAATCTTTCGGGGCGAGCCTTGTGTTCGCCTGCCAAGGTCAATCTCTATCTGCGTATTGTCGGGAAACGACCCGATGGCTATCACGAATTGGAAACCGTGATGGTCCCGCTCGATTTCGGCGACCAGATCACATTCCGGCCACGCGCGAGCGGCATCACGCTCGCCTGCAATAATCCGGATTTGCCGATCGACGACACCAATCTCGCATTGCGCGCCGCGAAACTATTCGCGAAAACGTTCGACATCGCGAAGGGCGTCGAGATCACATTGCGGAAACTAACACCACTGGCTGCTGGACTCGGTGGCGGCAGTAGCAACGCCGCGACCGTGCTTCTAGGTTTGAACCGTCTCTGGGCCGTCAACGCGCCGCCGGACAAACTCGCGCCACTGGCGGCGAGCATGGGTTCCGACATAAATTTTTTTCTCGCGACCAGCGCGGCGCTATGTCGTGGGCGCGGGGAACAAGTGACGCCGATCCCATGCAAGCTTTCCGGCGCGATTCTTCTGGTCAATCCCGGTTTCGGCATCTCCACAAAATGGGCGTACGAGAGTTTACCCCGACAAAGTCGGGGCTTGCCCCGCTCTGAGCGGAACAGGGCCAAGGCCGCGACGGAGTCTGGGTTGACACCCGTTCATCCCGCAGTTAGTGTGCTCACACGCGCGCTAGCCGAAGACGATTTGGCAGGTGTGAGCCGCGCGTTGTTCAACTCGTTGGAAGCGCCGTCCATCGGTAAGTTTCCCGTGTTGAAGTTGATCAAGGACACAATGCGCGCCTGTGGCGCGGCGGGCGCGTTGATGAGCGGCAGTGGCGCGACGGTGTTCGGGCTGTTTGCCGAGACGAAGGACGCAGCTCGCGCAGCGGAAAAGGTGCGTGCAGAGTTTGGCCCGAGCATATGGACGCAAATCACCCGAACCGCGCAAGCGATGTCGGAATAAAAAGAAGTTCAAGGTATGCCCGGTAGTGTAATTGGTAACACAGCGGCCTTTGGAGCCGTATTTCCTGGTTCGAGTCCAGGCCGGGCAGCCAACTCCCAATGAGACGAGAAACCATATTGATCGTTCATGACACCCCGAGCTTGCCCGTCGGCGTGGTTGGTGGTGGCGTCCTAATGCGTTGCGGCCGTCGGAGCCCACATTCTGGTTGCTTTCGCAAACCGGTTTTGTTAATTTCAGAATCCGATTGAGCGAGAGTATTTTTAACTGGAGGATCTGACGTATGGGTTTTGCTAATTTGCGATTTTGGGCGGCGGGCGTTTTGGTCACGGTCGTGCTACCATTCGGCAACGTGGCACATGGACAGTCCGCTCCAGCGAAGACGAATAAAATTCTTGTTTATCCCACGGGGACCGAGTCGGTTTCCCAACTTAAAGAACACGGCATCGACTCCGCGGTTAACTACGGCTCTTATTGGCTGGTGGATGCCACGGACGCTCAGGTGAAGTCTCTGCATGCCCGGTATGGCGACCGCGCCATGAATGCGGATTATCTGAACAAGGTGGAACTGGCCGCAACAGCCTTGGACACCACGGTAGGCGAGCCTGCGATTCCGAGTCATCTTAAACAGAGTGCCATGGACGGAAAGCGTTTGCGATTGGTCCAGTTCAAAGGTCCCGTGAAACCTGAGTGGCTTCAGCAGGTGAAGTCGGCCGGGGACGTGAGAATTGTAAGTTACATTCCGAACAACGCGTATGTGATCTGGTTGGACCAGAACGGGGAAACAAAGCTCAAGACTCAGTTGGTTCCGAAAGGATCAATCCAGTGGATTGGTTCTTATCATCCATATTATAAAATTCATAAAGCCCTTTTGGCTGTTGAGCCGGGGAATCAAGGCGCGACGGTCAAGGTGCGGGTGGCGGCGGTCACGGATTCCGAGACAGCGTCGACAGTCACTACGCTTGAAGCGCTGGGTTCCGTGGAATCCTCGTTGGCACGGAACGGGCAGGAAATCATTCAAATGGACGTATCACCGTCAGCCGTTTCGCAGATCGCGCAACTGCCCAATGTGCTATGGATTGAGAAAGTGGAACCGTCGCGGCTCTTGGATGAAGTGCAAGATCTCGTTCTCGCCAGCCAGACCAATTACCCGGCGAATCTACCACCCCACGGGCCGACGCCTCGGACCTTGGGCGGCACCAGCTACCTGTTCTTCCTGACCAACACGGTTGGGGGCGGCTTGGCATCGTTTACCGACCCGAAAACCTATCCGGTTGTGGACATTTCCGACACAGGCATTGATAACGGCCAGAGGTACTTAAGGCTGGCCGACTCGTCGTTTTACTATTTGGGCGATCCGAATAATTCTTCTCGCGTAGTTTATACGATGCCTCCTTGGATTGCCGGCGATCCCGACTCGCAATTGGGATGCACAGTGAGCATAGATAGAAAAAAAGCTTTTAGATACATAGAAGCTGAGGATCTTTATGGTCCCTATGGACATGGCACACTTGTTGCCTCTGTCTTGGCCGGTTACGATAACGGTACGAATCTCGTTGCGCAACCGTCTCTCGCGTTACAAACCATCATCAGCAATATAGTTGTGAGGATACCAGGCCCGGAGAGCTGGAACATACCCGACTGTTCGATCTTCAACAACGGCCACGGCTCCCCTACTAGCCTCACCCTGACGTCTTCGCTTCCGACGGGCGTGGCGAATGTCTGTTCCCCGTTTGTTACTACCCACACGAACATAAATTTTACCATCACGAGCAACCAGTGTGATAACGGGCCTCTCATCGTGACGACCAACATTCTCTGGACCGAGGTTGTGACCAACTATTATTCGGAAACGAGACAGGACGACTATGGTTTTCAGCTCAGGATGGGCGTGTCACCATTCGGTCGGATTGGTGTTAACCGTATCTTTTCGCAGAACCTGACTCTCAATACAACTGATGGCGGATGTGTACGCGACTACGGGTCGGTCACACTTTGTGCCAACGACCTTCCTGCTATCATATCGCTGTCATATCTCAATTCCGCCCGCATTCAAAACAATAGCTGGTCAACCACCTACGATATTCATGGATCCAACGGAGGCTACTATTCCGGGAACTCGCAGACGTATGACATTGGCGTTCGTGACGCGATTCTGCCGCCCACGTGCTCTGGGTGCTCGAACTCCGTGCCCACTCCCGGGCCATCTCCTCTGAATCAGGAGTTTATCGTGGTTTTTGCCTGTAATTCGTTTCTTAGCGATGCTATTGGTGATGTCATAACCCCCGGTGGCTCCCCCGACATGGTGGTTACTGATCCAGCAACGGCCAAGAACGTCATTTCTGTCGGTTCCTCAGAGAATGCGCGACAATACTACACTTGTGACCCCGACTCCAGCAGTAACTCATTTATGATGGCCCCATTCTCTGCACCTGGCCCGACACAAGACGGGCGATTCAAACCTGAGATTGTTGCCCCGGGTGGTTCTATCTTTGGCGCAATGCTACAAATGCTGCCGGATTTGGCAGCTAGTACAAATACTTGCGGTATGGATAATCTGGTCCCCACTTATCCATATATTTTTGACACCATAAACCCGGACTGTTCGTCCACGGTGCCTATAAACTTTCAGTTGTATCAATGCAACAGCGGGAGCAGCTTTGCGGCGCCGGCAGTTTCCGGTGGCATCCAGCTCCTATGGTGGTACTTCCAGAATCGGCTGACGAACGAGCAGGGCCAGCACTTGCTGCAACCCAGCCCCGCCATGGCGAAGGCGTATCTGTGCAATTCAGCCCGCTATCTGCCCATCACCAATCCGCAGTACACCAATACGACGGACACATTGCCTTCCAATCTTCAGGGCATGGGCGAAATGGATTTGCAGCGGATGTTTGACGGGGTTCCGCGCGTTATTCGTGATGAGTCAACGCCGCGCGCTATCGATTCTCCGCTGACTACAACCAACCCTGTCCCGCAGCAGACTTATTTCAGTCAATCCGGCCAAAGCTATGAGCTGAGGGGTCAGGTGGCAAGCAATGGTGCGCCGTTCCGTGTCACACTGGCGTGGACAGATGTGCCGGGCAATCCCTTGGCATTCATGCAATTGGTGAACGATTTGGATTTGACCGTCACCATCGGTGGACAAACCTACAAGGGTAATGTCTTTCAGGGAGATCATTCCGTTACTGGCGGCGCGTCCGACAGCATAAATAATATGAAAAGCGTGTTTCTGCCCGCAGGCGGCGCTGTTGCCAGTGGCGCGCCCTACACGGTGATCGTGCGTGCGCACAATATCGCCGGCAATGGTGTGCCAAATATCAATAATTCCGCCGTTGGCCAGGATTTCGCGCTGGTGGTGTATAACAGTCAGACTAACTTCGCGACTCTGTTGGACGTGCCCAATCTGACGACCAACAATTCCTGCCAGACAGCGATGGTCATCCCGACTACCTTTAGTTTCACGAATACGTTAAGCAGGACTGTATACCACAACGTTCATCCAAGTCCCTCGGCCGCGCGCGGAGGTGCGGATGAGTTCTTCAAGATTAACCTGCCAACGCCGGGCGGTGTGTTTACAATCAACACGACCGGGAGCACTTTCGACAATGTATTGTCCGTCTGGCAGGTGCAGGTCGTCCCACAGCCAATTTACGTTAGAGGCGAGTGCGGGGCACTCGTCGAGGTCACCTCGACCAATGGCGGTCTCTCATCGGCTGTGACGTTCACTGCCGATGGATCCAATGACTATTACATCGTCGCGGAACCACGCAACGATGGGCCGGGTGGCACACTGGTATTGAACGTCAACGCCACGGCTCCGGCGATCTCGGTCACACCAAGCTCGCTTGCATTCGGCAATGAAACGGTCGGTCTCACAAGTACCCCGCCGCTGACTGTAACGTACCAGAACAATACGTCCGTCGACATTAATTTCTACGGTATCAGCATTGCGGGTGCAAACTCCAACGACTTCGCCATCATATCGGATAGTTGTGCTGATGGCTCTCTTGCACCGGGCCAGAATTGCTCTATCGGTATCGCTTTTACGCCGACCGCCGGTGGACCTCGAACCGCCGAGCTTGTTATCAACGACGACGCGACGGGCAGCCCGCGCACTGTGGGACTGAGCGGTACTGGAGTGGCGCCGGAGCCCAGTGTTTGCTTGAGCACGGGAGGGAGTTTGTCGTTCGGTAATAATGTAGCCACGGGGAGCGTGAGCACCGTGGGCGTGACAATCACCAATTGTGGCTCGGCGTCTTTGTTCATCACGAACATGGTCATCTCCGGGTCCGATCACGGCCTCTTCACCGTCAGTTCGGACACGTGCAGCGGCAACACCATTTCATCTGGCGGCGGCCCGTGTACGTTCAACGTCAACTTTGCGCCCACCAACGCTGGACCGCGTTCCGCGACCTTGACAATCAACAGCAGTGCGACGAATAGCCCGAATATAGTGGCCCTGTCTGGCACGGGCGAAGTGCCCACGCCGCGGGCGTGTTTGATCAGTGGCATCGTCTTCGGGACTCAGAATTCAGGCACGACCAGCACCCCTCCCAAAAGTGTCATCATTACCAACTGCGGGTCGGCGGTGCTGCACATCTCCAGCATCGGCCTGTCGGGAGCGAATCCCGGTGAGTTCGTCCTGAGTGGTGACACCTGTAGTGGAAACGACATCGCCGTCGGTGGCACATGCTCCTTTGGAGTCGCCTTTGCCCCCACCAGCGGTGGACTGCGTTATGCGACGTTGACAATCACCAGTAGTGGGGCGAGCAGCCCGAATACGGTGGCTCTGTCTGGCACAGGCCAGGTGCCCACGCCGCGGGCGTGTTTGATCGGTAGTATCGCCTTCGGAAATCAGAGTTCAGGCACGACTAGCACCCCCCCAAAAAGTGTCATCATTACCAACTGCGGGACGGCGGAACTGACCAATAGCATCAGCCTGACGGGCCCCAATGCCGGTGAGTTTGTTCTGAGCAGTGATACCTGTAGCGGAATCGGCATCGACATCGGCGGCACGTGCTCATTCAGCGTCGGGTTCGCTCCCACGAACATGTTGGCGGCGGCGGCAAGCGTGGTCATCAACAATAATTCCGCTGTCAATCCGAAGTATGTAACGCTGACGGGTACTGGCACGGGCGGACAGCCGGATCTGTTGATCAACAAGAATCTCAATATAAAGAAGTTTATTGGGAAGGGTGTTCTAACCCCTACGAACTCAATCACTGTGCAGACCCTTACTCAGAATGTAAAGGCCAAACGCAAATGCATATCTTATGTGGCCATACAGAATGACGGTAACGCGGCCGACTCGTTTAGAATCCAAGGCATTGGAGATTCGGGACACTTCACCGTGAAATATTATTTGGGCAGTAGTAAAAAACTTGCTACTGACATTACAGCCGCAGTCGTGGCGGGAACGTTTAGCACGCCGAACATGGCAGCGGGCGCAGTAACGGGTGATACCACGATGATCCGTGTGGAGGTGACTGCGACCAGCGCCGCCCTCAAGGGCGAGACCGACGATGTGGATGTGTCGGCATTCTCAAATACCGATGCGACCAAGACGGATCAAGTTCGGGTGCATGTCCTGGTCAAATGATTAAGATTTGTGAATGAGAGGATCTGGAGTTATGAGAAAATTTGTTAATTCGGATAGACCTGTTGGCATAAGGACTTTGATTGCGGCGTGCTTTACGCTGGCGATTCTTGCTGTGCCGGCAGCCCGAGCTGCGGGCGGATGTGGTTGTATGGACGTGGCCTTTGTGATTGACGACACAGGAAGCATGGGCGGGGCCATCGCCAATGTGAAAGCCGCATTACCGGAGGTTATCGCCGCTGCCGAGTCCGCATCTTGCCTCGACCTGCGAATGGGTCTGGTCACTTTTCCAAACGACAATGTGGTAGTAAGCCAACCGCTCACAACCGACATTACCGCCGTACAGAACGCAATCCGGGCCCTCGTTGCCGGAGGTGGGGCGGGCGAGCCAGAATCGTCAGACGAAGCACTTCAGTACGTCGTCACCGGGGCGGCGGACATGAACTGTAGTGTGGTCGCGTTGAACGGACCATTTGGCACGTTTCGACCCGGGTGCGTCAAGATGGCCATCCTGGTCACCGATGCCCATCCGGGTGGTTGTGATGATACATTCATAGTGGGCGTGGATGACGTCCATGCCCACCTCGTGGCGACGGAAGCTGCCGCCAGTAATGTTTTGGTTTCGGCGATCTATGTGCCGACCTTCGGCGAAGCATCCGATATTAAGGCCATCATGCAGGATTATGCGACGACCTCGGGTGGCATTTTCGACGAGACTGAAAGTGATGGCGTTGGCACAGGCGACAGTATTATCGCGAACATCGCCGCCACGTGCGGGATCATCGCATCCCAGCAGTGTGCCACGCGAAATGCTCGGTTTTGGTTTACCCATGCCTTTGGGACAGGTGTGAATACGAATTGTGCCGACTTGTGCGCTGACTTGTTGGACGCAATCAAGTTCAATGGAGGTGCGCTCGACCTTGGATTCATTGGTCTGCCAACAACATATTACACCGGCAGCTCGCTGACTTCCACTGATGCATTGATTGAGGCGTTGAGCTTTTACTGGAGGAGCACGTCGCAGACAGGCGACAGCACCGGCGGTTCCTCACTTCTGTGCCGTGCACGCAAGTTGTTGGCTGCCGAGTTGATCGCGGCGACAGCCAATGTCAGATTACTGGGCACGCAACCATCCAATTGCACATACGTTGTTAATGGGACGACGTTCCCCGCTGATTTGTTGTCGCAAGCACGCAATGTTGCGGCTGGCGAAGATGTCGCTGCATGCTTGGCCATGACAAAGCTGCTGCAAGAATTCAACTCGAGTGGCGCGACCAACGGCTTCCCCTCCGGCCTTGTCGAGTGTAGTGCCGGGCGTCAAGCCGCGCTAAAAAAACTTTCACACGATCCGACGACCAAGTTGAATTGTCCGGGCAAGAATGACCAGTGCGAGACGGCCGAAGCGGTTGTCCTGACGTATAATACGAATACTTTTAAGACCGCCCCCTTCAAACGATCCTTTAATACGACCGTGAACTCTACGGGTTTAGTTAGCGATGGTACCTTGCACACCTACAGCGCGTCTGCCTGGTACAAGATCACACCTGATGTGGGGTCGGCCAACCGGTGGTTTACCGCCAGCACGGCCGGCAGCAACTTCGACACGCTGTTGAGCGTTTGGCAGGGGAACTGCGCCACCAATGGGCTGAGCTTGGTTGCTGTGAACAACAATTATTCTTATATCAAACAAGGGCGTGTTATTACTAGCAACCAAGCGCTGGTTAAGTTCCAGACAGATGGCACGAACACCTTCTTCATCGTGGTCGGCAGCGCCAAGGGGGGGTACGGTAAAGCCAATATCAAGGTGACGAGTCCCTGACCCGGATATTTCACAGGCTTTTTATGGGAGCGGCATTCTTGCCGCGGGGAGGCGGGCCGTGAGATCAGTGCGACTGTTGCAGTATCCAGTCCGCCGCCGCCGCGATGTCCTGAGCCACGTGGTTCGGCGTCGCCTCGCCATTGGCGAACGTCTCCTGCCCCGCACCGGTCAGCACCAGAATGGTCTTCGCTCCCGCGTTACGGCCCGCCATCAGATCGCTTGGGCGGTCGCCGACCATAAAGCAGTGTGAAAGATTTAAACCGTACTCGCGCGCGGCCTCCAAAAGGAACTTGGGCTTCGGCTTGCGACAGTCGCAGTTGTCCTCTGGATGATGAGGACAAACATAGTACCGCTCAAATTTGACTCCGGCCTTTCCAAATTGCTCATCGAGGTGCGCATGAATCTGTTGGACTGATTCAGTCGAGAAGAACCCTCGGCCTACGCCGGACTGGTTGGTGATAACAAACAACTTGTAACCGGCCTC